>JGI24025J20009_10001755_pt1 | contig 16115 bp, 18 predicted proteins | sample Cruoilmetagenom3_FD_20009 | JGI IMG/M metagenome (IMG submission 20009)
AGTTATCTTCAATAATGGTCGGGCCAGCCTGCATCGGCTCCAGAACGCCGCCAATACCAACACCACCCGAGAGGTGCACATTTTTGCCGATCTGCGCGCAAGAGCCCACAGTGGCCCAGCCGTCGACCATAGAGCCTTCATCCACAAAGGCACCGATGTTTACGAAAGACGGCATCAACACCACGCCCGGCGCGATATAGGCCGAGCGGCGCACGATAGAGCCGGGCACAGCGCGGAAGCCCGCGGCGCGCCACTGGTTTTCCCCCCAGCCTTGCCATTTGCTTGGCACTTTATCCCACCAGCTGGCATTGCCGTTGCTGCCCTCGATCATCTCCATGTCATTCAGCCGGAAAGAAAGCAGCACGGCTTTTTTGGCCCACTGGTTCACATGCCAGCTACCATCCTCGCGCGGTTCAGCCACGCGAAGCTTGCCGCTATCAAGCGCTGTGAGCGTATCTTCGATCGCTTCACGGACCTCGCCGGTGGTCGCGGTGTTGATGGTATCGCGCGCGTCCCACGCGGCCTCAATGGCGGTTTCAAGCTGGGCGTTTGACATGGTTCTCTCCCGAAAATTCTGGTTTCCTCTGCCTATAAAGCCAATTACCCCACCGTGCAATGCGCCAAAAGGGGCGAGGCGGTGCCACGTTAGGCTTGAACGGGGCCTGTGCCACCGCTACCCTAGGGCGTTCAACACTTGGAGCTATTTCATGAAATTCATTTCCCGCCTGTTTTTTGCTGCGTTACTGAGCGCCTCGGCCAGCCCCAGCTATGCCCAATCCGCCCCCTGCGGCGGCAGCTTTTCATCCTTTATGCAGCAGGTCGGGCAGGAAGCCCGCGCCCAAGGCATGCCGCANAACGCCATCAATGCGGTTTTGAATGCGGCCCAGCAAAACCAGCGGGTGCTGCGGTTTGACCGCGCACAGGGGGTGTTCCGCCAAACTTTTCTCGAGTTCTCCCAGCGCTCGATCAGCAGCTCCCGCCTGCGCATCGGTGCCCAGAAGCTTGACCAATACAGCAATGTTTTTGCCCGNGCCCAGCGCGAATACGGTGTGCAGCCCGAGGTCATTCTGGCCTTTTGGGCGTTGGAGACCGATTACGGCGCGGTGCAGGGAGATTTCAACACCGTGAGCGCGTTGGCCACGTTGGCACATGATTGCCGCCGGCCAGACCTGTTCCGCCCCGAGCTTTTTGCCGCAATCGAGCTGACCGCGCGGGGCGATATCGACCCCGCCACCACCACGGGCGCTTGGGCCGGAGAGATCGGCATGGTGCAAATGTTGCCCGAAGACATCCTGCACAAAGGCGTGGATGGAGACGGGGATGGCCGCGTCCGACTGAAAACCAGCGCACCCGATGCGATTTTAACCGCCGCGCGGCTGATCGCCGATCTGGGCTGGCGCGCCAACGAGCCGTGGCTGGTTGAGGTCACTGTGCCCGCCAACTTCCCGTGGGAGGAAACCGGAACCGACAAGAAGAAATCGGTGCGCGAATGGGCGCGGCTCGGGGTTGAATCCCGCAGCACCATGCCGGCGCGCGGCATGCAAGCCAGCGTATTTGCCCCGCAAGGCCGCAACGGTCCGGTGTTTATGACCTTGCCGAATTACGAGGTCTATCAGGAGTGGAACCACAGCTTTGTTTACCAAGCCACAGTTTCCTACATGGCCACCCGCATCGGCGGGGCCCAGCGCTATGTGCAAACCACGCCGGATGAGGGCCTGAACGGCGACCAGATGGAGCGCCTGCAAAGGATTCTGCAGGGTCGTGGATATGATGTCGGCGGCGTTGACGGCATTCTGGGCAGCAAAACCCGCGCCGCCGTGCAGGCCGAGCAGAAACGCTTTGGCATGCGCGCAGATGCATGGCCCACACCGCCCCTTTTGGCGAGGTATTGAGCGAGGCCAGCCAGCTAGATGGAAAACCTGTCTTTAGTTACCCTTGGCTTTTTAGGGAGTCTGGTTGCCGGTCTGATGACAGCGGTTGGTGCACTCCCGATCCTGCTTGGGCGCACACCCTCAAAGCGCATCCGCGATATGCTGCTGGGTTTTGCAACTGGCGTCATGCTCTCGGCCTCTTTCTTTTCGCTCATAATTCCGGCGCTCGAAAAAGCGGAAATACAATTTGGCGAAGGGGCCATTCCGGCGGCCATAGCTGTGCTGGGCATTTTGCTTGGCATGATCGTGGTCGCCTTGATGAACGAGTTTCTTCCCCATGAGCATTTTAAATCCGGCCGCGAGGGGCCTGAATCCGCCTCGCTCCGCAGGGTCTGGCTGTTTATCATCGCGATAACCATTCACAATTTTCCAGAAGGGCTGGCTGTCGGTGTGGGCTTTGGCGCTGACGGGATGAAAACCGGGTTGCCGCTCGCCATCGGGATCGGCCTTCAAAATGCCCCCGAGGGGCTAGCCGTTGCTGTGGCCCTGCTTGGCGAAAACTACTCAAAATAGCGGGCCTTCTCAATTGCAGCACTTACGGGGTTGATCGAGCCGGTCGGTGGGCTGATTGGCGCGCTGGTCGTCAGTATTTCAGAACCCCTGCTCCCTTGGGGGCTCTCCTTTGCCGCCGGTGCCATGATTTATGTGATCAGCCACGAAATCATCCCCGAAACCCACCGAAGCGGTCACCAAAACCTTGCAACGGCAGGGTTGGCGATCGGCTTGGTGCTTGTGCTGTTTCTGGATGTCTGGCTTGGGTAGGCCCTGTGGGGCACATCAGTAATTGTGCTTTAGATGGCCGCACCTGTTTGGTAATCGAATTCCCGCATTTATTGGGCACCAAAGTATAACAGCTATGCTTTTGGCGTGGTGATGCATCTGTAAAATTGGGAGGAAAAAGCGGTGGCTAGGGTTCTGGGGGTATCCGCTTTGCGGACAAACCTGCTACTCGAGTTTTCTAGTGTTTACTTGCTTTGGGCGGATTCCACGTTTTTTTTACGGCGCCTGAGATATTATAAACTGTGAGCTGTTTGGCTACTCCGAGTCAATATGCAGACTCGTGACCCCTTTCAGACAACTGATAGATAAAATTGTATCTTATCATTGCGAAAGCATTTNTCTTAACGATTTGAAGTAAGCATAGAAAATAATAGGGAGATGATTTTGTCAGAATTTATTATACTAATATTGGGACTAATTATTATGGGTTGGCTTTGGGTTTGGGTGCCGATGGAAATGGCTAGAAAACGCTACCGAAGCCAAGCTGGCTGGGTGTTTGTCAGTGTGTTGTTGAGCCCAATCTTGTCGATTGTCTTACTTTTCTGGTTGGGGCCAATTGAAACAATCAGTGACGACACCTAGCAACCAATCTCAAATCTTCACCCTTTATCCCTATATTTCATAAGCATTCGCAATCCTAAACCGGAGCAGATGCATACCGCCTGCGCCTGTCCTCCAGCCGTCTGATCTCTCTATCCAGCCCGCGCAGCCGGCGGTTCAGGCTCGAGAGTTCCAACACCTGCTCGGCTGTAAGCGGTTCGATAAACTCTTGCCGGATATGCCGCTCGATCTCCTGCTGTTCGTCTTCCAGATCCGAAATCTCTTGGGTGAGAATATAGTATTCCTGCCCCCAGTCCCATGAGCGATAGAGAGAGTTTTGCTGCGAAGCCGGGCAAACCGGGCTTAGGTCACGCCCGCTCCGGCCAATGTTATAGGCGTTTTGGGGGGTGCAATAGAGCGGCAATCCTGCGGCGCGGCCTGAAAGCCAAGCGGCTGTATCCGGCACCACGCCGACCTTTTCGCAGGCATCAAAATGGCGCGAAATATAGCTCTCCAACCGCCCACGCACCCCGTCATTGTAACCGATGCTCCGCCAGTCCCCATTGGTGCACTGTTCCGGCGTGAGCGAGGCGCAAGCCCCGACAAGGCCAAGCAAAGCCGCAGGAAAGAAAATACGCATGGAAGGCTCCCGTGAAAACTGACCCTTCCTCTATAGAGTGCTTCATACGGCGCTTGCAAATGCCGAGATCAGTTGCGACAACGGGCGGCATGAATATGCCGAATACATATCCGCGCCTTGTGATCTGGCTGTTGGCCAGCACCTTGTTGGTAAGCGCGGTTTTCACGTCCTTTCCGCAGGTCGACATCTACGTTTCCGGCCTTTTCTACAGCGGTGGATTCTGGCTGCGTGACCACTGGCTCGCGCAGGCTGTCCGGCACGGGCTTATCTATTTGATGTATGCCTTTGCCGCTGGCACGTTGGCGGCTTTCCTTTATGCGCGAATTCGTAAAAAGCCTGCCAAAGCGTTGGGCTACGGNGTNGCGGTCATTGTTGCCGGCCCATTGCTTNTGGTGAANTCNGTNCTGAAAAACAACTGGGGGCGGGCGAGGCCATCAGATATCACTTATTTTGGTGGCGAAAAGGCGTTTACCCCNGCCTACCAGTTTAGCGACCAATGTGAGACAAACTGCTCCTTCACGTCCGGCGAAGGGGCCGGAATCGCCACTTTGGCGATTCTGGTAGCTTTCTGGGCCTGGCCGCGATTGGTCCGGCACCAGCGTGTTTTGCTGAGCACAGCGCTGGGCGGGCTCGTGACTGTTGGAGCGGCGTTGCGTGTGGCGGTTGGAAGGCATTTCCTGTCCGACACGCTGCTTTCGATCTTGTTTTGCGCGCTGGTCGCGGTTGCCATTTACGGGTTGTTTTACCGGCTCAATATCAAAACTTATGCGGTTGAATATTTGGTGGCGCGGGCGCGGCACAAACCGCTTGGCTACCAAATTGAGGTAGCGGTGCCGGTCGCCGCAAAGCACCGCCCGGCGGTGCAATGCTTTTTGCAGGGGCGGTATTATGAAGCGTTCTCGCACAAATCCTTTGCCGCCATTCTCAAGCACCGTCCCGGCAATGTGGTGCATGCCGGCACGTTTTTTGGGGATATGCTGCACACCCTCTCGCAAAACGCGGAAACGGTGTATGCGTTTGAACCGGTGCTGGATAATTACATTCTTGCCAAGCAGAATATCGCGCGGCTTAACCTGACAAATGTCACGCTTATTAACGCAGGGCTGGGGGCCGAGGCAGGTTCTGCTTCTATTCAAGTGCGGTCTGAACAAGGCCGGTTTCGCGGCGGGACCGCAAAAATCCTGAACCCCGAGAGGGCCGATCCGTTGCTCTTTGAGCAAGTGCCGGTCTTCGCGCTTGATGGGTTGCCGATCGAAAATGTCTCGCTTCTGCACCTTGATGTCGAAGGCTATGAGCGCCGGGTTTTGCTGGGTGCCAAGCGGCTTATTAAGCGCTCTTCCCCGATCGTCCTGCTTGAAGATAACGCAAACAACTGCGCGGCATTTCTTGAAAAACGGGGCTATCGCTTTTGCTTTTTTCACGGGTCTTTAAATTATTGGGCGATGCCGGAAGACTATGACTTTGTGTGCAGTCTAAAACCGGCCTAACCTTATAAATTTACGTGTAAAATACTGGTCCCCCAACGGGCCGAGCAACGCGGGCGCGGTTTTGATTCCCGTCCAGAGAGCTGTGTGAAAACGCTCCGTTGGCGGCCCAAGCTGGCGCACGGCCCTGCACAAGTAAATATGCGCGATCTTCATCGCATGCAGGTCATATTCGGGCATATAGGTATAGCGCCGATAGGTGCCAAAGTGGCGAACGGGTGCGACCCGCCAACCGGTTTCCTCATAGGCCTCGCGGTGCAGCGCGGCAATCGGGTGCTCNCCANGGTCGANCCCNCCACCCGGAAGCTGGATTTCGGTTTCTATTTCNGGTTGGTCTTGCTCGGTGAGCAATATTTGCGACCCANGGGTGATGATNGCGTAAACGCCAANGCGGGGCGTGTAATCTATCCCTTGAACGGGGGGCTTTCCAAAACGTCTCATAGGGGTCTTGTGGCACAGCTTCCTGCGGAGATCACGATAATTCTTGTTGCTTCTTTTGCAGAAAGGCCCGCTCAGCCGGATCCCGCGCCGAGTGAAGCCGCATTAGCGACCATAACCCCGCGGTTTCCGGCAAGGGTTGCAAGTGGTGAAGGACAGCGCAAAGCCGAATGGCTTCCTGTGACAATGCGGGGTTTAGCGGGGCATAACCGGCATTGAAAATCAGGTAAATAACCGAAAGCACCGCCTCCAGCCGCCCCGGAATATCCGCCACTTCTGGCACACGGTAGGGGATGTCGGCATTGCAAATTTTGGCTTTGGCACGGGTAAGCCGTTGGTTCATTGTGGCGTGCGAGACCAGAAACGCCCGCGCAATTTCGCGTGCGGTTAACCCGCATAATGTGCGCAACGTGAGCGCCACCCGCGCCTCTTGGCTGAGCGCCGGGTGAGCTCAGCCGTGCTCAATTATCAAACACCATCACCGGCCGCACTTCGATCGTACCGACTTTTGCGGTCGGAATTTTGGCAGCCCATTTGAGCGCTTCGTCGAGGTTCTCGCACTCCAAAAGATAATACCCGCCAAGCACCTCTTTGGTTTCGGCAAAAGGACCATCGGTTATCGCTGCCTTCCCGTCGCGGACCCGCACCGAACTGGCGTCGATTACCGGCATCAGGGCGTCACCGGCCTTAAACACGCCGGCAGCAATTGCATCCTGACCGAATTGACCGTAGTCGGCCATTAAATCCCCTTCGTAATCCGCTTCGGTTCCGGGGGTCGAGTAAATCAGAGCCATATATTGCATGGGTTTTTCCTTTAAAAATGCCAGAGCCGCTTATGCGCTCCTGATAAATAGACGCACCAAGTTTGCCATTTTCTACAGCGGGCGCAAAGTTTTTTGCCCTTTCATTGAATTATCCGCTCAAACCGCTTATCTGCGAGGCTTGCAAAGGAGCGCTTCATGAGTATCGCCGAAAAAATCGCCTGGGATGACAGCCTACTGCCCTTCCAGCTGGACCGTGCCGACATTCGCGGGCGCTTTGTGCGCCTCGATGGGGCCTTGAACCAGATATTGGACCAGCACAACTACCCCGATCCGGTGGCGCAGCTTGTGGCCGAGGCTGTGGTGCTGACCGCACTCATCGGCCAGACCATCGGCTTTAAAGCAAAGCTTAGCCTGCAAATTCGTGGCAATGGCCCGATTCGGTTGATCGCGACCGATTACTTCGCCGCTGAAGATGAAGGTGAAGCCGGGCAAATTCGCGCTTATGCCAGTTTTGATTCCGAGCAGGTGCGCGCGGTGGACCCGTTTTCGCAAATAGGTAAAGGCATGTTTGCTGTGTTGATAGACCAAGGCAAAGGCCAAGCGCCTTATCAGGGGATCACCCCGCTTGATGCCGGCTCGCTGGCCAACTGCGCCGAAACCTATTTCGCCCAGTCCGAGCAGCTCGCCACCCGCTTCGCATTGGCGATTGCCAAAGGGGATAATTGGCGCGCCGCCGGTTTGGTGTTGCAGCATATGCCCAAAGCCTCGCCACTCAAAGTGGTGGCGGCGCCGGTTGATACCGAGGCCGATGCCGAAAACTGGAACCGTGCTACAATCATGCTGGAAAGCGTGCAGCAAGACGAGATGATCGGCCCGAGCGTCAGCCCCGCCGAGCTGCTCTACCGCCTGTTTCACGAGGATTCGCCAAGGGTTTTTGACCCGCAACCGGTTCGTTTTGGTTGCACCTGCTCCGAGGACAAGGTTCGCCAGAGCATGTCGATCTATTCGGCCAAAGATATTGCGCATATGACGACTGATGCCGGCACGCTTACGGCGGACTGCCAATTCTGCGGCGCGCATTACGTGATGGACCCGATGACTTTGGGGAAGGACGCCTAAGGTCACCCCCTACCGGATCGCTTCCATCTCTGCGTCACGCATGGTGCAATCCCGCACCGCATCTTCCCCGCAAAGGCGCGGGTTCAGGTCTCTATCAAGACAGATTCGAACCTCCTGAATTCGCCCTTGCTTGCAGGTTACGGTTACGCCGTCAGCCTCCATATCGAGGTTGGTTTCGAGGAAAGCCGCCTCCACCACCGAAGCCGGTAGTTCGACGCCGTTTTCGGGCAAGCGTCGGAAAACCCTGGGCCGCTCCACGCTTTCATATGCTGCGCGCACGGTTTCGAAATACGCTTCCGCCGTCAACCCCGCACAGCGCCCGTGCTTTTTCCACTGATACCAAGCGGAACCGCCCGAGCCCATGATATCTGCCATCGCATTGGTTTGCCCACGCGAAGGGTCACGCGCCACTGTGCGGCAATAGCTCGGCCAGCCATCCTCGAATTGTGGCCAAAGCCCATGCACGGCAAAGCCATACCCCGCACTGGTCGCACATTGTGGCGCACCCCGTTCATCACCGGTCTCGGAGCACCAGTTCGGGGTCCAGCTTAGGGCTAGCACATAATAGTCGAAATCGCCTGCGGCCTCACCATCTGCCAAAACCGGCTGGCCCGGGAGGATAAATAAGGCTGCGCAACAAAAGCTCTTTATCAATTTGATCATTGCCCCTATATAGAGGGTAATTCCCCCCACGAAAACCTCAAATAGCGCTTGGCGCACCCGAGTTTTCGGCTAGGGTAGACCTGTGATTAAAGGAGCAAAGCCATGGCCCTGCCACTGATGCCAAAAGCCACCGCCGTGTGGTTGATTGATAATACCACGCTGGATTTCAAGCAAATCGCGGCCTTTACCGACCTGCACGAGCTGGAGGTCAACGGTATCGCCGACGGCGAAGTTGCCATTGGCGTCAAAGGCTTTGATCCGATCGCCAACAAGCAGCTAACCGCTGAAGAAATCGCCCGCTGCGAGGCCGATCCAAAAGCCAAGCTTGAGCTTATGTTCAACCCCGCCTCGGAGGGCGAGATGAAACGCAAAGGCCCGCGCTACACCCCGCTTTCCAAGCGCCAGGACCGCCCGGCCGCGATTGCGTGGCTGGTCAAGTTCCACCCCGAGCTGACAGATGGCCAGATCTCCAAGCTGGTGGGCACCACCAAGCCGACCATTATGGCGATTCGCGAGCGCACCCACTGGAATATTTCCAACATCCAGCCGATTGATCCGGTGGCGCTGGGCATGTGTCGGCAAATCGAACTTGATACCGTTGTGGCCAAAGCGGCTGCCAAACTGGCGAAATCGGGCGAAGTAATGTCTGACGAAGAGCGCATGAAGCTGGTATCTACCGAGCAAAGCCTGCAAGCCGGCGAAGACCGCCCGATGCCGTCTAACGTATCCGGACTTGAAAATTTCGCGCTTGGCGAAAAAGAAGAAGAGGAAAAGGTTATCGACGCCGACAGCCTTTTCAATCTCCCCAAGGGCGACAGCGAAGAATAGTTATTGCGCGCGCTTTTTAACCTGATACATCTGGGCCATACCCACTTCCAAAGGATAGATTATGGCCCAGAATCTCAGCCCGCAAAGTGCCCCCTCCCTCAGCTCGTTCAATTGGGAAGACCCTTTCCTTTTTGACGATCAGCTCTCCGATGAGGAGCGCATGATGCGCGACGCCGCCCGCGCCTACGCGCAGGAAAAGCTGCAACCGCGCGTCATTGAAGCCTTCCGTGAAGAAAAAACCGACTCGGATATTTTTCGCGAGATGGGCGAAATGGGCCTGCTCGGAATCACCGTACCAGAAGAATATGGCGGGCTATCCGGAAGCTATGTATCCTACGGGCTGGTGGCGCGCGAAGTTGAGCGTGTCGATAGCGGTTACCGCTCGATGATGTCGGTGCAATCCAGTCTCGTGATGTATCCGATCTATGCTTACGGCTCCGAGGAGCAGCGGCAAAAATACCTGCCCAAACTGGCCAGTGGCGAATGGATCGGCTGCTTTGGCCTGACCGAACCGGATGCCGGCTCCGACCCGGGCGGCATGAAAACCACCGCCAAGGCCGTGCAGGGCGGCTACCTACTCTCCGGCTCCAAAATGTGGATATCCAACAGCCCGATCGCTGACGTGTTTGTCGTCTGGGCCAAGTCAGATGCCCATGGCGGTAAAATCCGCGGCTTTGTATTGGAAAAAGGCATGAAAGGCCTGAGCGCCCCCAAAATCGGCGGCAAGCTGAGCCTGCGCGCCTCGATCACCGGCGAGATCGTCATGCAGGATGTCGAAGTCCCCGAAGAGGCCTTGCTGCCAAATGTCGAAGGCCTCAAAGGCCCGTTCGGCTGCCTGAACCGCGCACGCTACGGCATTAGCTGGGGTGTGCTTGGTGCCGCCGAGTTCTGCTGGCACGCCAGCCGCCAATACGGGATGGACCGCAAACAATTCGGCAAACCGCTCGCCGGCATGCAACTCTTTCAGAAAAAACTCGCCGACATGCAAACTGAAATCACCCTCGGCCTACAGGCCAGCCTGAGGGTTGGCCGCCTGATGGACGAAGCCCGTGCCGCCCCCGAAATGATCTCGATGATCAAACGCAACAATTGCGGCAAAGCCCTGGATATCGCCCGCACCGCGCGGGATATGCATGGCGGCAACGGTATCTCTGAAGAATTTCAGATCATGCGCCACATGGTCAATCTCGAAACGGTCAACACTTATGAAGGTGCGCATGACGTTCATGCCTTAATCCTTGGTCGCGCCCAAACCGGCCTGCAGGCGTTCTTCTAACAATCCAAATTGCCCAAATATCCCGGGGGTGAGCACAGCGAGGGGGCAGCGCCCCCTTGCCGAGCGTAGCGAGGCCACCGGAACGGTTTAACCCGCCAGTGCCGCCAAAAAGAAGTCTTCCGGCCCGTCGACCTCCACCAGTTTTTTACCGTCAATCAACCAGAACCGGTTGCCAACCGCCCGCACAAACGCCCGATCATGCGAAACAAAAAGACTGGTGGCGTTATGGGCCGTCAATTCGTCCTCCAGCGCTTCCTGCCCTTCGATATCCAAGTGGTTGGTTGGTTCATCCAACAAGTAAAAATTGGGGTTGCTCAGGCGCAAAACCAGCATCGCCAGCCGCATTTTTTGCCCGCCCGACAGCGCCGACTGTCTGGCTTTTTGCAGGTCAATCCCGAAGCCGGCTCCCGCCAGCAACCCCCGCGCCCGTTGGTCCCCCACATCAAACCGTGTCGTGATTTCCTCAATCGGGCTCAGCTGTGGGTCAAGCTGTGAAAGCCCCTGATCGCAAAATCCGAGCTCGATGGAAGGGGTGGTGCGCACTCCCGCAACCTCTCCCGTGATCGCCCGATGCACCAGCGAAATCAGCCGCGTTTTACCGGTGCCGTTTTGCCCCAGCACCACAATCCTGTCGCCCCGGTTGATCCAGACCTTGCCGGTTTTGAACAGAACCCGCCCGTCCGGTGTCGCCACCTCGATATCCTCCAGCGCAACCAGCGCCTTCGCATGGGTGCCGCTATTCCCAAGCCTGATATCCCCGGCGTTTTGCGCCTTGTGAGCGGGTCGCGCGGCGTTCTCCAGTTTGTCAGCCCTGTCCTTTAGCTGTTTGGTCTTGTTCACCAACAGGTCAGAGCCCGAGTTGATGCCGATGTTTTTCAACTTGGCGGCCTGTCTGCGCAATTGCCCTGCCTGTTTCATATCATTGCTGAATTTTCGAGCCTCAGCGGCGTCGGCCTCTTCCAGCGCGTCGCGCGCTTGCGTGTAAGGCAAAGCAAATGTTTTTGAGGCGGTTTCGCGTAAAAATAATGTCCGGTTGGTTACTTCGTCCAGAAAGGCACGATCATGGCTGGCCACGATCACCGGCACACCGCGCGCCACGGTATTGAGCCAGTCCTGCAAAATCCCGATCCGCGAGAGGTCTAAATGGTTGGTGGGCTCATCCATCAACAACACATCCGGTTCATTAATCCAGACCCGTGCCAGCATCGCAACCCGCTGCCAGCCACCGCTCAAGGCTGAAAGCGGTTTTTGCTGGTGCTCGAAAGGCACTTTCAGGTCATCCAGCACCACATCCACCCGCCAGCTGTCATATTCGACCCGCTCGGCAGGCAGCGCATCGAGCACTGAGTCATAAAAAGTCAGCGGCAGCAGGTCTTCCGGTACGTCCTGCTCCAGATGTCCCACCCGCAAACCACGGCTGCGAGTGATTTCTCCGCTGGTGATATCCGCCGTGCCCGCAATGGCCCGCAGCAAGGTTGATTTGCCGCGCCCGTTTCCGGCGATCAGCCCAAGCCGGTCACCTTTTTCAAGCACTAGGTTGAGGTTTTCAAACAGAGGCTGCCCAAGGGTAATCGAAAGGTCTTTTATATTGATAAGAGTCATGATCTGGTTCCAGTTTAGGAAAACGTCCCGTCAAACGGGCAAACTGGGCAGTCCGGAAGCAAGCAAAAGCAAGATTTAGGGCCTGCCCTACAAACGAATTTGCAGGGCCTGCACGGGGCCGCGCGTTCGATCATGATAGTGAAATATCTTCATAACGCCCCCTGTTCTAAAAAATTGCGATGGGCAAAGCTACCTCCGGCTTCGTCTTATGGCAAGCGGCTAATCTATCGTTAATACGATCTTGCCCATGTGCCCGCTGCTTTCGATCCTTGCATGCGCCGCCCCCGCTTCTGCCAGCGGGAAGCTTTGGTCCATCACCGGCCCGATGCGCCCCGAATCTATCAAAGGCCATACATGTCTGGCGGAGCGCCTCCGCGATTTCCGCTTTGGCCTGGTCTGATTGGGGGCGCAAAGTGGCGCCTGTTACTTCCAGCCGTTTGACCATGATCTGGGCAAAGTTGAGCTCGGCCTTTGGCCCGCCAAGAAAGGCAATCATCACCAAGCGACCATCCAACGCGAGCGCGCGAATGTTGCGCGGGATGTAAGCTCCACCGACCATGTCGAGGATCAGGTCAACCCCTTTACCACCGGTTAGGCGCGCAACCTCTTTCCCGAAATCCTGCGTCTTGTAGTTAATTGCCGCTTCAGCACCGAGCTGCTCGCAGAGTGCGCATTTTTCATCACTTCCGGCGGTGGTAAACACCCGTGCGCCAAAGGCCTTGGCAAGCTGGATGGCCGTTGTGCCGATCCCCGAGCTGCCGCCATGCACCAAAAATGTTTCCCCTGCTTTCAGGCGGCCTCGCATAAAAACCGTACTCCACACCGTGAAATAGGTTTCACAGAGCGCGGCGGCTTCCACCATTGAAAGCCCGTTTGGAATGGGGAGAGCGTGGTCCTGATGGGTGGTTGCATATTCGGCATAGCCACCACCGGGGAGCAAGGCGCAAACCTTGTCGCCTACCTGCCAGCGGGAAACGCCCGCGCCAATGGCCACCACCTCACCCGCGGCCTCAAGCCCGGGCAGGTCACTTGCGCCTTTGGGCGGGTCATAGGCACCTGCACGTTGCAGAGCATCGGGGCGGTTGACACCAGCCGCCTCGACCTTGATCAGAATCTCCTCGGCACCACAGCTTGGCACAGGCCGCTCGCAAAGCGCCAATACTTCCGGCCCGCCCGGTTTGGTGATCTCGATCGCGCGCATCAGATCGCCGGCTTTGAGTGGGCGTAATCCCAATAAAGCTGGCGCGCAGCCAAACCGGCTTCGGTTGGCAGCTCGTGATCTTCAAATTTGGTAACCGGCATGACCTTATTGGCGTTGCCAGTCAGAAAAATCTCGTCTGCCCCGTTGAAATCTTCAACTGTGAGAGATTTTTCAACCACCTCATGGCCCGCCTCGCGCAAGAGTGCGATCACCCGCTGGCGCGTTATACCATTGAGGAATGTGCCGTTGGGCACCGGTGTATTGTAGACCCCGTCTTTCAGCATAAAGGCGTTGGTGGAGGCGGTTTCGGCCACGTTACCCTCCAGATCAAGCGAAAGCGCATTGCTAAAGCCGCGCCTGCGTGCCTCGGCCAGAATCCGGCCGTTATTGGGGTAAAGGCAAGCGGCTTTGGCTTCGGTCAGGGCGGTATCCTGATGTGGGCGCTTAAAAGGGCTGACGGTAAGGCTGAAGGGGCCGGGTTCGGCAATCGGCAATTCTTCCAGCACAATCGCCATTTCGGTTGAGTTCGGGTCGGCGTCAATAAAAGCGGAGCTGCCTTCGGTGGACCACATCATCGGCCGTAAATAGAGCGGCGTGCCGGGCTTGAAATTGCGAATCCCGGTCTGGATCAACTGGCGAATTTCATTGGCAGTATAGGGGCTGGCCAGCCCCATCGCTGCCGCCGAGCGCACGATGCGCTCGCAATGTAGGTCAAGGTCAGGGGTCACGCCTTCAAAGGCGCGTGCGCCGTCAAAAACCAGCGTGCCCTGCCATGTGGCGTGGTCCGCCGAGCCAAGAATTGGCAGGTTAGCCTGCGTCCAGTCGCCTCTGAACCATGTCCAGATATCGGTGCCTATGGCCATTTATCTCTCCTATTTGTGTATTTTTCCCGGAAGATCATCCGGGTGGGAGGGGGCTTTGACCCCATCCAGAATTGAACCAAACATCTCTGAAAATCCTTTGCCAAACGGGCTTGCCCGAAACTTGGCTTTGGTTTTTTCAAAGCGCATAACGTCGGCAATGCGACGGTCGATGAATTCTTGCGTGGCGTGCCCGTCCTCTGATTCGTCCCCGAGCCAGAACAGCACGCAGGCCGAATAAACCGCGCTCAATGTCATGCGCTTGGTGTACCAGTTATAGTCGCGGCTGGTGTCGCCTAGGCTTTCCCAGATCGCATCAGCCGTGTGCCAAAGCGCGCGGGTGCCGTCGGCCGCATAGAGCGGGAGCGCAAAAAAGGCCATGCCGCGGCGCACTGCCTCACGGTCTGCCAACTCCAAGCGAAGCGAGATCGCCTTGGCGACGCGGTCGGAGTACCGCATCTCGGAAAGTTCAAGCGCATCCATTGCGGCGCGCATCGCGGCATCACCCTGAAAATGATAGGCAAGCGCGAGATCTACCGCACCGCGTGGAAAAGCGAGCCTGGCCAAATCATCCTGCACCCCTGATTCGGAGATCGCCGCGTTGAGCGTTGTGTCAGACCAGCCGTCAAACAGCACATGGGGCAAGGCCGCAGCAATAACCGCAGCCTTTGTGGCCTCTATGTGATCCTGTTCGGATTTGCGTTTGCTGGCCATATCCCTGCCCTAGACAAATGATTGCCCTATTGGTATAGAGCGGCTTCCTGCAATTATGCAACACTGATTAGAAAGGTGGTGACTACACCATGCAGGTAATGGTTCGTGACAACAATGTCGATCAGGCACTTCGTGCCCTGAAGAAAAAGCTCCAACGCGAAGGCGTTTTCCGTGAAATGAAGCTTAAGCAGCATTTCGAAAAACCTTCCATCCGCAAAGCCCGTGAAAAGGCTGAAGCGGTTCGGCGCGCCCGTAAACTCGCACGCAAGAAATTGCAGCGTGAGGGGATGCTCTGAGTAGGAGTTGAACTGTTAAGTAGTTATGAACCCCCGAAGGCAACCTCGGGGGTTTTTCTTTAGGAGCCCAAGGGTTTTCAGGAAAAGCGGATACCGGTTTTCCGGTTCGAAAACCCGACAAAGGAAAGCTTATGAGTCAAACAGACAGATACCGGATTTACGCGATCGGAGACATCCATGGATGTCTCGATGAACTCGTCGAAATGCAGGCACGAATCGCGGCTGATCTGCTGGCAGACCCACACCCGAAACCGCTGGTCGTCTATCTCGGGGACTACATGGACCGCGGCCCCGATTGTCGCGGCGTACTCGAAAACCTGATGGCTGCCGATACACCTGCGCTTCCGGCGCGTTTTCTTTATGGCAACCATGACAGCTACGTTAAAAACTTCCTGCAAGAACCATTGGGCATGCATGGCTGCCGGTTTCATTGGCTGGAAGATGTTATGGGTGGCCCGCAAACACTGGCAAGCTATGGTGTTTCAGGTGCCAGCGTGGATACCGCGCTCACCGCCCGCGATGCTTTCGAGAAGGCGCTCCCACAGGCGCATTATGACTGGATTGAGGCCTGCGAACGCTCGGTGCATATCGGCAGCTATTTTTTCGCCCATGCGGGGGTGGATCCGTTGCGCGCGCTCGATGATCAGCTCGAATATGACCTGATCTGGATTCGCCAACCGTTCCTGACCTTAAAAGGTGATTTCGGCGCGGTGGTCGTCCACGGCCACACGCCCGTGAAAGAAGTCGAAAACCACGGCAACCGGATTGCCGTTGATACCGGCGCGGTATTCGGGCGCAAGCTTTCTTGCCTTGTTTTGGAGGGTGACCGGCAGGAATTGCTGGTAGCTGGCGGAAAAGTGCCTTGCCCGGTCGTGCAGGGGAAATAAGCTGGCTGGGGGCTTTGCCCCCTCTTGGCGAGGCCAATTCACCCCCAGGATATTTTGACAATTTGGATAGATGGCAAGCCGCAGGTGCCATG
>JGI24025J20009_10001756_pt1 | contig 16109 bp, 10 predicted proteins | sample Cruoilmetagenom3_FD_20009 | JGI IMG/M metagenome (IMG submission 20009)
AATAAATTAAATAACATTTTAAAGCTTTGGGTATATTTTCTCGACTAAAAATGTCTTCGAAAACATACCACAAAGCTAATAATAAGAAATGACTTTAAGTGTCATTGCGAGGGACAAAGTCCCGAAGCAATCTCACTCAGGATAAACTGTGCAATCCCATTTTGAGTAAATTCAATAATATATCTTATTTAAGATTGCCAAGCCTGTTCTGAGTGAAACGAAGAATCTACTAACGCTCCTCGCGATGAAGAGTGTATATAAGGAGTCAGGTTTTGTAATATAAAATATTCTAAAAGGTAGGATTAAAAAATATAATTGAACTTATATTAATTTTTAAATGTGAATAATAAAAAAGATATTTAGAATACAAGCATAGAAAGGGAGCAAAATAATGTCATATGCAAAAAAGGGAGATTGGGTTCAAATAAGCAGAATAGTTCTTCCTCCAGGAAAGAGAGCACCACAAGTTCCTGATGAAACTCAGAGAGTTCCTCTAAAAGAAATGGTTAAGGGTTTTTTATTAAATGATGCAGAGAAAGGTGATGAAGTAAGAATTAGAACTGTTATAGGTAGAAAAATAGTAGGGAAGTTAAAAATAAAAAATCCTGTATATCCACATAATTTTGGAGAACCAGTTCCTGAATTATTACTTATTGGACAAGAGCTTTGGAAAATAATAAAAGGGACAAAAAAAGTTAGATAAATGAATAAATTGAGCTATTTAAGAGTTGTGTTTATAAACGCATGTCCTTGGACTTTGAAAAATAAATAAAAAGGTAGATAAAAAATAAATGTTTATGCCATTTTTGTATACAAAGATTATATTTAAAAAATGCTAAATAAGAAATAATACATTGTCATTCTGAACCTTCGAAGAAGGTGAAGAATCTCAATATAAAAATATAAAAGAAAATATAAAAAATTAGGAAAGTGAGGAATGGATAAAAATAAATTTTCTTCTAAAAATACTTTTAGAAAAACTGATTACAGCTCTGTAATGAATAGAAAAGGAGAGATTATAAAAGCAGCACTTGGTCTTGATTATAATCAATTTGAAATTCCCGGAATTGGATTTGATTATGAAGGAATGATGGAAAAAGCTGGATATTCGTTGGAAGAAGCTATTAAGATACAAAGTCAAACAAATGTTGGTAATACACCAATGATTGAGGTAAATAATATTAACTTATTAGTTAAAAAATTATCGAAACCTGGATATGGAGCCAAGATTTTAATTAAGGATGAAGCTGCGAATCCTTCAGGAAGTTTTAAGGATAGAAGAGCTTCAATATCCGTTTATCATGCTAAAAAATTAGGGTATGAAGGGGTAATAGCAGCTACAAGTGGTAATTATGGAGCAGCAGTTGTGTCGCAAGCAAACAAGAGAGGATTGAAATGTATAATAGTTCAGGAGACTTATGACTCAAGAGGATTTGGTCAACCTGAGATAGTTGAAAAGGGAAGAGCTTGTGAGGCATATGGAGCAGAAGTTCACCAATTAACTGTGGGTCCTGAACTGTTCTATGTTTTTCTCCTTCTTCTTGAAGAAACCGGATACTTTAATGCTTCACTTTACACTCCTTTTGGAGTAGCAGGAATAGAAACTTTAGGATATGAAGTGGCAATGGATGTAAAAGCTAAATATGGGAAATTTCCTGAAGTTGTTGTTGTAACTCATGCAGGCGGTGGTAATGTTACTGGAACAGCAAGAGGACTTTTAAAAGCAGGTGCAACAGAAACTGAAGTAGTAGCAGCAAGTGTTGATTTAACAGGACTTCATATGGCAAGTGATTTAGATTTTAATAGGAAGTCATTTACAACCGGACATACTGGATTTGGCTTTCCTTTTGCTACATGGCCTGATAGAGCCGATGTTCCTCGGAATGCAGCAAGAGCTTTGAGATATATGGATAGATATGTTACCTTAACACAGGGAGAAGTATTTTATGCCACAGAAATGTTAGCTCAACTTGAGGGTATTGAGAGAGGACCTGCNGGGAACTGTTCACTTGCTGCAGCAGTTTCTATTGCTCAGGAAATGCCAGAGGATAATATAATTGTGGTTCAAGAAACTGAATATACNGGTGCNGGTAAACATCCTACTGCTCAGCTTACGTTTGCTAAAAAACAAGGTATAGAAATATATAGAGGAGATCCTAAAGAAAATATCCCAGGTAAAAAGATCGTAATTCCAGAGCATCCAAGCCAGATAAAAGTTAATGAAGTGGGTTTAGATAGAATTAGAAAATCATATGTGAGAAATACTTTAAAAAATTACAATATTAAACCAAATGATTTAACTGAGCAAGACATAGATTTCTTAGTAGAAGAAACCAACACTAATGTCAACTATATAAAAGAATTACTACAACAGTTTGAATAAAAGAATGACTTTAAAAATTAACGGTTGAATGCCAAATGAATTTGAGCAGTCAAAAACTACTTAAATTCAATGGAAAATATTGACAGAACTTTAAGATTTATTATTCTTGCATGTAGATGTAGATTTGTCATTCATTCACTATGTTTAAAGCTTGTCCTGAGAGAATTGAAGGAACTAGTCTGAATAGGTTTTTGTTGTCATTGCGAGCTAGATCCTGGTTGTCATTNCGAGCTAGATCCTGGTTGTCATTGCGAGCGATAGCGAAGCAATCTCGCTNAGAGCTTATTCTCAACTCTCAGGTGCAATAAAAGGGAGGAAATAAACTTAACGAAAGTGCTCAGAATAATATAAAAAAGAAATAATAATATATAGAAAAGGAGTATAAATTGCAAAGAGAGGATGATTTTAAAATAAGAAGGGAAAAGATAAAAGATCTCTCAGATAAGGAGTTAAAGGAAAGATTCTGGGAATTAGCTAATAAAGTTGTAGAGCCTATGGTTGATATGGCAAGAGAATATACATCTCCATCTATTGAAAGATCAGTTCTTTTAAGGATGGGTTTTAATTCATTACAAGTAAAGGCTATTGTAGACAAATGTTTAGAGTTAAATATTTTGGGAAAGGGAGCAGGTCATATAGTTTTGAGATTAGCTAAGGAAGAAAAAATTCCGTATAAAGAAGCTGGAGAAAAAATAGTGAGTGGAGAATTAATAGAAAAATTGAAAGAGATTTTTAAAATAAAAGTTTGAAAAATTAAAATTTTATATAATTTATTAGTTAAAAATGCTTATAAAAGTAGGGCAAGGCTTTAGCCTTGTATATAAAAATGTTACTTTTATATGGTTTTAAATTTTAATCTAAATGAAGTCAAAAAGGAGAGTATAAATTGAGTGAAGTAAAAAATAAAAATAATGGAAAGCAATATAGCTTAAAACCTGATGAAAAGATAGATGTTTTAAAGATATTAAAGGATTTAGATGAATATAAGCCTAGAAGAAAGGGTTGGACATGGAGAAAGAAGCTTTCAAAAGGAACAAAAATAGGAGAATTTATATATGATCAGGTCTCAGAAGACTTAAAAAATAGCCAGCCTCTTCCAGCAGCTCATTATTTTGGGAATATTGATCCTCAACCTGATTGCATAATAACATCTGAAATAGCCTCAGGAAGATTTGAGGATGATATAAGAAGATTCAGAATGGCTGCATATCATGGTGCTGACCATATTATGGTTATAAGAACAGCAGGACAGAGTCATTTTGATGGTTTAATTGAAGGTACACCTGAAGGAGTAGGTGGTGTTGCAATTACAAGAAAACAGGTAAGAGCTTCAAGAAAAGCTTTAGATTTAATTGAGGATGAGGTTGGAAGACCAATTAATTATCACTCATATGTTAGTGGTGTTGCTGGACCGGAAATAGCAGTATTATTTAATGAAGAAGGTGTGAATGGAGCTCACCAGGATCCACAGTATAACATATTATATAGAGGAATTAATATGTACCGTTCTTTTGTTGATGCTGCTGAGGCTAAGAAAATAATGGCTGATGCTAAAATGCTTCAGATTGATGGTGCTCATAATGCTAATGCTACTGCTAAGAAAGCATGGAAAGTGATGCCAGAGCTCTTAGTACAACATGCAATAAACTGTGTATTTTCAATTAAAGCAGGAATGTCAGAAAATTTAATCGCTCTCTCAACAGTTCCTCCAACATCTGCTCCTGCTCCTTGTGTAAAGATAGATTTACCATATGCTGTTGCTTTAAGGGATTTCTTCTCGGATTTTATCTTTAGAGCTCAAATGAATACCAGATATATGGAGTCATGTACCAGGGAGGTTACTGTTTCTCATACATTAAATTCTTTAATTTCAAGATTAACATCCGCTCACCTACAAAGTACCATTACACCAGATGAAGGTAGAAATGTTCCTTGGCATTACAATAGTATTCATGGGGTAAATACAGCGAAACAGACTTTAATTGCTTTAGATAGTATTAAGGAATTAGTTGAAATTAAAAATGAAGGTATGCTAAAGGAAAAGGTAAGAGAGATAAAAGAAAGAGCTATCCTTTTTCTAGAGGAAATACTCAAAGTTGGTGGGTATTTCGAGGCAGTTGAAAAAGGTTTTTTTGTAGACTCCGGATGCTATCCAGAAAGAGCTAATGATGGAATTGTTAGATATAAGGATGGAGGTGTAGCAGCAGGAACTATTATCAAAAGAGATAAAGATTATTTCGCACCTGTTTGTTGCCACTTTGGTTACAATAATCTTTCATTAGCCCAGGAGATAACAGGTAAGAAAATCATAGGCAAAGATACAGAGAAGGAAAGTAAAGATATTGAAAAAGGAAAAAAAACAAAAGAAAGCAAAAATACAAAGAAAATTAGTAATAAGGTGTGTGATTTAATAGATGGTTGTACACTTTGTGTTCATGACAAAATTTCTTACATTGATGAACTTGATAAAGTGGATAATGTAAATGTAAGACTTAGAGAAAGTAAGGGACATAGAACAGAAAACAAAATTAAACCAGAAGTTCAGTGGTCAGGTGATGGGGTTATTGTATTATCTATGTTTTTACCAGTGGATGAAAGAACATCACATTTTGCTTCACTCGAAATTGCAAGAAAGTTTGGATTAAAGGAACCAGAGGTTATTCATAAACAGATAATGCATCCCGCTGAAGGAACCTATGTTGAGGTAAAAGGCACAGTACCTTTCAGTGTTGACTTAGAAAAAATAGAGATGCCTGAAATCATTCCAAATTTAGAACCCGAATATATAGAAAGAATTGCAAGGGAGAAGGATTTAAAAGTTATTGCTGCTACAGTTGGAGAGGATGAACATTCAGTAGGAATGAGAGAGGTTATAGATATAAAACATGGTGGAATTGAGAAATTTGGATTTAGATGTTATTACCTTGGTACATCAGTACCCATTGATAAAGTAATAGATGCAGCAATAGAGATAGATGCCAAAATAATTTTAATAAGTACAATAATTACACATGGAGAAATTCATAGAATAAACATGAGAAGACTTAACCAATTGGCAATAGAAAAAGGGATAAGGGATAAAGTTATCTTAATTGCAGGTGGTACTCAAATAAAAGATAAGATGGCTAAAGAGGAGGGAATGGATGCAGGCTTTGGCAGAGGAACAAAAGGCATAGATGTAGCATCTTTTATAATTAGAAAATTAACAGAAAACAAATAAATTAACTAATTTTTTTAAAGGATATAATTCTTTAATTTTAGGGAATTAAGGGAGACTTAATTTTGAAGGTCGATATATTAGTTGCAGAAATTGGTAGTACCACCACAAAAGTAAATGCTTTTAACTTTGATAACGATAATAGCCTTATATATTTAGGTAGGGGAGAAGCTGTAACAACTGTTGAAAATGGGGATGTTATAATAGGATTAGAAAAAGCTATTAGTCAACTTAAAAAAAATCTAAATACAAAAAATCTTTTTTGGTCAGATTTCTATGCTTCAAGTAGTGCTGCTGGTGGACTTAGAATGAGTGTTCACGGTTTAGTTAAAGAAATGACTGTAAAAGCAGCCAATGAGGCAGCCTTAGGAGCTGGTGCAGTGGTTAGGATGGTTACAGCAGGAATGCTATCTGAATTTGATTTAGATAGTTTAATCAAACTTAATCCAAACATTATAATTTTATCAGGTGGGGTTGATTATGGTGAAAAGAAGACTGTAATTAACAATGCTAAACTTATTTCAGAAACATCTCTTTCCTCACCCATAGTTTATGCAGGTAATATAGCTGCTGCTGATGAAGTTAAACAAATATTAAAGAATGCTAATAAAAAAGTATATATTGTAGATAATGTTTATCCAAATATTGACGAATTAAATGTAGAACCAGCCAGGGAGATAATCCAAAAAGTTTTTGAAGAACATATTGTAAAAGCACCTGGAATGGAAAAAATAAGAGATATGGTTAATCAAGCTATTCTTCCTACCCCAGGAGCAGTTATGAAAATCTCCACTCTTTTAGCGAATGAAATAGGAGATTTAGTTGTTATTGATATAGGTGGAGCAACTACTGATGTACATTCCATAACTGATGGCTCACCCTCAATTCAACAGATTACTATTTCTCCAGAACCACACAGTAAAAGAACAGTTGAGGGAGATTTAGGAGTTTTTTATAATGCTGAAAATGTTATTAAAGTTGTTGACAGGAAACTATTTAATAAAATTGGTATTGATGATGTAGATATTTTCAAATCTAAAATTAAACAAATTCCACAAACTAAAAAGGAAGAGAAATATTACGAAATTTTAGGTAAAGTTGCAGCTAAAAAAGCAGTCGAAAGACATGCTGGGCAAATAAAAGAGTTATTTGGACCAACTGGTAGAAAAAATATAGCCAAAGGAACTGATTTAACAGCTATAAAATATATTATTGGAACTGGTGGAGTATTGGTTAGAAATCCCAGAGGTAAGAAAATATTGGAGAGCATAAAATCGGATATAAATGTTAATGAAATTTTGACTGAAGCCAAGATTTTACCTTCTCAAATCCTATTACCTTCAAAAGATGCAAAGATTTTAATAGATAATTTATATCTTTTTTCAAGTTTAGGGTGTTTATGCGAAAAGTATTCTGAAGCATCTATAAAATTAGCCAAACAAAGCATTGGTTTAAAAACATAATTAAACAAAATTAAAAAAAACTTTATGAACTGTCATTACTAGGAGTTAGATTCCAGTTGTTATTACAATAAATTTTTAATATGTCATTGTGAGGAGCTTTAGTAGATTCTTCGTTACACTCAGAACAGGCTGTGCAATCTTATTACACAAAAGGTGGAAGATATTGGAGAATCTTCACAGATTTTATCCAGGTAGAGATTGCCACACCACCTTCGGTGGCTCGCAATGACGACCAGGACCTATATCGCAATGACAAAAATATATGTTGACAATGTGTCATTGCGAGGAGCGAGACTTCTTCTTTGTTATTATGAGGAGTTATATTGCAGTTGTCATTGCGAGGGACAAAGTCCCGAAGCAATCTCATTAATAAAAAATTTTTTTAAAATAATTTTAGAGAAAGAACTAATTCAGAATTTTTGTTAAAAAAAGGAGTGATTTATGAAATCTAAGAATGTGGTAATAATGGGAGCTGCTGGGAGGGATTTTCATAATTTTAATGTTTATTATCGAGGGAATCCTGATTACAAAGTAGTTGCTTTCACAGCAACACAAATACCAGATATATATGGTAGAAAATATCCTTCGGAACTTGCTGGAGATCTTTATCCAGATGGAATCCCAATCTATTCTGAAGAAAGACTTGAAGAGATAATTAAGGGAAATAAAATTGATGATGTTGTTTTTGCATATAGTGATGTATCTCATAATCATGTTATGCATTGTGCATCAAAATCTCATGCGGCTGGCGCAAATTTCATTTTACTTGGTCCAAATTCAACAATGATTAAATCAAAAAAACCTGTTATCTCTATTTGTGCAGTAAGAACTGGGAGCGGGAAGAGTCAGACTTCAAGAAGAGTAAGCGAGATACTTTTAGATTTAGATAAAAAAGTGGTTGTAATAAGACATCCAATGCCATATGGAGATTTAGTTAAGCAGAGATGTCAGAGATTTGAAAACTATGAAGATTTAGATAAATATGAGTGTACTGTTGAGGAGAGGGAGGAATATGAACCTCATATTGAAAGAGGAATAGTAGTTTATGCTGGAGTAGATTATGGGGAGATTTTAAGAAGTGCAGAAAAAGAAGCTGATATTATAATATGGGATGGTGGGAACAATGACTTTCCATTTTATTTTCCAGATTTGCATATAGTTGTAGCTGATCCACATCGCTCGGGACATGAACTTCTATATCACCCTGGAGAAACTAATTTGAGAATGGCAGATGTAGTTGTTATAAATAAAGTTGATACAGCTGCACAGGATAAAATTAGTAATGTTGAGGAAAATATAAAATCTGTAAACCCTGAAGCAAAAATAGTATTAGCCCAATCCCAAATTTCTATAGATAACCTGGAATTAATTAGAGATAAAAAAGCATTGGTTATAGAGGATGGTCCGACATTAACCCATGGGGGGATGTCTTTTGGAGCAGGTTTTATAGCAGCTAAGAGAGCGAAAGCAAGTGAAATAATTGATCCTAGACCTTATGCAGTAGGTTCAATTAAGGATGTATATAATAAATATACTCATCTTGAAAAGATATTACCAGCAATGGGCTACAGTGATGAACAAATAAAAGAACTTGAACAGACTATAAATAATTCACCCTGTGAGGTGGTTGTTATTGGCACTCCAATAAACCTATTAAAACTTATAAAGATTGATAAACCAGCAGTAAGAGTTAAATATGAGTTAAAAGTGGTTAGTGATCTTACATTAGAGCAAATTTTAAAACGATTTCTAAAAAATTTTAAATAATAATACTAATCTAATTATATTAAAATATTTATTTGATTTGATTTTTAGTTTAATATGATTAGAAACTCTAATCAATTATTTTTCAATTATTTTATTTTTTAGTTTTTCAATATTTAAAATGTTAATATTATTACTCTAATAATAAAACTCTAATGTAGTGCAAGGCTTTAGCCTCGCACTAAAAAGCAACCCTAAAGGGTTGCCCTACGTATATTTATTAGAAAATTCTCTTTTAATATTTATTTAATCGTCATCAATAACTGGGTAGTAAGAAATTCCTACTCCTCCTGGTCCTGCATGTGTTGCAATGGCAGGACCTGCTACTAATGTTATAATTTCTCTACAATTAAATTTTTCTAACATCTTTCTTTTTAATTTTTCTGCTCTTTCTATTGCATTTGTGTGCATAATTGCAACTTCAATCTGTTTATTTTTTTCAATTTTTTCTTTTATATTCTCTAATACTTTATCCATAGCTTTAGATATTGATCTGGCTTTAGAGAATGATTTAAGTTCGCCATCAATAACCTTTACTATTGGTTTTATGTTTAAAATGGAACCAATAAAACCTTCTACAACACCTACCCTGCCGCCCCTTTTTAAATATTCAAGAGTGTCCAATATTGCAAAAGTTTCCATTTTATTTCTGATCATTTCTAATCTTTTTATAATCTTTTTTATTGATTTACCTTCTTTAGCTAATCTTGCTGCTGCAATAACCTGAAGAGCTAAACCACCACTTGCTGTGAGTGAGTCAAATAAATGAATTTCAATATTTTTAAGTGTATTTCTTGCATTATTGGCTACATTAAGAAGACCACTAAGTTTGGAGGAGATATGTAATGATATTATTTTTACACCCTTTTTTGCAGCTTTATCATAAGTTTGTAAAACATCACCAATAGATGGAATGGAAGTTGTGGGTATTTCCATTTTCTTTAATTTTTCATAGTACTCATTAATTTTCATATCCAATCTGTCTTTATAAGATTTTCCTTTATAGTTTAAGTAGTATGGAACAATACCTATATCAAACTTTTTACATATCTCAGATGTCAAATCTGCTGTACTATCTGTGACAATTTTTACAATATCCACCATTTAATGTATTCCTTCTCCTTAATAAAATTTGCATTTCTATATATATAATTATTTTTAATATATTATTTGTGATTAAAGTTGGTTTTTAAAATTAAAAAATATTTCTAATTATAATCCAATTTTTAGTGATATATTTATAATCATATAAATTTCGCTTTTATTTAAGACGCAATACTATACTTATAAGTTACAATTTTTTTATGGTTAAGATTAAATTGTTATTATATATAAACTATTCTATATTATACTGTATGAAAATTTGAGAAATTTAATATTTCTAAGACTAGAGACATTTATTTATATTTTTTATTTTTAGATTTGTTACAAAGATACTTTTAAACTTTCTAATATTTGCTAAAACATACAAATTCTTGTTTTTTAAATTATTTTTTAAAAATCTGGAAGGAAAGGTAAGTGAAAAAAGAAAATTTAATTAATGTAGATTATAAAAAAATTGCAGAAAAAATTGTAAATTACTGCGCAGGGGTAAAAGATAATGAAACTGTGACAATAATAGGAAGAAAAGATAATCTTTTTTTCTGTGAGTTGATCGGTCTACAATGCTATGAAATTGGTGCAATACCTCAGGTTATAATTTATAGCGATGATTATAAGTATAAAATGTTAACTGAAACACCAATCAAGTTTTTAAAAAGACTCCCACGTCATCTATTAGCACTGATTAAAGAAAGTAATGTGATTATTACTACTGCTTTTGAATGGGAAGACCCAAAATTAATGGGTGAGGTTCCTGAAGAAAAGATTGTTATACAAAGAATTGCGGAGAAGCCTATTAAAGATGTAATTTTTGATGGCGAAAGAAGATGGTTGGGATGTAGCTTTCCTACAGAACAACAAGCCAAGGCAATTGGCATAGATTTTTCAGAACTTTATAACATGTACTGGGACGCTATAGATATAGATTATGAAGATTTAACCAGAAAAGCAAGTAAATTAGCATCATATCTAAAGGGTAAGGATATGGTTAGGATTACTTCACCTAAGGGTACAAATGTTGAGATAAAGATAAGTGGTCGTAGGATTGGAAAAGATGATGGTGTAATTGATGAAAATGATATTAAAATAGGTGACCCATGGTTAAATATTCCAAGTGGAGAGGTATGCTTAGCTCCTGTTGAAGACGGAGCAAATGGGAAAGTTGTTTTTGATATTGCTTACTATAAAGGGAAAAGAATAGAAGACTTAGAAGTAGAATTAATAGATGGTATAGTAAAACCCTTGAAAGCTAAAAAAGGTTTGGAAATATTTACAAATAGAATTGAAAAAGCAAGTGGTGATAAAGATAAAATAGGTGAACTGGGAATTGGTTTAAACCCCAGGATAAAGGAAGCAATTGGATATTTAGCTACTGATGAAAAGATTATTGGAACCTGTCATATAGCATTTGGAGAAAACAGGTTTTTAGGTGGAAAAAATGTGTCAGACATTCATTGGGACCTATTGATTAAAAATACTACTGTTGTTGTTGATGACAAAGTAATTATGAAGAATGGTAAATTTCTGATTTTCTAATATTTTCTTTTTTTGTATAATTGATAGATTTTGATTGTATTTGTTATCATTTCTTTATTTAACCCAGAACTTATTCCTTCATTACACTCCAAGGTAAGCTTTTAATGAAGTGAAGTGACAATTCTGAACAACATTTAGATTTAAAAGAATTTCTCTATTGTCATCCTGACCCTGAGTGTTAAGCCTGTCCTTGAACGGAGTGAAAGAAAGGGGAAGGATCTCATATTAATAATAATTAAAATCTTATCATTTTATTATATTCTTTAATAAGTTTAATAAGATTCACTTCATTACGTTCGAGTGGAGTCTTCAGTTAGTTTAACTCTATTAAAATGACAAATAAATATATTGTTTAAGTTATTACCTAAGTGAAAATCCCCATTTACCAATTACTTCCTCAACAGTAAAATATCTATTTGAACCGTAAGAGAAAAGATTAATTTTGTCAATATCCAGTTTCCCCTTTTCATTAAGAATTTTTTTATCAAGACTTTTACTAACAACTTCTCCTACGATAAAATTATGATCACCTAACTCCATATCTTTTATAACTCTGCATTCCAAGTTTATAGGGCATTCTTTTATAAAAGGGGACTTAACTACTTTTCCAGGTAGAGGAGTTAACCCTGTTTTTTTAAATTTATTAACATCTCTCCCCGATACATTTCCACAATAATCTGTTTCTTTTATAATTTCTCTTGTTGGTATATTAACTACAAAATCATTAGATTTTTTAATCAATTTATAAGAGTATCTTTTCTTTCTTAGTGAGATTCCTAAAAGTGGAGGATTACTCGAAATTGGTATTACCCATCCCATCGTCACTATATTTGCATTCTTACCAATTTCTCCACAGGAAATTAAAAATACACCTATGGGAAATAAACTCGAACTAATTTTTGCATCAATCTTACTCATAATAACTCCTTTTATTTTTAAATATGTATTTAAAAATTTGTTAAATTTAATTCGGTTCTGATTGTAATTGCGAGCCACCGAAGGTGGCGTGGCAATCTCAATTTTAATAAATTGTGTAATGTCATTTAGTATAAACTAATAAAATCGTAATATTTTAGATTGCTTCGTCGCTGAAGCTCCTCGCAATGACATCTGAAATCTAGTTTCTCATAATGATAAGAATTAACGATTTAGTTATTTGCAATTTTTCTGTGGAGTCTTGCAAGTCGATATTTTATATCATTAATATAATAGTCTCTTCTTCTTATGTCATATTCATTCTGCATAATATTTAATGCCTTATTACAGAAATTAGTTGCTTTTTGATAATTTTTATTCCGATGTTCCTGGTGAATAGCAACCTGTCTATACATCTCAATCTCACTTATGCCATCTGAAGCAAGTTCTTCAAAGATTTTTGCTGAATCATCAAATTTTTTCATCTTCTTTAAAATAAAACCATGCGATATTTTGCATTTTTCCAGATCTTCTTTATTATCAACATTTTGGATAGCTCTTATAATAAGTTTTTCAGCATCATTGAATTTTTTCTTTAAAAAAAATATTTTAACAAGCGAGTTTATTTGATTGTAACTTAGATTTATTTCATTATAATTCTCAATATAGGAAGCTAATTTTGCTGTTAGAGTTACTAATGAAACAAGGTCTATAATATTATGATGAAAAATTGATTTTAAAATTCTTGCATCTTTGGTATTTAAAAAATCAAAATATACATATGGAATTAGTGAACTATCAATGTCACCAATTCTATCTTCCCAGATTCCTAAAACTTTATTCTCGATTGTTTTTAATCTGCAATTTGGCAAATCCTTTCTATATAAAAACCTGGATGGAAATAGTAGATCAACATGTGGTAGATTCAAATGTTTATCTGACATTCTATTAATTAGATATCTTGTTGATAAAAGGGGAATATCAAATGCTTTACCGTTGTAGGAAACAATAAAATCAAATTTTTTAAATATTTGTTTTACTGCACTTAGCATAGCTAGTTCTTCATTAAAATCCTGCATCAAATATTGTCTTATTCTGAATTCATTATTTTCAAAAAATAAGATACCAACTAAAAAAACCGCTGTTCCTGTCCCACCTGAAAGCCCGGTAGTTTCAGTATCAATAAAAACAGCTTTTTTTAAATTTAGGTCTTTAATTTCATCATTTTTTGAAATTAATGCTAAAGTTTTTGGAGATTGATTCAGAAAGCTCTTAAGAGGCATTTCTCCATGATAGTAATCGGGAAGATATTCTTTTTTAGCAACAAAAATTTTGCCAAAGTCTGTTTTTTGATAGAATCCATCAACAACTTCATCTATTAATCTTGGTTGATAATCGTAATAATCGTCGTGATTATTTATACTATATTTTCTTAGGTAATCTCTTAAATCCTTATGCATTTCTTAATATCTTATTTTATAACTAAAACAATTCTATTTTATAAAATTTATTATCTTTAAGATATTTTTTGTCTATTTTAAATATGAATTTTATTCTCCTACAAAGGGAGACGATACATATGTAGGGCAACCCTTCAGGGTTGCTTTATAATGCAAGGCTAAAGCCTTGCCCTACATATTAGTCGAGAAAGTATATCACAAAGCTAATAAATATCATATCAAGACCTGGTACTCAGTTCAGATAGTAGATATTCTGTACTTTGTTTTATAAGATTTCCCATTTTTCCATAAATAGGACCTATACAGGATGGACATCCATTTTTACAATTGCAACCCTTTATAAGTTTCAATGATGCGTTAAAAATATCTGGTAAGATATCATAGAGTTTTTCAGAAAGTCCCATTCCTCCAGGAACATAATCATAGAAATAGATAGTTGGAAGTTCATTTATTTCGTCTTTTAATTCCCAATGTGTTCTAACATCATTTCTATCACATAATATATAAAGAGGTATTACATTTTCCAATAAAATTGCTGATGCTTTTAGTACATCTTTGATCTTTCCTCCTGCAATTACCGATCTTTTTAGAAGGGATGGTTTTATTCCTATCCATGTTGAGTTTGTGTGAATTAGTTGTGAAGGAAGTTTTAGCTTATTACCACCAACAATTTCATTTGTATAGAATTTGAACTTATTATATGCAGTGACAGTAGAAGTTACTTTTACATCCCCAAACTCTTTTTGATATTTAACAAAATCATCTTTTTTATCTATTGTAAGTACATTTAATTTTACCTTTGTAACATCCATAGTATAATAATCAACATTTACAGGAGCTACTGTTGCTATTTTTTTATCAATATCTAAGTTTTCCACTTCATACTGTTGAGATTGGTGTAAATATATCGCACCTGGATGGATAAGTTCGAATGCTGTATCTGCATCAATATAGCCTATTACTTCATAATTGTTTGTTCTATCCTGGATAACATAAGAATCTGAAGAAGTACTACGTAAACTTATATCCTCAGCAGGATAAGATTCACTTGTCCAGTGCCATTTTTCTCCTACATGTCTTAATATCTTTTTATCTTCTAAATATTTTAAATAGGGAATTATATCTATGCTTCCAAATTTCTCGTCATCTTTAAATGGAATTTCAAAATCTGCACATTTTATATGATTTACAAGTATGTAAATATTTTCTGGGTCAATGATGGCTGATTCAACTGGGTTACCAAAGAAGTATTTTGGGTTATTCATTAAAAATTGCTCAATTGGATTATCACTCGCGATTAATACTGCCAGGGCAAAATCTTCTCCTCTTCCAGCTCTCCCAGCTTGTTGCCAGGTTGAGGATATTGAACCTGGATACCCGACTAAAATTGATGAATCAAGTTCGCCAATATCTATACCTAACTCAAGTGCAGTTGTGGATACTACTCCCATTATTTCACCATTAAACAACTGTTTTTCAATTTTTCTTCTCTCAATCGGGAGATATCCTGCTCTGTAAGATTTAATTCTATTTGTCAGCTGTAGGTCAATACTTTGTTTAAGATATGTGCCTAAAATCTCTGCTGAAACCCTAGTTCTTGTAAAGAAAATAGTTTGAACTCCTGCTTCAATTAATTTTTTTCCAATCTCTTTAGCTTCAAGTAATGGGGATCTTCTTCTTTCTATGGTTTTTGCAATTCTGGGAGGATTCCAGAATATAAACCATTTCTCACCTGATGGTGCTCCATTATCATCGATTAAAATAAACTCTTTATCTGTAAGTTTTTCCGCTAATTCCTTAGGATTTGCAATAGTAGCGGAACTACAAATATATATTGGATCAGAGTTATAAAATTTACAGATTCTATCAAGTCTTTTCAATACATTTGCCATATGTGACCCGAAGAGTCCTCTATAGGTGTGTATCTCATCTATAACTATGAATTTCAGTTTAGTGAAGAACCCTAACCATCTTGTATGATTGGGAAGAATACCTGTATGCAACATATCAGGATTAGTAATTATTATGTTTCCGTAAGTTCTAAGCCTTTTTCTAACAGATGTTGGAGTATCACCATCGTATGTATAAGTTTTTATATCAATACCAAGAGGAACTATTAACCTTTCCAGAGCCTTCATCTGATCTTGAGACAAAGCCTTTGTTGGAAACAAATAAAGTGCCCTTGTATCAGAATCTTCAATTAGAGAATTTAATACTGGTATGTTATAGCAAAGAGTTTTTCCACTTGCAGTTGGTGTTACAACAACTGT
>JGI24025J20009_10001758_pt1 | contig 16100 bp, 14 predicted proteins | sample Cruoilmetagenom3_FD_20009 | JGI IMG/M metagenome (IMG submission 20009)
GCTTGGACAATATTTCTACTGACCATAGTAGCAATAAGAATCATAATGGCTAATAAAGTAATACCGATGATGAGGGTGGTATAAATAGACTGCTCTGAGTGCTCTATGAAGTTAGTAATAAGCTGACTAAATAAATCATCAGTATGTTGTTGGTAGTTCAAAATTTCATCAGTTATTTTATTGTAAATATCTGACTTTACCTTTGCTTGGGCAGTAATTTTCTCAAAGTCTATATTGTCACTTAACATCGCCTTTGAGATATCAAGATTTAACTTTTCATATTTAGCCAGGTCTTTTGCAATAGTTTGAAGTAGAACAGATGACTGTGGGTCATACTTGCTTAATCCAGTCAGGTTTTTAGCTATTAATTGGCCTGTGGACTGAGCTTTACCCAGTAATTCAGCCTCAGCAGTTGAAACCGCCTGTGTATATAGCTCTTCTATACGTTGAATTTGTAAGCTATTTTCATTTGATAGCTTGATAATCGGGTAAATATTTGTTTTTAAATTATCTAAATTTGATTTGACATTACTGGCCCCATAAATACTGACGATTAAAGTCACCACAAAGGTAGTGATAGCCAGTGTAGTAATAATGGCAATTTTATAAGCGAGCTTTAAATTATTGAGAACAAACATAGAATGCCTTTTTTTATAATATTATTTTTAAACAAAGCTACCTTTTTTATCGAGAGGTCGAACCAAAAGGTAGCTATAATTTACTAATCGCTAAGCGTTTAGTATGTTCCTACCACCTTTACATCGGCGCTTACATTTGCGCTATCAACAAAGCTAATCATATTTGGGTTGCTTTTGATCAACGATAAGGCTTCATCAGATGAAACACTTTTCGGTGGGTTAGCTTTGCCAGTAAATACCAGCTTAGACCAGTATGATTTCAATTGACTGGCTGATTTACCAAGCAGCTTAGTATTGAACTCATCAGCAGTGGCATCATTAAGCACAATAGGCACCGCAGAGCTTCCGCCTGGAAATGATTTCTTTTTACCTAAAAAGATGGCGCTAATATCAGCTTGGCTGATTGCATCTGCGTTCGATGGGTGAACAATAACCGCAACTTCAGCTGAAGCAAAGCCTGAAAATAACGTCGCAATCAGTAATACAGCAAAATATAATTTTTTCATTTTTTACTCCTTAAAATAAAACGTCTACAGAAACACGGAGTGTATCTGCAACATCTCCTGAGTTATTAGTTAGGGTTGATGACTGCGATTGATACTCAGCTTTTAATGCTACATTAGGCATTAAGTCGTAACGTCCTCCAATAGCCCATGCAGTGGTATCTGATGCAGATGAAAAAGCACTTGAAAGACCGTTCAAAGGAGCAATAACTGATTGAGGAGCTCCATTACTAGTGTCAAGGTCAATATGATGGCCTGGATTGTCATCATTTTTCATGAAGGTCACATAGGGAGTGAACTTATCGTTTACACGGTATCCGGCTGTTGCATAGAAGCGTTTTTGATGAGAAAGAATACTGACGGGCCAGTCCATTTGATTAAACTCAGCAATAATGAAAAGTTTTTCAAAGTCAGCTTTTATACCAATACCAGAAAAAATTAGCTTTGCATCATCGAGGGAGGCTCTGCGTAGCACGTTAGCGGCAACAGTACCTGGGTAGGCAGCTTCAGCAGCAATTAATCCGGGAACCATAGCATCGTAGGCGGGCGTGTGCAATTCCATGTTACTCGCTTCGGTATATGAAAAACGGATGCTTAACCAGTCATAAGATGGTGTCCAACTGATTCCAACAATATCAGCATCCACGTTAATTTCATTTTTTGTCTCGCTGTCTCTGGTGTCGTCCATAATACCGCCGAAAACTTCAATGGTATGGTCGATAGCGCCTGTTGAAAAGCTTCCAAGAAAGTTAACACCTTCCATATAATCAGCAGGAACTACATAAGCACTACGCGGGGGGCTGATCCAAGGTAGAGCATAGCCAATATCTTGATAATCAGAATACATATAGAAAGGTGCTTTTAGGCGACCTGCTTTAATTTGTAAGTTATCGTTGACTTCATAAGCAAGGTAAGCCCAAGGCAGTTCTGGTTTCCAGTCAAGAGCGCCCCTTGAAATAACTTGAGCTGTAGCAGACAGTTTGTCTGTTATTTGTGCTGTAAACTGCAAGCCCACACGACTTTCCGGAGAAAAATCGAAGGATTGATCGTATACCCCGTCGCCATACTTATTGTTAGAGTGGAATTCATTTTTGTCGGTTGTCATGCCGGCAACAAAAGATGCATAGCCTTTTACACTGTAGTCCACAGCTTGAGAAGCGAGTGGGGTAGCGCCAAGGATTGCCGCCATTAGAAGTGTTCTTTTCATTTTCAATTTCCTAAATAGTTATATTTTTCTAATACGCCGCTATTAAACGCATTAACTAATTATTTAGTTAATGGTAAGGCTTTTATAAGCCTAGTTCATCCGTGAGTGTTGAAAATCCGTGAGTGTTAAAATAACTGCCTATTACACAAGTAGTTTAGTAGGTGTTTTTTTTTTTGCTCACTTAAATATAAAAAAGTTGCTTAAAAGAGACGTTTTTTTATTTCTTCGGTAGAACGCACTTACCTTTACCTATCGGCTTAAGCTCCTACAACTTTAACTCTATTCCTTAAGAAAACAGAATATGTCACTTTATGCCTTGTTTAAAACAACAACATCGCATCTAAGCTAGTTTGACGATATTATCTTAAAAACCTGAGGGCATCAGTTAGTTATCAATCAAAGAAGTATGTTTGTGTATTTCATTCGGCTTAAATTGTCATCTATAAATAACGCCAAACTACATGTTGAAGTCTTTGAACGACTTCAGCAGCTATATAATGAAGAATCCTTGATGTCTAGATTGATAGGTAAGCACGCCGAAAACAAGTGCCATCAAAAACAAGATAAAGAAGGACTTAGCCATTGTTATCAGATGGTTAATGAGCGCAGCTCCAAGTCTACCTCGCTGCGTTCCCAAGCATTATTAAAGTAGGATAAAAAGCGTGCTGTACGATCTGCATCAGCGAAATTACAAATAGCATTATAATGTTGACTATCGGGTATTTGAAGATATGCGCTTTTATCAAAACAAACAAAATCATCTTCGCGAGATGGAATATCAGGGTTAATTTTTTTAAAGAAAATACTACTAGAAAAACGGTGAGATAGACCCAGTAAGCGATGTGAAATACGGGTTATCGGACGAGTTTCATTGACTAAAATATTTATTTTTGTACGATGGTTTTTTAAACAAAATTGCTCACAGGCAGATACCACCGCTTCTGTATCAAAAATTAAATTATTTAAGGTGTGACTGTAAATATTAATTTCTAAAGGAGTTTGTTTAATTAAAGAGACTAAGGCCAATATATCTTCATCAAAAGAGGTTAAATTAAATGTGTTTTTTGTTTCTCTAAAAACAGCGTGTTCTAGCTGATAAGTTGACATTGAGTAAACCCTCAAAAAATTAACGGAGGCTGATAGTTAACCAGTGCAGCAGGTTAATAGCAAATAAAGCAAAAAAAAAACGAATCTGATGGTCCGGTTAGGTGCTAAGGCGTAAGGATCATAAACGAGGAGAGGGAATATAATGATCCATTCAAACCATCTTACAGCTTTATTAGCCAATCACTATTTACTAATCGAGATTGGCTTCACACTTTAAATGTTATTGGTCAATATTCTTTGCTAGTACTTCTGCACACCCTGTGTAGCTAGCAGGTGTCATCTCCAGCAGTAATTGTTTCGCTTCATCGGGCATGTCTAATGTTTTAATAAATGCTTGCATTGATGTTTGGTCAATACCTTGGCCACGCGTCAGTTCTTTAAGTTTCTCATAAGGCTTTTCAATACCATATCGGCGCATTACCGTTTGAATGGGCTCAGCGAGTACTTCCCAGTTAGTGTCTAAGTCATCCAATAACTTAGCTTCGTTAATTTCTAATTTAGAAATACCTTTTTGTAACGATTTAAAACCAATCAAGCTGTGTGCCAAACATGTCCCTAAATTACGTAAGACGGTTGAGTCAGTTAAATCGCGCTGCCACCTAGAAATAGGTAGTTTTTCAGAAAAGTGGTTCATTAACGCATTGGCGATGCCAAAGTTGCCTTCGGCATTCTCAAAATCTATAGGATTTACTTTGTGCGGCATGGTAGATGAGCCGACTTCACCTGCAACTGTTTTTTGTTTGAAATAGCCAACGGATATATAACCCCAAACGTCACGGGCGAAATCAATCAAAATAGTATTCACCCGCGCCAACACATGAAAATACTCAGCGATATAGTCATGCGGCTCAATTTGAATGGTGTAAGGGTTAAACGTTAAGCCGAGTGACTCTACAAAATCTTGTGCAAAAGCAGGCCAATCGATGTTTGGGTAAGCTGAGTAGTGCGCATTGTAGTTACCTACCGCGCCGTTAATTTTCCCGAGAATATCTACGTCTTCTAATTGAAGTAATTGACGCTCTAAACGCGCCACTACATTTGCAAATTCTTTACCCATTGTACTGGGGGAGGCTGTTTGCCCGTGCGTCCTAGATAACAGTGGCACGCTAGCATAATCCAGTGCTTTCGATTTAATATCGTCAAGCACGTTGGCAATAGCGGTACCCATCACGTCATCACGACCTTCCTTTAACATCAGCGCGTACGATAAGTTATTGATGTCTTCGGAGGTGCAGGCAAAATGAATAAACTCACTCACAGCTAATAATTCAGCGTTATCTGCAATTTTTTCTTTTAAGAAGTATTCCACCGCCTTAACATCATGATTGGTCGTGCTTTCAATCGTTTTAACGCGTGCCGCATCATCTTTTGAAAAGTCAGACACTATGGAGTTTAACACCGCATGAGCAGCGTCCGAAAACTTATTCACCTCAGCAATATCAGGGTGTTCAGATAAGGCTTGTAACCAGCGTACTTCAACGGTTACACGGGCTTTTATTAAGCCAAATTCAGAGAAAATAGGGCGTAATTCGTCAACTTTGCTAGCATAGCGGCCATCAACGGGGGAAAGGGCGTTCAATTTATTTAATGTCATTTATTTAAGCGCTTAATTGTATTAGTCTAAGAAGTTGAATCTATTATACCGCCACCAAGGCAGAAGTCGTTGTCATAAAACACAACAGATTGGCCAGGTGTGACCGCACGTTGTGCTTCGTCGAATGTCACCTCACAAGTATTGTCATCTTTTATTATTACGTGACACGCTTGATCTTTTTGTCGGTAGCGGGTTTTCGCTGTGCATCTGAATTCGTTAGAGCTAGCTTGGCCACTCACCCAGCTGAGTTGTGATGCGTGTAGGCTAATACTTTGCATCAACGGGTGATCGTGACCTTGAGCAACGATAAGAATATTATTGACAAGGTCTTTTTCTACAACATACCAAGGCTCTTCAGCAGCAGTTTTTACGCCACCTATGCCTAGGCCTTGGCGTTGCCCCAGGGTGTAATACATCAGCCCCTGATGGGTACCTATAATATCTCCTTCAGGTGTTTTCATATGACCGGGTTGAGCAGGCAAGTAACGTTGCAAAAAGTCTTTAAACTTACGCTCACCGATAAAACAAATACCCGTGCTGTCTTTTTTACGGCTATTAATAAACCCAGCCTTTTGTGCCAGTTCACGTACGGAAGGTTTTTCCATATCACCAATGGGGAAGAGGGAACGGCTTAGTTGTGCTTGCCCCAGTGTGTACAGGAAGTAAGTTTGATCTTTATTACTATCTAAACCGCGCAATAACTGAAATTGTTCGCCCTGTTGAGTAATTTGTGTGTAATGTCCGGTGGCAATGTAATCCGCGCCAAGCTGCGTAGCATAATCTAAAAAAGCTTTAAATTTAATTTCTCGATTACACAGAATATCCGGGTTCGGTGTGCGACCAGCTGCGTATTCACTTAAAAAGTCTTCAAATACGTTGTCCCAGTATTCAGCGGCAAAATTAACAGTTTTTAGCTCAATGCCCAGCTTATCGCTCACTTGCTGTGCATCATCTAGGTCTTCTTTCGCCGTGCAATACTCACTGCCGTCGTCTTCATCCCAGTTTTTCATGAATAGGCCAGTGACCTCATGCCCTTGTTCCAGCAAACGTAAGGCAGCAACAGATGAATCAACACCCCCAGACATACCAATCATGACTTTATAGTTATTCATTTTAAAACAAAGTGTTATGTAAGTTACTTTAAGTGATACTTGATAATATCAAGAGGGTACCGCTTGCCGGCAAGGTAGTCCCTTAGGCTTTCCAAAATGACAGGGCTACGTAAGCGGCTTTCATTCTTAATAATTTCATCATAAGTCATCCATAAGGCACGAATAATCCCATCATCAAGCTCAGTTGTAACAACTTTTTTGCATACACTGCCTGTGTAGGTAGATCGATAATACGTGGTTTCATTATCGCTGTTATGCCATAAGTATGAGCCAATAACAGCCTCTGGAGTAAAGCGATAGCCGGTTTCCTCCATTGTTTCCCTTATAACAGCACCCTCCATACTTTCATTAGGGTCTAAGTGCCCAGCAGGTTGGTTTAATACAGGCCCAGCGGGAGATTCCTCTTCTACCATTAAGAATTTACCGTCTAATTCAACAATAGAAGCAACGGTTACATTGGGTTTCCAGATCATTCAGTGTCATCAATATTATTAGAAGTGAGCATTATAGCTGAATTGAGTTGACGCTTTAATCACCTAAATTGAACTTATGTTCTATATTTAGTTAATTACTATCAATTATACGCGTCATTGAAGGGCCTGCTCTGGGTTTGGTTTGGCTGTTAGATCTCAAAACAAGTAAAGCTTACTTTGAAACAGCATCAATGAAATACCTGCAGAACCACGTTATCGAGTAGACTGGCATTGAGATACACTCTGGCAGTTGTAAACTACGTCCAGTTAAGAGCAAAAAATCTGTTTTTGTCATGGTGATAGCGAAAACAGAATTATATTTTTCACCATATAATTATAGAGAGCTTAATATGAGTAAAGGTACAGTGAAGTGGTTTAATGCAGACAAAGGTTTTGGTTTTATTACTCCAGAAGATGGTGGAAAAGATTTGTTTGTTCATCATTCAGAAATTCAAGCAGGTGGCGAATATGCAACATTGAATGATGGCCAAGAAGTTGAATTTGAAGTAGGCCAAGGCCAAAAAGGTCCCTGTGCAAACAAAGTTCAAGCTTTGTAGGCAGTAATTTTTATGCTGAAAACATTGGGTTTATAATCTTCTAAGAGCATCTATTCAAGTTTTCAGCATACTTCAATTATTAAACATTACTTAGCCCTAAAAAAACTAGGGTCAATGAGCTCGATAAAGTTTTTAGCAGGTAGCGATAGCGCACCTTTTCGTTTCATCGTCACACCATAGTAGTAGTCAGGAAAGTATTTCGACAATGGCTTGGCAACCAGCTGTTCTTTTCCCGTTAAAGCGACACTAGTAACGATTGAAATACCAAGACCCAACTCCACATATTTTTTAATAATCTCCCAACTCCAAGCCTCTAAAGAGGCTGTATAGCCGAGCTTATGTTTCTGTAAAACATCATCGACAATCCGCCAAGTATTGAGGTGTTGAGGTGGCAAAATAAGCTCGTACTGCACAATATCGCTCAAACTAATCTCATCAACTGACGCCAATGGATGACCAAACGGCATAATAAGCACCGGCACAAATCGGTACACTTTTTTGTAGAGTATATCTGCCGGTACTTCAAGCATAGGACCTACGGCAAAATCAACATCTCCGTTACGAATAGCATCCACACCCGACTTGCCGGATACGCTATGTAAGCGTATATGGACATTCGGATATCGTTGCTTGAAGGTTTCTATAATATTCGGTAACAAATACAAAATACTGGCTTCGCCTGCGGCAATGTTAATTTCTGCTGTTTCTTCAGGGCGATGCAATGCGGTAAAGCGTGTCGGTAAGCTATCCATTTGATCAACCAAGGGCTGAGCAAGCTCTAAAAGTTTTTTACCTGCGTCCGTTAGCGTTATTTTTGGACCATTTCTTATAAATAACTTCGCTTTAAACTCTTTTTCTAGACCTTGAATTTGTAGCGAAACAGAAGGTTGACTCAACTGTAATAATTCTGCAGCCTTTGAGAAACCGCCAACCTTTGCAGCCATACAAAAAGACCTAAGTTGTTTATGTCGGTTAGATTTTATTAGTTGTTCATTCATAAATGAATTCTATCATTAATTTTACTTATGATAGAGATAGCTTGATAGGGATTGTAGGGGGATAGAAAATTATTATAATGCATTGCACAAACCACTTAATCAGGACCTTGGAGATTTAAAATGAAATCATTAACGTTTAAAGGTGAGATGACAACTGAATACGCCAGTATTTTTAATGCTGAAGCGAATAACTTTGTAGCAACTCTTGCCGAAGAATTTGCCCCACGGGTAAGCGAACTGTTACAGGCGCGTAAAGACAGGCAAGAGGACATTGATACTGGTGCCTTACCTGATTTTTTAGCTGAAACGAAATCCATTCGTGACGGTGATTGGCGTATTTTAGGGGTGCCAGCTGATTTACAAGACCGCCGTGTAGAAATTACCGGCCCTGTCGATCGGAAGATGATTATTAATGCTCTAAATGCCAATGTAAAAGTATTTATGGCAGATTTTGAAGATTCTTTAGCACCTACGTGGGAGAAGGTGGCTCAAGGCCAAATTAACATGCGTGACGCGGTAAATGGCACGATTAGCCTAGACGACCCAAAATCTGGCAAACATTACGAACTAAACGAAGACCCTGCTGTACTGATCTGTCGTGCGCGTGGTTTACATTTGCCCGAAAAGCATATCCATTTATATGGTCAAGAAATTCCAGGTGGATTAATAGATTTTGCCTATTACTTTTTTCATAACTATAAAGCTTTATTAGCAAAGGGCTCTGCTCCGTATTTTTATATTCCTAAACTGCAATCGCACAAAGAAGCACAGTGGTGGGCAGATGTAATGGATAAAGCTGAAGACTTGGTTGGTTTAGAAAGAGGCACCATTAAAGCGACCGTATTGATTGAAACATTACCTGCCGTGTTTGAAATGGAAGAAATCTTGTACGAATTTCGTGATCACATTGTGGCTCTGAATTGTGGTCGCTGGGATTACATCTTTAGCTATATTAAAACGCTAAAAAATTACCCGGACCGCGTGCTTCCAGATCGTCAAGTAGTGACAATGAATCAACCCTTTTTGAGTGCGTACTCACGCCTGCTCATTAAAACTTGTCACAAACGTGGTGCTTTAGCAATGGGCGGCATGGCGGCTTTTATTCCAGCTAAAGATGCAGAGGCGAATGCCGCGGTTTTAAAGAAAGTGGTAGGCGATAAAACCTTAGAAGCTCAAAATGGTCACGATGGTACCTGGGTTGCCCACCCTGGCTTAGCCGATACCGCAATGGCTGTGTTTAATGAGTACATAGGTGAAGGAAACGCAAATCAAATGAACGTATCGCGTGCTGATGATGCTGAGGTAACAGCGGCTGATCTTTTGGAACCTTGTGACGGTGAAAGAACAGAGGAGGGCATGCGTGCTAATTTGCGTATTGCTGTTCAGTATATTGAAGCATGGATTCAGGGTAATGGCTGCGTTCCAATTTACGGCTTGATGGAAGATGCGGCAACGGCTGAAATTTCACGCTCGTCAATTTGGCAGTGGATTCACCACGGTAAAGACTTGAGCAATGGAAAAAAAGTTACTGTTGAGCTATTCCGCGAGTTAATGAGCGAAGAAATGGAAACGATAAAAAACGAAGTTGGTGATGAGCGATTTAACGCCGGTCGTTTCGACGACGCTGCAAAAATCATGGACCGTTTTACAACATCCGAAGAGCTGGTGGATTTCTTAACCGTACCTGCTTACGACTACCTGTAATTTTTAGAAACTTAACCGAAAGGAGATAACAATGTCATCTTATATAAATGATATCAACGCTGTTTCAGAACTTAAGGAAGAAAATGGTTCATCTTGGGACGCCATTGGCGCGGAATCTGTGGCACGTATGCGTGCACAAAATAAATTTAAGCACGGCCTTGATATAGCCAAATATACGGCCGATATTATGCGTGCTGATATGGCTGCATATGATGCTGATAGTTCGCAATATACGCAATCTTTAGGTTGCTGGCATGGATTTATCGGCCAACAAAAAATGATTTCTATTAAGAAGCATTTTGAAGGTAAAACAGACCGTCGTTACCTTTACCTATCCGGTTGGATGGTGGCCGCGTTACGTTCTGAATTCGGCCCCTTACCTGACCAGTCTATGCATGAAAAAACCTCTGTTGCTGCCTTAATTAATGAGCTTTACACCTTTTTACGCCAAGCAGATGCACGTGAATTAGGTGGCTTATTCCGTGAATTAGATGCAGCTCGTGAAGTAGGCGATACGGCGGTTGAAAAACGCATTCAACATGATATTGATCATCACGTCACTCATGTTGTGCCCATCGTTGCCGATATAGACGCAGGGTTTGGTAATGCAGAAGCTACTTACCTTATGGCTAAACAAATGATTGAAGCAGGTGCGTGCTGTATTCAAATTGAAAACCAAGTATCTGACGAAAAACAATGTGGTCACCAAGACGGCAAAGTGACAGTTCCCCATGAAGATTTTTTAGCTAAAATTCGTGCTGTTCGTTATGCCTTTTTAGAGCTCGGCATAAACAATGGTGTGATCGTTGCACGTACTGATTCTTTAGGTGCCGGCCTGACTAAGCAAATAGCAGTAACCAATGAGCCAGGCGATTTAGGCGATCAATACAATGCATTCCTAGATTGCGATGAAGTATCACCAAGCGATATGAACAACGGTGATATTGTACTTAATCGTGGTGGTAGATTATTACGTCCAAAGCGTCTGCCGAGTAACTTGTTTCAGTTTAAAGCAGGTACTGGCGAAGCACGCTGTGTGCTTGATTGCATTACATCGCTTCAACATGGCGCCGACCTTATCTGGATTGAAACTGAAAAACCCCATATTGGTCAGATTGCTGGCATGGTCAACGCAGTTCGCGAAGTCGTTCCTAATGCTAAATTGGTTTACAACAACAGCCCATCTTTCAACTGGACATTGAACTTCCGCCAACAGGTATTTGACGCATGGTCTGAAGCTGGAAGAGACGTTACAGGCTACAACCGAGATGCCTTAATGAGTGCTGAATACGATGAAACGGGGTTAGCGATTGAAGCTGACGAAAAAATACGTACTTTCCAAGCTGATTCATCACGTGAAGCTGGTATTTTCCATCACTTGATTACACTCCCTACCTATCACACAGCAGCGCTATCTACAGACAACTTAGCGAAAGAGTATTTTGGCAATCAAGGTATGCTCGGTTATGTAAAGAGTGTCCAACGTAAGGAAATTCGTCAAGGCATCGCTTGTGTTAAGCATCAAAACATGTCGGGCTCAGACATGGGAGATGATCACAAGGAATATTTTGCCGGTGAAGCGGCACTGAAAGCCGGCGGCAAAGACAACACAATGAATCAGTTTTCATAATACTGATTCACTTGCTAGCCTAAGCTAACTTGAAAAACTAAGCCCAAGACTCCATATACTGGTTCTTGGGTTTTTTTATATGTATTCAAAAATCCCTTTCACATTAGTGACTGATTTGAGTTAAAAACATGAGTCGAAGTTAGTTTTTTATTTAAACAAAGCAGTCACTTTTCTGTCAAAATAACCATTAGACAACTTAAATTATTTAACCGTATGGCCGATTTACCTTTTAATGACAACGATGATGGCAGCCTAGCAGTACAAGACGCCAAACCTCAGTTGCAGAAACCACCGATGTATCAGGTGTTATTATTAAATGATGACTTTACACCGATGGATTTTGTCGTTTCCATTTTACAAAGTATCTTTTATAAAGATAAGGAAGAGGCGGTTAGAATCACGATGAACGTCCACACCAGTGGTATTGGTGTCTGTGGGATTTATACTAAAGATATAGCAGAAACAAAAGTTCAACAGGTTTTAGCGTATTCCCAAGAAAATCAACACCCTTTACAATGCACCTTAGAAGAAGTGGAGTAAATAATGCTTAACAAAGAATTGGAACAATCTTTAAATGATGCATTCAAAAATGCACACGAAAAGCGCCACGAATTTATCACGGTAGAACACTTACTGTTAGCGATGATGAGTAATAAATCGGCTTGTGAAGTATTTCAAGCCTCAGGTGGTAACGTTGAGCAAATGGTAGCCGAGCTTGATGCTTATTTGGAAGAATCAACGCCTATTATACCGAGTGATGTTGAGCATGAAACGCAACCCACACTTGGTTTTCAGCGTGTTTTACAACGAGCCGTCTTTCATGTGCAATCGTCGGGTAAAAAAGAAGTGACGGGGGCGAATGTATTAGTAGCCATCTTTAGCGAGCAGGACTCTCAAGCGGTTTACCTTATGAACCGACAAGATGTTACGCGCCTTGATGTAGTTAATTTTATCTCTCACGGTATTGCCAGAACCGACGATGATGATATGAGTGACTTTGAAGGAATTCCTGCATCTGACACCGAAGAGTCAGCGAATGATCCGTTGAGCAAGTATACGGTTAATTTAAATGAACAAGCAAAATTAGGGAAAATTGACCCTTTGATCGGTCGCGAGAAAGAATTAGAGCGTACCATCCAAACGCTTTGTCGCCGCCGTAAAAACAATCCCTTATTAGTAGGTGAGGCGGGCGTCGGTAAAACAGCTATTGCAGAAGGTTTAGCGTTGAGAATTGTCGACGGCAATGTGCCCGAGATTTTAGAGGATACGACTGTCTACTCATTAGATATGGGTAACTTGGTCGCGGGGACTAAATACCGTGGTGATTTCGAAAAAAGACTAAAGGGCTTAGTCAGCCAGTTAAAAACGCAGGAAAAAAGCATTTTGTTTATTGATGAAATTCACACCATCATTGGCGCCGGCTCTGCATCAGGTAGCGTGATGGATGCTTCAAACATGATTAAACCAGCGTTAGCTTCAGGTGATCTTCGCTGTATTGGTTCGACCACCTATAAAGAATTTAGAGGCGTTTTTGAAAAAGACCATGCGTTAGCAAGACGTTTCCAAAAAATTGATATCAATGAACCCTCAGTCGATGACACCGTTCGTATTTTAAAAGGTTTAAAACCACGATACGAAGCGCATCATGGTATTGAATACAGTACGGATAGTTTGGAAGTTGCAGCAAAATTATCAGATCGTTACATTAATGATAAATTTTTACCGGACAAAGCAATCGATGTTATCGATGAAGCGGGCGCAAAACAACGCTTGTTGCCTGAAGACGAGCGTCAGCCTATTATTCAAGCCGATGATATTGAAAAAATTATTGCTCAAATTGCCCGTATACCCGAAAAAAGTATTTCCTCTCAAGATAAAGACAAGCTTAAAGATTTAGCACGCAATTTAAAATTAGTTGTATTTGGTCAAGATGAAGCAATAGAAAAGTTATCTGATGCGGTTATTCTAAGTCGTGCGGGCCTCGGCCAAGAAGAACGCACCATCGGTTCCTTTTTATTCGCTGGTCCAACCGGTGTTGGTAAAACAGAAGTGACCAATCAATTAGCAAAAATAATGGGGGTGGATTTAATTCGCTTCGATATGTCTGAATATATGGAGCGCCATACCGTATCTCGCTTAATTGGTTCCCCACCAGGCTATGTGGGTTATGATCAAGGTGGCTTGTTAACTGAAGAAGTGAATAAGCACCCGTATGCAATTTTATTATTAGATGAAATTGAAAAGGCACACCCAGATATTTTTAATTTGTTATTGCAGATTATGGATCACGGGACATTGACCGATAATAATGGCAGAAAAGCAGATTTTAGAAATATTATGTTGGTGATGACGACAAATGCAGGTGCTCAAGAAGCTAGCCGCGCATCTATTGGTTTTACAGAGCAAGAACATTCATCCGATAGCATGCAGATTATCGAAAAGTCATTTTCGCCTGAATTTAGAAATAGGCTGGATGCGGTGGTTCAATTTAAAGGCTTGAGTGAAGAAACCATTATTCACGTCGTCGATAAATTTATCTTCCAGCTTGAATCACAGTTACATGAAAAGAATGTTTCATTAACATTAGAACCAGAAGCCAGAGCATGGCTAGCTAAAAAAGGTTATGACCCCAAAATGGGAGCAAGACCGATGGATCGCACCGTTCAGGAGTTCATCAAAAAACCACTNGCTAACGAACTGCTATTCGGGCAGTTGGTAAATGGTGGAGCAGTTAACGTGTGTGTTAAGGATAATAAAATCGATTTTATTATCACTGAAACGCAAAAGGATTTGATCGAACAGAGTTAAAGCTTATTTAACTCGGTAGGTAATTCGGCCTTTGGTTAAGTCATAAGGTGTCATTTCCACCTTAACGCGGTCACCAGTTAAAATACGTATGTAGTGCTTGCGCATTTTTCCTGAAATATGTGCGGTAATGATGTGCCCGTTTTCTAACTCAACTCTAAACATTGTATTTGGAAGCGTGTCTTTTACAACGCCTTCCATTTCAATTTGATCTTCTTTTGCCATGTTTTCCTTTAAAATTTTAACTAACAGCGACGCTTTAACAAGCGAATGCGGCGCGATTTTACACTATTTGAGCGAGTTTAGTACGAATTGCCTTAAAAAGTTAAGGGTGAATCTAAAGAAGCACTTTGCTCGGGGAGTTGATCGTCCTTTTGATAAGCACGCCAATCTCCTTCAATCAACAGCTCAATCGGTCTAAATTTTGACTTATAGCTCATCTTAGCGGAGTTCTTTATGTAATAACCTAAATACAAATGATTTTTTTTAGTCTCTTTTGCGACTTTTATTTGTTGCAAAACACTATATGTCCCAAGGCTTCTAGATGAATAGTCTGGATCAAAAAAGGTGTAAACAGCCGATAGGGCATTAGAGAAAATATCGGTAACAGAAACAGCCAATAGTGTGTCGCCCAAGCGGGTTTCATACATCAAGCTATTACCAAACGATTCACATAAAAACGTTTGATAATCTTTTTCAGTAAAATTTTCCATTGAACCGGCTGGGTGTTTAAACCGCTGGTAACGTAAATATAATTCATAGTGCTCTTCTGAGAATTCCGCTTTAACAGCTGAGAATGTAAGCTCTTTATTTTTATTTAAAAGCCGCTTCTGACTTTTAGAGGCCTTGAAATGATGTACATTGATCCGGCAAGAAATACAGGCACGACAAGTTGAACAATGCGGCCGGTATGCATAAGCACCACTTCGCCTAAAGCCTACAGCTATTAGGTATTCATAAATACCTGGCGTTACGGTGACATCAGGAGAAATAAAAATACTTTGCGACTGCTGACCCTTTAAATAATCACAGTCGTGTGCTGATGATATGTATAGTTCTAGTTGCCGAGAAGGCTGTGTGGTCTCTTTCATTAATCAATTAACCACGCATTTTCGTGTGTAGCTTGAGAACAATATAACTCGAGCTGGCGGACAAAGTCATCTCGTGAAATAGTTGCCGCTCCTAATGTTTCCAAATGCTCGGAATGTACTTGGCAATCAATCAGTTGATAGCTCCATTGAACGAGTTGTTGACATAAATAAGCAAAACCAACCTTCGAAGCATTGCTCTGAAGACTAAACATGGATTCGCCAAAAAAAACTTGCCCAATAGCAATTCCATACAAGCCACCAACAAGTTTATCAGCCGACCAGACTTCAATCGAATGTGCGTGGCCCAATTTAAATAGTGTTTCGTAGGCATACATCATTGAAGGCGTAATCCAGGTGCCTTCTTGGCCTTTTCTAGCAGCTGAACACGCTAAAATAACATCGTTAAAGGCTTTGTCGAACGTGCAATTAAATTGCTTGCTCTTGATAACTTTTTTAAGGCTACGAGATAGGTGAACCTCTTTAGGCTTTAATACCATCCTCGGGTTTGGCGACCACCAAAGAATAGGCTGGTCTTCTTCAAACCATGGAAATATACCGTAGCGATACGCATTTAGTAAACGTTGGGGGCTTAATGAGCCCCCAGCCGCTAATAAGCCGTCGGGGTCTTTTAATGCACTATCAAGTGTAGGAAAAGGCGCCGAGTCATCATTTGGGTCAAGC
>JGI24025J20009_10001759_pt1 | contig 16093 bp, 17 predicted proteins | sample Cruoilmetagenom3_FD_20009 | JGI IMG/M metagenome (IMG submission 20009)
GGGGGAATAGCCAGTTTTATTCGCCGCCTCAATAGAAATAGAGCTGTTATTCACCCCGACCCCATTTATATCTCCACTATGATAGATAGCACTATAATTGAAGCGGCTCTACAATACAACGATAGCTTTACAGAATCCATTCTCACCTTCGCCAACTGTGTCAATACCAGAGACGGAGGCAGCCACCTTACCGGCTTCCGCTCAGCATTAACCCGAGTTTTCAATGATTATGCCCGGAATGCGAAATTTTTAAAGGATACTGACCCCAACTTAACCGGGGAAGATGTGCGTGAGGGGTCAGTGGTCATCATCAGTGTAAAGCTGCCCCAGCCCCAGTTTGAGGGGCAAACTAAGGCAAGGTTAGGAAATCCCGAGGTAAAAAGTCAGGTTGAATCTGCTGTAGCAAGTAGCTTATCCCTGTACCTCGAGCAACACCCCAACGAGGCAAAGGCAATCATAGAGAAATGCCTCACCGCCGCCAAAGCCAGAGAGGCAGCACGTAAAGCTCGTGACCTCGTTTTAAAGAAGACTGGATTCGAAACATCAACCCTGCCGGGGAAACTAGCCGATTGTTCCGAGAAAGAGCCGGCAAAATGCGAACTTTACCTGGTTGAGGGGCCCTCAGCCGGCGGCTCAGCCAAGCAAGGACGCGACCGCCGCTTTCAAGCTATTCTCCCTCTGAGAGGCAAAATACTTAATGTCGAGAAGGCCAGCAAAGAAAAGATTATAGTACATGAAGAGCTAAGAGCCATTGTCACTGCGTTAAAAGCAAATAGTGATGACCAATTTGATAGCTCTAAACTTCGCTACCATAAAGTAATCATCATGACCGATGCCGATGTTGACGGCTCACATATTCGTACTTTGCTCCTCACCTTCTTTTTCCGCCATATGACAGAGTTAATTAATCAGGGCCATCTCTACATTGCTCAGCCACCCCTTTACCGCGTTAAATCCGGTAAACAGCACTTCTGGCTTTACTCTGAACATGAAAAGGAAGAAAAGCTAAAAGGACTAAGAGAAGACAAACTAGAGATTCAGCGATATAAAGGGCTAGGCGAGATGACTGCTGAGCAACTGTGGGATACAACCATGAACCCCACTAACAGGACCCTGCTCAAAGTAGAGGTAGAGGACGCCATAGCCGCAGACCAAGCTTTTCATATGCTAATGGGCGACGAGGTTTTGCCTCGCAAAAGATTCATCCAGGCCCATGCTCAAAGCGTGAAGAACCTCGATATTTAGCCGTTGGGCTTCCCGAAGCCCGGGGGGGTGTGTGATATGGGGAGAATTTATGGGGAATCCTATGATGGCAATAAGTAATGGGATATGCGGCCCAACGCCGTGCGGCGGTTGAGCTTGGTCGTTAGGCCCAAGCGAGATTAACGTATGAGCCACCAGAAAATCATCGACTTCATGAATGGCTTTACCGCCGCAGTGGAGCTCCATAGCAGAGCGGGGGAGAAGGGTTGTTTTGTTGAGTCTGTGTGCTTGGCTGCAGCTATAATCGATGGTATGCTCAGGATTGGGCTTATTCTTCAGCATCAAATTCACACAAGATCAGATGAATTGCTGGAAGAACTTCTATACCAATCGGACGAAGACAAGATTGTTAGCGAGCGGGCAATCTACCAGCGTGCTCTTGACGCAGAGGTAATAGACCGTGAGACATTCGATCTTCTTCGAGGTCTGTATTACAAGCGAAACAGAGTGGTTCATCGCTATATCATCAGCGAGATTACGACTAAAGAGGTGCTATTCACTGCAATCGAATTTGACTCGATGGTCAGACGCGTGTCACAGGCAATACAGAAAATCGAAGCCCGCCAGATTGAGCTGGGCGTCGGAATGACAAGGCAGATGGAAACCCGCACCACCATTGAGGATTTGATGAAGATGAGTGACCGGAAACACAGTGATAAAGGCCTAGCCGAGAGACTGCGGGAACAAGGCACTTAACAATTCAATGCACCTGACCACAAGGGGCGGCGGCAAATTAGCACTGGGTTGCCCTTGAAAATCGCTCTTCAATGACGTAAGGTTTGTTAAAACTTAGCGGCGGCTGAGCTTGGTCGTTGGGTTCACAGAATAGAGACAAAGGAGTACAAAAATGATTTCATGTTGCGGATTGGATTGCTCCAAGTGTGAAGGGTATCTTGCCACTCAAGCGAATGATAATACTAGGCGTGCTGCGGTAGCAAAGCAATGGTCAGCCCAGTATAACGCTGACATCAAACCTGAGCAGATTAATTGTAACGGATGTCGGTCTGAAGGACAAAAATTCTTCTATTGTTCAGACATATGTGAAATTCGTAAGTGCTGTATAGAAAAGGATATAGCAAACTGTGCAGCTTGCGACATGTATGCTTGTGATAAACTCAAGAGTTTTCTTGAGTTGTCTCCAGAGGCACGTGCCGCACTGGATGAGTTGCGTCTGTAGTCAACCTTTCTGGATAACGGCCTAACAAGGCACTGCAGTCCGACCGCACGGGGCGGCGGGTGAACTCGGACGTTAGCCGTCAGCCGTCACATATATCTTTTGTTCTGTTATATATTTTTCTACCTCAGCGGGCACCAAGTAACGAATGGGCAGCCCCTTAGCTATACGCTGGCGAATTTCTGCGGAGCTAATCCCGATTACAGGCATATCAAGCTGAATAACCTTGCCCAGCAGCCCGGGTATTGATGTTTCTAAGTGCTTCAAATCCTTTGAGCCTAATCTTGGGGCAACCACCAGCCTGCATAATTGAACTAGTTTCTTCGGTTCCTTCCACAAATGCAACCCGGATAAGGTATCACGCCCAAGGATGAAGAAAAGACTTGCTTCACTGCCCAGCTGCTTTCGCAGCATTGTCAGGGTATCCACGGTGTAAGAGGGACCGAGGCGCTCTACTTCGAGAGTACAAAGTTTAAAATGAGGGTTGTCAGCTATGGCACGGCGCACCATCTCTACCCTGTGGGCTGCCGGGGTAATATTACGGTCTAGCTTAAGCCAGGGCTGCCCAGCAGGCACGAAAAGAACCTCGTTAACCCCTAACTTTATTCTTGCTTCTTCGGCAACAACAAGGTGACCCATATGGATAGGGTCAAATGTACCACCAAGAACACCTATATTCACTTCTTTATTTTCTCGGTTTGGGATGGAATACCGTTATTTGTGCCTGCGGAATTATTTCCTCATCCCGGCGTGCCTGGTCCACCATTTCCATGGCTTTCCTCACCAATTCTAACACAGCTTGGCCGCTAACTGCAGAGATGTAAAAGACAGGCACCCCGAGCTTGGCAAAGAACCGCTTCACTTCAGGCAAACGAGCTTGAACTTCAGGCAAATCTATCTTATTTACCGCCACGATTTTTGGTTTGTGTGCTAAGTCTTTGTATAAGTCTATCTCTTTATCCAATGTGCTGAGGTTATCGATAACGGTCGGCGAACTGCCATCCAATAAATAAACCAGCAGCTTGGTTCTTTCCGCATGGCGCAAAAACTCATTTCCCAGTCCTTTGCCAAGATGAGCACCTTCAACAAGGCCGGGAATCTCGGCAATAATGAAGTCTCTCCTATCGTCTGGCATAACTCCTAAAATTGGCTGGCGGGTGGTAAAGGGGTAATCGGCAATTTCGGGTTTGGCCCTCGATACCGCAGCTAATAAGGTGGATTTCCCCGAGTTTGGATGACCAACAATACAGATATCGGTAAGGAGTTTTAGCTCGAGGACAATATGCCGCTCTTCTCCTGATGCACCCTTGCTAGCTATCTCAGGAGCCTGATTTACCGCTGTAGCAAAACGAGCATTACCCAGCCCTCCCCGGCCCCCCTTAGCCACCAAAACCTTTTGCCCGGGGTTACTCAAGTCCGCCAAAAGTGTCTCCTCCTCCGAATCAGCTCTAGTGAAAACCAGTGTACCTACGGGCACTGAAATAGCTAAATCTTCTCCTTTCTTGCCACGCTTCCGCCAACCGCTGCCCGGACGACCGTTTCCAGCTACAAATTCCTTCTTCCGTCTCATCGAGCCCAAATCAACCATGTTGGGACTAGCTACAACAACCACACTCCCACCATCCCCACCATCCCCACCATCCGGACCACCAAAAGGAACATACTTCTCTCTCCGAAAGCTGACACAGCCATCCCCGCCACATCCCCCCCTAACCATAATTCCCCTCTTATATATCATAAATTAGTAACCTAACATAAGCTTAATTATATTAATATATAATATTAATTATTATAAACAATGTTGTTGTGAGGTGAGTCAATAGTGAGAGAGGTCAGAGCTCATAGGTGAGCAGGGGCGGGATAAGCAACAATTTATGCACAAACTATTAGCAATTCTGCACAGTTTGGTATACCACTACACAGCTTAGTATGCCTCTCTATAACCTTTCTGGGAATTAATTTTCTCTTTGATTTCCGTAATTTGGTTAGCAAGGTTAGGATTAGTGCTCAATTCTCTAGCTATTTTTTCATAGCCATGAAGAATTGTGGCATGGTTTCTGCCACCTAATTCTTTGCCGATTTCGGTTAAAGAGCAGTTGTATCCTTCGCGCATAAGATAGATGGCTATGTGTCGAGCCAGAGTGGTTTTCCTGTCTCTCCTTCTGGATATTAGCTCTTCTGCTGCAAGGTTGAAATGGTCCGCTACCGTCCGTAAGAGCAGCTTTATGTCTTGTTTCCGTGTCGTGCTTGTTAATAGCCTGGTGATTGTTTCGGGAGTGATCTTTGTTCCACTCAATTTAGCCTGGGCAGTTAGATATACCAAAGCACCTTCAAGCTGGCGGACATTCCCGCGCACTTTCTCCGCTATAATTTCCAGCGCCCCTTCTAGTTCTGACGGCGTCGTTGTGTCTGCTTTAGCCCGTAAGATATTCAGACGTGTTTCAAAGTCGGGTGGTTGTATGTCAACTACAAGACCCCCTTCAAGGCGTGATTTTAGCTTGCTGCTAAGTGGATTCATGTCTTTGGGAGCACAGTCGGCGGTGATGACAATTTGACGGTTATTGCTGTACAACTCGTTGAAGGTGTGGAAGAAACATTGTAAGGTTTGTTTCTTAGCGATCAGGAAGTGAGCATCGTCGAATAGAAAGATATGGATACTTCTGAATTTGCTGCGGAACCTGTCAACTTGGTTTTCTCTCACAGCTAATACAAATTCATTGGCGAATTGTTCTGCGGTAATATAGGCCGCTTGCAGCCCATTGTTTGTCGTTAACTGCCCGATAGCATGTAGTAAATGAGTCTTACCTTGCCCGGTGCTGCTGTGAATGAAAAGAGGGTTATAACTGCTTCCTGGATTTTCAGCTACTTCTACAGCGGCAGCATAAGCTAAACGGTTAGAATTGCTGACAACGAAGTTATCAAAGGTATACCTTGGATTGAATCTATATTGAGTAGCTTTGGTACTCGTCCCGCCATCGGTTTGCCTGGCCAAAGGGCTCGCTGCTAATTGTTGGCTATTTTGGACCACAAATTTGGCGTCGACATCCTTACCCATAATATCAACTAAGGTCTTCCTTACCAGAGGATAAAGGCGCTTGGATAGCCATTCGGCGACGAAAATGTTAGGGACACTGACGACAAAGGTATTATCTTGGCAGCTCAGCCCCTGGCTATTGCTAAGCCAGGTAGTATAATTTGCCTTGCTGACCTGAATTTGAAGCTTGCCTAGGGCTATATCCCAAATGTCTTTCGCTGATTCCAATCTATCCCCAATCCCAGCAATGCTCAACCACAAAGATAGCTGAAAGGAGTATCAAGGCGCGGTTAACTTTATAGAATATCAGGTTTTCTCAAACCTTCGCTAGGCAATGTTTGACATAATTAAAAAATTAATTAAAAATAGTTTAGCTATGAAAGTGCGCACCGTTTTTATGGGCACTCCGCAATTTGCTGTTACCATATTGGAATCTGTGCTCCAGAGTTCCTGCCAGGTGCTTACTGTGTATACTCAGCCTGATAAGCCGGCTGGCAGGGGGCGCCCAGTTGTTTTTCCCCCAGTGAAAAAGCTGGCTCTGGAGCGACAAATACCAGTTATTCAACCCGAGACTTTTAAATCAACCCAGGTGGTGGAGAAGCTGATCAGCTTTCAACCCGAGCTAGTAATTGTGGCAGCCTTCGGCGCTATTCTTCCCCCAGAAGTGCTTTCCTTGCCCAAATTTGCTTGTCTTAACGTTCATCCTTCATTATTGCCACGGCACCGAGGTCCGTCTCCAGTCGCTAATACCATTCTCTGCGGAGATGAACTTACTGGTGTTACCATAATGTTAATGGACGCAGGAATGGATACCGGGCCGATTCTGGCGCAAGAGAAAATGGGGATTTCCTCTATGAATACCACCGGCTCGCTTGGTTCCAAGCTGGCTGACGTAGGAGCCAAGCTTTTGCTGGAGACCTTGCCCAAATGGCTCGGGGGCGAACTCAGGCCGCAAGCCCAAGACGAGTCTCAGGCTACTTATAGTAAGTTAATAACTAGTAAAGATGCCGAGATTGATTGGCACCTTTCAGCGGTTGAGCTGTGGCGGAGGGTAAGGGCGTACAATCCCTGGCCAATCTGCTACACATGGTGTCAGGGGAAACGGCTAAAAATCCATAGCTCTATTCCTTTTAACAACGTAGCAAATGGAGAGATGAGGGAAGTAATCACCTTGGCAGAGCCACCTGGAGTTGGTGTGGTAACTGGGGATGGTATTTTAGGGCTTTGCCAGGTTCAGTTAGAAGGAAAGCGCGAAATGTCGGTCAACGATTTTGCCCGCGGGAAAAGAGATTTTATTGGTTGCGTTCTGGGGTGGAGGTAGCTTCTCTTGCCAGCATTATTCTGCAGACATTTCCACAAAATCTAGGATAATAGCCAAAAAAGCATGGGCATTTTCCTCGTCCAGAAGTATATTCAGGACTATCTTGCTCCCGGTAGGCGGAGCGAGTTTGGCCAGATCCAATCCGTGTCTTTGGCGAATATCTATAAACCTGGTTACCTCAATAAGGGCGATTTACCGTGGCTTCCTTGACTTAATTTGCGCACTTATTGTCATTTGGCTACAGGTGTTTTTTGCACGCTAAGTGTCAACATTGTGATAGGGAGTCTTCCCTCGTCTCCCAGTCTTTAGGGATATGTCTCGATTGTATTCGGCAAGACTTTGCCGCAGTGATTCCTAATATAGAATAGGCTCATAGCAAGGCTAGGAGACTGTTCTATCTCCCCATTCATCCCCCGGAAAGCGAAACAGGGTGGCGATGCCAAATTTGTATAAACGAATGCTGCTTGGCCACCGGTAGCAGGAGCTACTGTGGGTTGCGCTCTAAGGAGGCAAACAAGCTTAAGGGCGCCACAGCGGATAATGCCAACGTCAGTTGGTATTATGATCCTCTGCCCACTAATTGCGTAGCAGATTGTGTTTGCCCCGGTGGGACGGGAGCTGGCTATCCCGAGTTTGCCTATTCTGATGGCCCTGAATATGGCTATAAAAATTTGGCCGTTTTCTACCAGGCTTGTTCCTTCGATTGCCTATTTTGCCAGAACTGGCATTATCGAGACTCGGCGTTGCAGGAGAGCAAAGGCAGTGCTGCAATCCTGGCTGCCGCTATTGACGACCGCACCTCCTGTATATGCTACTTTAGTGGCGACCCCAAATACATGGGGTCAGATGATTACCAGCTCTGGCATAACCAAGCTCCTTGAGCTAACTGGACAGGGAAACATAGTGCTCATGTGCAAGGAACGCACCGACGCCGCCTGCCACCTCAGGTACATAGTAGAGGCGCTAACAAACAACGACATCAAAACAATTCCCCTATAATATAAACGGGGATTTGCTTACTACAGTCCTATTCTGTCAGCAACTTGGCGCATTCCCATAATGACGTCAGTAACCAGCTCTGTTAGCTCCACCCCGAGCATTGCTGTTCCCTTTTCAATCACGGAGCGGTTCACACCAGCAGCAAATGCCTTGTCCTTCCATTTCTTCATCACCGACCTGGCTTCCAGGTCTGCCACACTCTTTGACGGCCGGACTAGGGCCACTGCCATGATAAGCCCGGTTAGTTCGTCAACGGCATACAATGTCTTTTCCATCTTGCTTTGCGGCTCAACATCATTGCATATACCCCAGCCGTGAGACACAATTGCTCTTATGTATTCCTCTGGCCAACCCCGTTCCTCCAGTATCTGCTGCGCTTTGCTACAATGCTGCTCCGGGAAACGTTCGTAGTCCAGGTCGTGCATTAGGCCAACGACGCCCCATTTCTCCTCATCCTCGCCTGCCTTGCGTGCCATGTAGCGCATCACTCCCTCGACGCAATAGGCATGTTTCAATAGGCTCTCACTTTGGTTAAATTCCTTAAAAAGTGACAGTGCTTCATGGTATGTCGGTACGTGTTTCTGCATATTACTGCCTCCCTATGATGTTTTTCTTGATAACTAATTCAGACTTGGTTACCCTTTGCTTGAAGACTATAAACTACGGGATTTTAAATGGCAAGGGGAGGAGGGGTATTGACAACTGCGTAAGTCAAGAATAATCTAAATAGGGGCGTTCATTTATGGATGCTATACCTAGAGAAGTAGCTCTGCAACTATGTGCTGAAATCCGTGAGGAGAATCGTGGTAAGTGGTATAGATTTGCTCACCTACAATGCTGGGGCTGCACGACCTTTGCTAAAGGGGACCCTGACAAGATGTGTTTAAGTAGCCAGGAGGGTTATCGTGGCTGCAATTTAATCAATAAACGCTATGTCCAACGGCCGGGGGATTGATGAAATTAAATAAGGGCAAGCGAATTAGAGGAGGTGGGTCATGTCGCTTATACCAGCTTTTGAAATAGGTTTGTGGAACGCCTGGATTTTCATGCTTTATCTGTTATTACTTACTCCTTTGATGATGATGATTAATAAAGGTACATCGAGGGACAAAATTAGGGAGCAACCTAGTGGAGTGAGAGAAAGCCAATTTACTGACTCGTATAACAAGACTCAGAAGAGAACTCTGCTATTTTGGCATGTTGTTTATTTTCTCGCCTGTATATACTCTATTTTCCTGCCATTAAAACTAGGGACAACTTGGTTCTATATAGGTTTTCCTATTTGTCTATTAGGATTGATTTTGTACACGATAATTATGGTGAATTGGGTTACTACCCCACCTGATGAACCCATCACCAAAGGGATATATCGTTATTCAAGACATCCTATGTATCTCACTCCATTTTTGGTGTTTATAGGTGTAGGTATAGCTTCGGCTTCATGGATTTTTTTATTGTGTTCTATTGCATTTATAATTCTGCCGCCTTTTTTCGTAAAGCCCGAAGAACGCTTCTTACTTGAGAAGTATGGCAACTCCTACCGTGAATATATGAATAAGACCCCCAAATATCTGGGAATACCCAAATCAGTGAAGAAATAAAATGAAAGGAGGTGAGTGAAATGGGAAAGTTAGAAGTAAGCGTAGTAATCAAACGACCAGTGGAAGAAGTTTTTTCCTTTGTAAACGACCCTGCTAATGAAACGTTGTGGTCATCAGGGCAAGTAGAATCCAGTCAAATTTCTGAGGGTCCGGTAGGTGTGGGCACGATAGGGAGGGAAGTATACCGCATTCTGGGTAAGAGGTTCGAATACACCTACGAGATCACTGAATACGAGCCAAACAGGAGACGTTCCTGCAAGAGCATATCGGGGCCCTTTCCGTGGCAGGGTAAATACACCTTCGAGTCAGTGAAGGGCGGCACAAAAGTTACCATGGTATCTGAGTATCAGATAGGTGGCTTCTTCAAGCTGGCAGAGCCGATCGTTATCCGTATGGTGAAGAGACAGTTCGAGGCCGAGTTTAAAAACTTGAAGGACCTGATGGAAGCCCAGCCCTAGCGTAAAATATAAAGTAGAACCCCAAGATGGATAGGAATACCCAAATCGGGGTAAAAGTGAACTAAAGGAGGATAAGCATGCCGCTGGTGCCAGCTTTTGAAATAGGTATATGGAATGTCTGGATTTTCATGGTTTGCAGTCTAATACCTGTTATTTTTCTTTTTATGCCTTTAGTCTCTAGAGGCCAAAAGGGGAAAACCGCTTTTACTGCTTATTTTAGCAAGATGCAGAAAAATGCTTTTTCTACTACCCAACTAATCTTTTTTATACTTATCATATACTCTATTTTCGTACCGTTAAAATTAGGTACGGTATGGTTCTACGTTGGCCTTTCTGTTTTTCTGATAGGATTCATTCCGTATGCAATGTTGGCTGCGAATTTTGTGACAACACCACTTGACAAGCCCGTTACCAGGGGAATATATCGCTATTCAAGGCATCCCATGTACCTCACTATGTTTCTAATGTTATTAGGAGCGGGCATAGCTACAGCCTCTTGGATTTTCTTATTGCTTCCCGTTGTATATATGATTACGCCGCTCCTACGGATGGTGGAGGCTGAGGAACGCCACTGCCTTAAATTCTAGGGGGATGCCTACCGTGAATACATGAACCGGACTCCAAGGTGGATAGGAATACCGAAATCGGAAGCGAAGTGAACTAAAGCAGGCGAATCATGTCGTTTATACCAGCTTTTGAAATAGGTGTCTGGAAGGCCTGGATTTTCATGATTTGGCCGTGGGTAGGTATGCTGGCAGTAAGGCTTGTTGGGGTGGATGTATACCGGAGAGCGTCAGGGCAACCTGAAATGAAAACCAGTCGGCAATACAGGGTAGTCAGCTATGTATCTATGGTAGTAGAGACTATGGCTGTCGCGTATTCTATTTTTTTACCACTCAAATTAGGCACGACATGGTTCTATGCCGGTCTTGCCATTTTCTTAACAGGCCTGGTGGTGCTTACGGTTGCTACAGTTAATTTTGCTACGACACCGATGGATGTACCGATTACCAGAGGGATATACCATTATTCGAGACACCCATTGTATTTAGCATCATTGTTGATATATTTTAGCGTTGGCATAGCTTCAGCCTCATGGGTTTTCCTGTTGATTTTCATTGTACAGTCAGTCTCGATAAGAATTGCGGCAGTTGGAGAGGAACGCTTCTGCCTTGAGAAGTACGGCGAGGCTTATCGTGAGTATATTGATAAGACGCCGAGATGGTTGGGATTGCCAAAATCGAGGGCGAAGTGAACATGACCATGGCAAAGTTCTTTATGGTTCCCCCCTTAGCGGGAGAGGATTAAGGTGGAGGTGGATCCCCCTATACGGTATAAGCAAGCTCCATACGGCGCGGTATCGTCGTAGCTGACCAGGGCGTGGTGAGTGAAGATGTGGTAGAGGAACTAGGACGTGCTTTTCTTTGGCTATGCTCCCAATAAGGGAGGTGGTGAAATCAAGTCAGGGTTTACTGCTTATTTGCGATATTGGTCGGCTTACGCAGTGGCTTGAAAATGCCGCGGGCGGCTATATTGGAGACAACCTCCTCAGCTTCCTTGATTATCCTGTCTATCAGCTCCTTGACCGTTAGAATGTCATGAACAAGGCCTACTATCTGCCCCACGCTAAGCAAGCCAGTATCGATATCACCTGATTCAAGCAATTTCAGACCTGCTCTGCCACTGATGAGCGATTCCAGTTGCTGTATATCGGCACCTTGTTTTTCTAGCTCGAGCAGCTTTTCGGCTGTGGGGTTGCTCAATGCCCTCATCGTGTTATGGAATGAGCGCAGCAGCAATACTGTGTCACGCTCTGATGCTGCAATTAATAATTCCTTTACTTTTGGATGTCCCGGCGCTTCTTTGGTTGCCAGAAAGCGGGTACCCATATTGACTGCTTCTGCTCCCAGTGCCAGGGCGGCAACAAGACCACGCCCATCGCCGAAGCCTCCAGAGGCAATAACAGGAATTTTCACAGCATCGGCAGTCAGCGGAATCAGGACGAGGGAGGTAACGTCCTCCTCGCCAGGGTGTCCGGCGCACTCAAAACCATCAATGCTAACGGCGTCGCAGCCTATTCGCTGGGTGGTGCGAGCGAAGCGGACTGCGGTGCATTTGTGTATCACCTTTACTCCAGCCGCCTTAAGCCGCTCCATATATGGCTCCGGGCTTCTGCCGGCTGTTTCCACAATCTTTATTCCGGAATTGATAACCGTGTCTAAATAGCCATCAATATCCACAGGGCGAAGAGTGGGCAACAGCGTTACATTTACTCCGAAGGGTTTATCAGTAAGTGCTCTGGTCTTTTTGATTTCAGCGGCCAGATCCTCGGGGGTTGGAAATGTAAATGCCGTGAGGATACCGAGCCCCCCGGCGTTGGACACTGCGGCTACCAGTTCTGCCCGGGAAATCCACAGCATTCCGCCCTGGATGATAGGATACTTGATACCGAAAAGATCGGTTATGCGTGTTTTAAACATCGTGTTTCCTCCTTCTGATATTTGTTCTGATTGTAGCATCTAAGCGGTTAATCCAACACATTCACGCAGGCATAAGTGTCTCTATTTCTCCTTTCTTTTGTTTAGGGTTTCGGTGGAGCCATAGTATAATAAGGCTATGGCAAAAGAGAAGAAAGCGCTTTTGTTGCTTTTTGACGGCAATGCCCTGGTGCACCGCGCCTTTCACGCCCTGCCCCCGCTAACCCAACCCAAAACCGGGGAGCTAGTAAATGCCGTCTATGGCTTTGCCAGTACCTTGCTCAAAGTATTTGCTGATTTTAAGCCCACTCATTGGGCTGTCGCCTTTGACCGTCCTGGCCCAACCTTCAGGCATGAAATGTTCGAGGAATACAAAGCGCAGCGTCCGGCCACGCCGGAGGAGTTGAAAAGCCAGATAAAAAAAGTGCACCAGTTAGTGGAAGCTTTCCATATTCCCGTTTTTGAAATCGACGGCTTCGAAGCCGACGATGTACTTGGCACCTTAAGCAAGCAGGCTGATGAACAGGGCATTGAAACTATAATTGTTACCGGGGACAATGACATGCTGCAAGCTGTTTTGCCTCAGGTGAAAGCCCTTGCTCCCAGGCGAAGCTTCACAGATACTATCCTTTACGATGAGGAGGCAGTAGAGCAAAAATATGGCATCAAACCAGAACAACTCGCTGACTTTAAAGCACTGGCTGGCGATGTCTCGGACAATATACCTGGCCTGCCAGGTGTTGGTGAGAAAACAGCCACTAAATTACTTCAGCAGTATGGCAGCCTCCAGGGAATCTACGACCATATTGAAGATATAACGCCGAGCAAGTTGCAGAACACGCTACGCGAATATCGCGCTCAGGCTTTCCGGAATAAAGAATTGTCCACTATAGTCAAAGATGTTCCTATCAAGCTGGACTTGAAAACCTGCCAGGTAAGCCACTATGACCGGAACGAGGTGGCAAAGCTTTTCCAGGAGCTTGAGTTCATTAAATTGCTTCCCAGGCTGCCCCAAATACAGGCCGAGAGATCTCAACCCTCGGCAGTCAAGGGCCACATGGTGAACACTGAGACAGGGAACAGCTTATAGGTGAGCTGGAAAAAGCACAGGACCTCGCCATCGAGGTTGAAACTACCGGCGAAAAAGCTGCGATGGCGAATTTGGTAGGCATAGCAGTATCACCTGCCCGGAGCAAAGCCTTTTATATACCTCTGGGGCATCAGGGCTTGAATCAGCCGCCGCAATTGCCGGTAACCCAGGTCACAGCCAGGCTCAAAACAATTTTAGAAAATACTAGCATAGCCAAGATTGCCTATAACGGCAAACATGTTATGGCTGTGTTGGCTGGTTGTGGGTTGAAGCTTGAGAATCTGAATTTCGACCCCATGCTTGCTGCTTATCTCCTTGGCGAAAAAAGCCTGGGGCTTAAAGCGCTGGCCTTTAATAAACTGGGCATTGAAATGTCAACCCCCGCTGGATTAAGTGGCGCAGGAAAGAAACAAAGTTCCCTATCCTTGCTAGAGGTAAACCAAATTACCGACTATGCCTGTGCCAACGTGGACATCGTTTGGAGTTTAAAGGAGAGTCTGGAAGCTGAGCTACGGAAGCAAGGCCTGTGGCAGCTCTTCACTGAAGTCGAGATGGCGTTGATTCCAGTTTTGGTGGCTATGGAGAGGGATGGCATTCTGTTGGATACCGACCTGCCCCGTGAGATGTCTCTGGAACTAGGCCAGCAACTGCTGAAACTGGAGAAGGAAATCTACAGCAGTGTCGGGCATCAATTTAATATCAACTCGCCCCAGCAATTAGGCAAGGTGCTTTTTGGGGAGCTCAAACTGCCTCAGTCTCGTAGAACGAAAAGAGGCTACTCCACCGAAGCCTCGGTCATGGAAGCATTAAGAGGCGTTCATCCCGTAATTGAACTGATACTCGAATACCGTCAGCTTAGTAAGCTCAAGTCAACCTATGTGGATGCCCTGCCCGCGCTTATTAACCATAAGACGGGGAGGGTACATACCAATTTTAACCAGACAGGCACGGCTACCGGCCGACTTTCCTCCAGCGACCCCAACCTCCAGAATATACCTGTAAGGAGCGAGACGGGGAATAAGATAAGGAAAGCTATTATAGCTCCGCCCGGGACATACCTTTTAAGCGCCGATTATTCCCAGATTGACCTGAGAGCCCTGGCTCACCTCTCTCAAGACCCTGGTCTTATTGCCGCCTTTGCCCACGACGAGGATATCCACGCCTTGACCGCCTCTAAAATCTTTGGCGTCCCCGCCAGTGAAGTGACCACTGAGATGCGCCGAAATGCCAAAACGGTCAATTTTGGAGTTGTTTATGGCATGAGCGATTATGGNTTNGAGCAGGCCACCAGCCTTAGCCGNGAGGAAGCCTCTCAATTTATTGCCCTGTATTTCGAGAAATATCCCAGGGTGAGGGAATATCTCGAGGCAACCAAGGAGCAAGCTCGGAAGCTGGGCTATGTGCAAACAGTGATGGGGAGGCGGCGGTTCCTACCCGAAATTAATTCTTTCAACCGAATGGTCAGGGAGGCTGCGGAGCGCATGGCTATAAATGCTCCGGTGCAGGGCAGCTCTGCCGATATCATTAAAATTGCCATGATAAATCTACATCGAGAAATGGAGAAGCGGAATCTTAAGAGCAGGATGCTGTTACAAATACACGACGAATTACTCTTTGAGGTGCCTGAAAAGGAAGTGGAGGAAATGAAATCCCTGGTTGCTCAAATTATGCCCAGGGCTATCGAGCTTCGTGTTCCTGTGAAAATAGACATCAAGCTGGGCAAAAACTGGGGCGAGATGGCATAGGTTAATAAGGATAAAGAACTTTACATAACTTCACGAAAGACGAGGGCACCAACAGGGCAAACGGAAACACACTCGCTACAGTCTTTACAACCGGACCTACCTATAGGCTCATCCCCGAAGGTAGTGACCATTCTCCGGAAGCCGCGGTACGCAAAACCGATGGTCCCTTTGCCCAGTTTTTCTTGACATACCCAAACGCATCTGCCGCAGAGCACACACTTATTAGGGTCATAAATGAACAAGGGACTACTAGAATCTATGGGGAGCTCAGGCAGGATTTTCCTGAACCTTTTTGTTTTAAGCTTCACGCCGAGATGCTTGGCTATCCTCTGAAGTTCACAAGAACCACTTTTGGGACAATTGGCGCAATCTACAGGGAGACTGGCTAGAAGCAATTCCAAAGCGGTGCGGGCTAGCCTCAATGCCTTTGCCCCTTTGGTATTAACCACCATTCCTTCTGCTACAAGCGTAGTACAGGCTGTAACTGGCATATCTTTACCTTCGACCTCCACAAAGCAGAGACGGCAAGAAGCAAAAGGCTCGCTCCTTTCCCGAATGGCGCAAAGGTTGGGAATGTAGATGTCATTATCCAGAGCTGCCCACAGGACCTTTTCACCTGGGGCAGCTCCTACTGTCTTACCATCAATCGTAAAAGAAACGGTTTTAACTTTTACCAGTACCCTTCCCCTTATTCTCTCTCTGGAGGGAGAGCAAATCGTAAAGTAGAAGTTATCCTCCCAGATCGGTCTATCATCCTTTAGAAGAGTCCTTGTACCTTGCCAGTCTTAGTATCAACATCTACCCTTCTGAAGGCCGGATCGGAGCTGGTTCCTGGCATCAGGCTGATTGTCCCGGCGCAGGGGCAGAGGAATTTCGCCCCGGAATAAATCAACACATCGCGGATAGGCAAGCTCCATCCTTTAGGGGTGCC
>JGI24025J20009_10001761_pt1 | contig 16083 bp, 15 predicted proteins | sample Cruoilmetagenom3_FD_20009 | JGI IMG/M metagenome (IMG submission 20009)
TTGACGGCATATATATCTGCATATTCGGTTACACCCCCCTTCATCATCTGAATATCATCGCCCATCATAGGACCCACAACGACCACCACGGTATGTACATACCTCGCGGGACTTATATCCAATTGCCCTGCTCCGACCCCCTCCAAAAAGATGATATCACAGCCGAAGATGTCCATAATCTTAATTGCAGCCCCGACCCCCTGAGGAACCGCTCCATAACCCCCCCTCGATGCCATACTCCTTATGAAGACATCTTTATCGTTTGNATGGTCTTGCATTCTNACTCTATCCCCCAGGAGCGCCCCATGGCTTAAGGGGCTTGTGGGGTCTATAGCGATGACTCCAACATTATAATTTTTTTTCCTGTATGCCCCGATAAGCCTATTGATCAAGGTGCTCTTTCCAACGCCGAAGGGGCCAATCAAACCGACGATATGGGCGTCTCCTCTATATTCTTTATATACCGCTTCCAATGGTGTATGATCCTCAGTGGGATCTTCCGCCAAACTGATCAATTTAGAGGCAATAGGCTTATCCCCTCCCCGCAATCTTTTTATAAGCTCTCCATCCGAAAGATTTTTTAGATTTATACCCATATTCGCCATTTATCTCTTTTTATTTTAGCTCTATCCCTATTTTATCTTTTACAAGTCTTTTGATCATAACAGCAATTTCAGAGATCGTTGTGCCGGGGATGAAGATACCATCGACTCCCGAGCGTTTCAAGAGGTCAAAGTCTTCCAATGGGATCGTACCACCCACCAGGACCACGACATTCTCAAGCAATCCCCTTCCCTCAAGCGCACCCGTTATGGCTGGGATGAGAACATCATGTGCTCCAGATAATATACTGAGACCTATCACGTCGACATCTTCTTGAATCGCCGTCTCAACGATCATCTCCGGTGTATTCCAGAGACCAGCATAGATCACCTCAAATCCCGACTCCGTTAACCCCCTCGAGACCACCTTAATTCCTCTATCATGCCCATCCAATCCCGGCTTTGCCATCAATACCTTAATCGGTTTTATCATTTGCACCATCTCAAAATATGGGCGGCTCCCTAAATCTACCAAAGACATCCTGGAGCGCATCCATCACCTCTCCCATCGTGGCTTTGACATTCACCGCCTCATACATATGCTCAAACATCGGTTGAGGTTCGTCGAATTTATTATCATGCATCTCCTCTGCCGTCTTTCTTAGTGTATCAAGGATAGTATCTATCTTATTACCGTCCCTATTCTCTCTATACTCCTTCAACCATTTCCTTCTTTTCTCCTCGAGATCCAAAGGTATTCTTAGAGGTTCAAACGAATATTCCATCGATTCTGGCTTTATATCATTTACACCGACCTTGATAATCTCATTCTTCTCGATCTTACCCTGGTATTCCGATGCCGATTTTGCAATCTCCCGCCAGAAGTAGCCGTCGAGGATCGCTTTTGTGGCACCTCCCATCTTCTCGATCTTCTCGATCTCCCTCATCGCTCCTTCTGTCATCTCTCTTGTGAGCCATTCCACATAGTAAGAACCGCCGAGTGGATCAACCGTATCCGTTGCACCGATCTCGTATGCCAGTATCCTCTGGGTGAGCGTGGCGATATCCGCCGCTTTATCCGTTGGCGTACAGATCGCCTCATCGTAAGAATCTGTGTGTAAGGATTGGCAACCACCAAGCACCGCGGCCATCCCTTGTATGGCAACCCTTGCAATATTTGTCTCCGGATATTGGTATGTCAAGGTACATCCGCCGGTTTGGACGTGGAACCTACACATAAGAGATCTCGGATTCTTAGCCCCGAACCAGTCTCTCATGATCTCTGCCCAGATCTTTCTCGCCGCCCTAAATTTTGCGACTTCCTCAAAGAAATTATCGTGTGCGTTCCAGAAGAAGCTCAACCTCGGAGCAAAGCTATCCACATCCATCTTCCATCTCTCGGTAAGATACCTGACAAATTCTACGCCATCTGCGATCGTCCAAGCAAGCTCCTGGAGAGCGGTCGAACCCGCCTCTCTGATGTGGTATCCACTTATGCTGATCGTATTCCAGAGCGGAGCGTTCTTTGTGCAGTATCTTATCAGATCCGTGTTCAGATAGAGATGTGCCTCGGGTGAAAATCTATAATGCTTCTGTGAATAAAAATCCTTCAGTGAATCGTTCTGCGTCGTGCCACCAACCTTTGAGATCGGTATTCCTCGCTTCTTTGCAAGTGCGAAGTATGATGCGAGGATATATTCCGCCGGCGTGTTGATCGTGAAGTTAACGGTGATTTCATCCGGTCTAATCCCCGAAAAGAGGGATTCCATATCCTCAAATGTACAGACAGATACACCACATCTACCAACTTCTCCAAGGGCAAGTGGATCGTCGCTATCTATCCCGTTTATCGTCGGAAAATCGAATGCCGTACTCAATCCCGTTTCTCCGTGTGCCATAAGTTCTTTCCATCTTCTATTCGTATCTTCTGGACCGCCTAAACCGGAGAACATTCGTATCGTCCATATCCTTCCTCTGAACATGTTGGGGTATATCCCCCGCGTATATGGATATTCGCCCGGTCTCCCTACATCTTTATCGTAATTTAGCTCTCTTACATCTTCTGGAGTGTAAATCCTCTTTACCGGGACCCAAGACAACGTCTCAAAATCGTCTCTTCTTTCAAGACCTTTCTTGGCCCTCTCCCTCTCTTCCATAGCCTTTTTAATCAGCTTCTTGCCCGCCTCTTCGCCTATCATCTTCCTCTCCTCTCTAATTTCTTTGCATCGCATAACATAAAAAGCTATTTACAACGTTGATTCTTCGCTTACGCGGAAAAGGAGATGGCAGTTATCTTTATATGGCATACTATTTAATCCCCAAAACAAAAGGGAGACTGATATATGGGAAAGACAGGAACGACAAAATGGGTGAAGATTAAAAATAAGAAGGGAAGATACAGGCTTGTGCCTCAAAAGAGGGCTAACTATAAAAGACCGGGGCCAAACCAGAGGCGCGATGGTAAGGGTAAACTCAGGCGAAGACTGAAGAGATCTCCCCAATCATTGGTCAGGTAAAATTTTGCTCTTCAAAAGGTTTATATCCTGCCATAGCATAATTTTATATGATGAACCAGGACGTGTGTCCCAAGTGTGGACTTCCAAAAGATCTTTGTATATGTGAAGAGGTTGCCAAAGAGAGCCAAAAGGTAACCATAAGGGTGAATAGGAGGCGTTACGGGAAAGAGGTTACTGTTGTGGACGGAATGGATGGGGGAGATATAGATCTTGATGAATTGGCACGTTTTCTAAAATCGAGACTCGCCTGCGGGGGGACGGTTAAAGACTCGATGATAGAGCTACAAGGGCAACACAAAGCTAGAGTAAGAGAGATGCTCATCTCCAAAGGATTTTCCCCCGGGCAGATAAAGGTCGTATAAGGAAGGGATTATCCTTTTTGGTTATTTCTGCTCGATATAAATCTCTTCGAAGGGGTCTTTTTGCTTTAAGACGATGTATTTTCTGGCAGAGAGAAAAAGAAGCGGCAAATAGGTCAGTATTATACTTGCAGGATTGTCTTTACCCTCTCCCATTAGTTCTGAGAGTGTAACGGTCGCTTTACTCTTAAAGCTCTCATCGAGTATCTCTCTCATTTGCCGAATGATGGTTTCTATATCATCTTCATCCAGCATCTCTAAAACTTTTCTTTCCCGTCTTTCGTCCTCTCTCTCATCTTTTTTATGCGTCTTAGATCTATTTTTCTTCTCTCTCAATTTTATTGCTTTGTCCAATTGATCTATCAGTTCTAAAAGTGTGACCGGTCTTTTTTTTAGTTTTACATGATGAAAGAATTTATCTTCCGCCTTTTTACCTATCTCCACCTCTCTTTTATCGGTAAAAAAATCTTCTTCATAAAATTCCTCCTCACACAACGTGCTTTCATTATCCTCTTCTAATAGAACCTCAGATTTCATCCTTAGAAGAATGGAACCATATAAAAGCGTCCTTCCAGATACTCTCAAGTTGAGCATCTTCATCTCACCCAAATGCGACAGAAACTCATCTGTCACCTTCACTATATCTATATTCCACGGATCTATCGTCCCATCCGATGCCATATCGAGAAGTATCTTTATCGGGTCTTCAAGCGGTAAAAGATCTGATTCCAATTAATTCAACCTCACGCCCGTTATGTGAGAGATACCATCCATGAGTGTTACTCCTAGTACACCATGCGCGCCTTCAAGCATCTTCTTCCTGAGTGAGATCACGATGAATTGGGCATCTGATGAGAAGCTTCGGATCATACTTGAGACCTTTCCGGCGTTAACACCGTCCAGGAACATATCAACCTCATCGAAGATGTAGAAGGGTGACGGTTGGAATTTTTGCGCCGAAAATATTAGAGAGAGGGCTATCAAACTCTTCTCTCCTCCCGACATCGCTTGTAATCTTTGAACCATATTTTTACCTTCTGGCATCGTCCTGATCCAAAGCCCCCCATTAAAAGGATCTTCTTCGTCTTCCAGGACCAGTTCCCCGCTTCCCCCCGAGAGCCCCCCATATATCTCCTTGAAGTTCTCGTTTATCCCGTTAAATGTGTTCATAAACGCTTCGCGCTTCATCCCATCAAATCTTCCAATCCTCTCCAATAGATCATCTCGCTCTCGATTTAAAACGTCTCTCTTTTCCGAGAGATCCCCATATCTCTTCTCCACGGAGCCGTATTCATCAATGGATCTCATGTTAACGGGTTCCATGCTCTTGATCTCTCCAACAAACTCTTCTATCTTCTTCGTAATCTCTCTCTTTGGCGGAAGATCTTCTGGCACATCCATTACGACTACTTTTTCATCGAAGGAGGATATTCTCTCTCTCAATTCATCCAATTTTTCTTTTACAGACTCTTTCTTGGTGTTTATAATCTCAATATTTTTATTTATCGATAGTTCTTCTCTTTCAAGCGATGAAATTTCATTTAGGATAGAGTCTCTCTTCTCTCGCAATTTAAGTGTCTTTTCGTCTGCCTCTTCTTCGATCTTTCTCTTCTCTTCCACCAATACTTTCATCTCTTCTATCTTCTTTTTTTCTCCCTCGATATCATCTTTAAGCATGGATCTATCCTTCTCTCCATCCTCAAGCTCCTTTTTGAGCTCTTCGATTCTCTCTTCTGTATGCTTTTTATTCAGGGATCTCTCCCTCAATTCATCCTCTATCCCCCGTATCTTATCGTTCAACCTCGATACCTCTTCGATCAAAGAATCTCTTCTCTCTGTGAGGGATGGAAGTTTCGAAGATCTGATGCCATCCGCCAACTCGTTCTTCTTTGCTTCAAGCTCCTTAAACTCCAGATCTATCTCTCGAATCTTCTTCTCCAGTGAATCCATCTCATCAGAATAGTTTCTTCCCTCTTCTTCTATCTGGTTTATCTCTCTGTCTATCTCTCCGATCTGTTTAGAAACGTTTTCTTTCTCCTTTTCAAAACCCGAGAGAACCGCCTCACATTTATATGATCTTCTCTCCATCTCCGTTAGGTGATCTCTTCTTCTCTCGATCTCTTCTCCCATATCTGCCAATTTTTCTCTTCCCTCTTCCAATTTCATCTCTCTCTTTATAATTTCTGCAGATATCTTCTGTACTTCATCTCTTCGATCGACAGAAAACTTTAATCTTCTCTTGAAGGAGCCACCCGTCATCGCTCCGCTCCTCTCGATCAATTCGCCATCGAGCGTCACCATCCTGTAACTATTTTTCATGCCGCGTCGAGCATCCTCAAGATTATCAAAGACCAAAGTATCTCCAAATACGTAACCAAAAACATCTTCGAACTTCTCATCGTATTTGACGAGATTCAATGCGTGATCGATGAATCCGTTCAGCTTTGGTTCTCTATGGTTAATCTTACTTTTTCTTATTCTGTTGAGCGGTAAAAACGTTGCTCTACCCATATTTTCTCTCTTTAAAAGGGATATGGCATTTGTAGCATCCTCGTCTGTATCTGTTACGATGTATTGGAGTCTTCCACCAGCCGCAACTTCTAATGCCACCGAATATCGCTCATCTACCTTTCCAAGTTCCGCAACGGATCCATAGATTCCTCGAAGTTCTCCACTCCTCTTAGCATTTAATATGAAGCTTACTCCCTTGCTATATGCGTCTAATTCTTCTGATGCTTTAATTTTTGCCTCTGTTTTTGCGTACATCTCTTTTAATTCATTTATTTTCCCCTCAAACATATCTACTTCAAGTTTTTCTAATGAATACCGCTCTTTTAGGTCACCCAATTCGCCTGAAATTTTATCCTTCTCCCTTCTCAATTCGCCAATCTTTTCAAGCGTCTTTTCCATCGAATTATCTATCTCTTCCAATCTTTCAGATAGGTCGGATCTTTTACCGATCAATCCATCTTTCTCGGACGATCTTCTCCTTGAAAAGCTCAAGATCCTGTCTTCCTCTCTCAAACTCTCAGCTTTTTCGTATCTCGTCTCCCTCATTTCAAGTCCAATCTCGTTCAATCTTTTTGTCTCTTCCGCGTGAGCTGCCCCGATTTTGTCTATCTTGGACTTTATCCCGTTCAATTCATCATCCATCTCACCTCTTCCCAGATGAAAGATATTTAGCCCAACTGCCATCTTTTTAATAATTTCATCCATCTCCTCAACTTCTTCCCGTGCTCTATTCGATTCGATGAATTTTTTCTTCATTTTATCTCCGATAGATCCTATCTCTTTTTCCATTGCCTCTATTTTACCTTTAGATTTTGATATACGCTCTGATATCTCCTCAATTTCTCTTTTAACATCTATTTTCCCCCCTCCTGCTTTAGATATCTCTGAATTTATCTCTTCCAACGCACCGTTCAATACGATGAGTTTGGACTTTATCTCAGAGATCGAGCAGGAGAAGGCATCTTTATCACTTTCGTATCTTTCTAGCTCCTCTTTCAAGATATTATCTCTTCTATGGAGGTATCTTAGTTCTAAAATTGTTATATAATTTTCATACATCTCTTTCTCTTCTTTTAAGGATTTATACTTCAAAGCCTGCTCTTTTTCGTATTTTAATTGGTTTAAACGATCTTTTATCTCGTCTAATATTATATCAGCCATCTCTATTCGTTCTTTAACAATTTCAAGTTCTTCTAAAGCTTCTTCTTTCTTTTCATCAAACTCGGCAACGCCGGCGATATCGTCTATTATCCTCCTCCTGCGATAATCGCTCATCTCTATAATATTCGTCACGTCTCCCTGCATAACTACGCTGTATCCATCTGAGCTTATATTCGCTACGGATAGAGTATCATGAAGGTCTGACAGACTTACCGGATGTCCATTTATGTAATAATAGCTATAATATCCATTATCTGTCTTTTTTATATTCCTCTTTATCTTTACCTCATCTCCATCAAATCTTAACGTTCCATCATCGTTATCTAAGACTAAAGATACCTCTGCATGGGACTCTTCTATTCCATTCCCCTTGAAGATCAGATCCGTGAGTTTTTCGGCCCTCATCCCTTTTGACCTTGAGATGCCAAGAACGAAAACGATAGCATCAATTATATTGGATTTCCCACAGCCGTTTGGACCAGAAATTGCAGTAAAATCGCTATAGAATGGTATAGCCACTTTTTTGAATGATTTGAAATTCCGTATCTCCAACCTTTTTATGTGCATCGTGCTTTAACCTTTACGATTATCGGGGTTTGCCAAGACCCAGTTATTCCCCTCTTGCATTTATTGCCTTATTATATTTTTTGTGGACTGGCAGTTTGTCCTCTTCTTTGTTAGGTTTTATCCTTAAGATGTTGGTCCGTTTCATCTTTTGTCTGTTCCTCAATATATTTTTGGACGGTATCCGAAGAGACGTGACCATCTGTAGAAACAAAATATGACCTTGTCTATATACCATCCTTTCTTCTTAAATTTGGATATCCCACCCCACTTTTCTTGCAGATACGCCTTTAAATAGATTAGCCAAAAAGCTTGGCGAATATCTTGGTATAGTATAAATAAAGAGATGAATATATGGTATACAGAGGCAATATAAATAATTTTCCGATCTCTGATCGGACGGACAAATCGCCGTTATAGTTAAATAAAGAAAAAGATAACTTCAAATCAGTATGACACATAAAAGATACGCAGATAAAATCGTGGAATGGATAAGGGAAGTTGTAGAAGATGCAGGCGCCGGAGGAGTAGTTGTTGGGATGAGTGGAGGGATAGACAGCTCGGTTACGTCAGTTCTTTGTAAGAAGGCGGTCCAAAATACGTTGGGTTTGATACTTCCAATCTATAGTAGAGAAGAAGATAAAATGGATGCAATATCGGTTGCAGAGCAGTTTAAAATAGATTATAAAGAGATTGACCTCTCACTCGTCCTCGATGAATTATGTAGATCCATCGGAGAGAGAAGATCCGAAGGCGATCTTCGGGGAAATATGGCATCCTCAAATCTTAAACCGAGATTTAGGATGATCACACTCTACTATTTCGCGAATAAGAACAATTATCTCGTTGCCGGGACGAGTAACAAGAGCGAGCTTGCGATCGGTTACTTCACGAAATATGGGGATTCTGGAGCAGATTTTGAGCCGTTGGGGGATTTCTACAAGACGGAAGTCTATGATCTCGCGAGGAATCTTGGAATACCAAGAAAGATCATCGATAAAGCGCCGAGCGCCGGTCTTTGGAGTGGGCAGACGGATGAAGAAGAGGTAGGAATAAGCTACGAAGAACTGGATGAAATATTGTATGGGCTGGAGCAGTCTAAAGATCGGAGATTTACAGATACCAAGAAGGTTGAATACGTGAAGGAACTCGTAAAGCGTTCAGAGCATAAGAGAAGAGCGCTTCCTACCTTTAAGAAACTTTAGATATCCCCTTCACTTTGTATGGAGAAGGATAAGAGGAATACTTTTTTATATTGCTTCTCCTTTTTTTACCCACAAGGCGATGTGATGGAAGAAAGAAGCAAAAAGAAAAAGATCCCGTTTGACCGTGACCTCTTCGCCTCCCAGATGCGAAGGATAAAGGAGCACCCTTGTTTCAGCGAGCGGGCATGCCATCTATTTGGAAGAATGCACCTTGCGGTTGCCCCCAAATGCAACATCCAGTGCAATTACTGCATACGAGACTTCGACTGTGTGAACGAGAGCAGACCCGGCGTCTGCAGCAGGGTTTTAAAGCCAGAAGAGGCGGTATTTTATGTGAGAAAGGCAATAAAAGATTTCCCATACATAAAGGTCATCGCGATCGCAGGCCCGGGAGAACCGCTCTACAATGAGGAGACGTTTGAGACGCTCGAACTGATGAAGGAAAATTTCCCACATCAGATGAAGTGCCTTAGCACGAACGGTCTGTTGCTTCCCGAGAAGGCAAGAGAATTGAATGATCTTAACGTCGGGAACCTCACCGTCACAGTAAATTCGGTAGATCCAAAGATTGGGGCAAAGATCTATTCTTTCGTGAACTATCATGGAAAGATATTGAAGGGCGAAGAGGGTGCAAAGGTGCTTATGGAGAAGCAGTTAGAGGGGATAAAGAAGGCGATNGAATATGATATGATCGTCAAGGTGAATACAGTATATATTCCCGGGATAAATGATAAACACATAATAGAGGTTGCTAAACGCGTGAAAGAGCTCGGTGTCTATATGCAGAACCTAATACCACTCATCCCGCAGTACAAATTTGAAGACATAGAACCACCAACACCTGAAGATGTGGAGAAGAAGCAAGAGGAATTAGGAGAAGTTTTAAAGCAGATGACGCATTGCAGACGGTGTAGGGCAGATGCCATCGGGAGACTCGGGCATGATGTGCAGGATCAGATATAGCTACGCTTACCCCATCTCCTAGAACACTCCACTGCCTTATTCCACCCTGCATATTCCTTCTCTCTCTTTGCTTCACTCCATATAGGCTCGAATTTTCTGTATGTCTTACAGATATCTCTGAGGTCTTTCAAATTTTCCCAGAAACCTGTGGCAAGCCCAGCACAATAGGCTGAACCAAGAGCAGTAGTCTCCTCAAATGAAGGCCTTATGCATGGAATACCCAAAATATCAGCTTGGAGTTGCATCAAGAAATTATTCTTGGAAGCGCCACCGTCTACTTTTAGTGAGGTTAGTCTGATGCCTGAGTCGGCAATCATTGCATCTGCCACATCTTTGGTCCTGTAGCAAATTGATTCAAGGGTGGCACGAACCAGATGTTCTTTCCGTACAAACCTTGTGATGCCAACAATTGTACCGCGCGCATCCATATCCCAATAAGGAGAAAATAGGCCTGAAAAAGCTGGAACAAAGTATATACCACCAGAGTCTGGAACCGAGGCAGCAATTTTTTCTGTGTCTGATGCATTTTTTATTAAGCCCAAGTTGTCTCTTAACCATTGGATTGCAGCCCCCGTAATTGCGATAGCCCCCTCCAACGCATATGTCACTTTTCCTTCCTCAAGTCCATAAGCAACGGTCGTGAGCAATCCAGATTTAGATGAGAAGGGTTTTGATCCGGTATTTACTAACATAAAATTTCCTGTGCCATAGGTATTTTTTACCTCTCCAGCATGGTAACACGCTTGACCAAACAAGGCAGCTTGCTGATCTCCCAAATCGCCACATATCGGAATCTTCGCACCTAAAGGTCCTTCTCGCTTTGTATACCCATAAATAGATCTATCACTAGATGGTCTGATGGACGGCATCATCTCTTGAGGAATATTCAATTCTTCTAAAATTTCATCATCCCAATCCAAGGTTTTTAGATTCATTAGCATAGTTCTAGAGGCATTTGTATAATCTGTAACGTGTGTACCCCCTCTGGTGCCACCTGTAAGTTTCCATATAATCCAGGTGTCTATGTTGCCAAAAATCGCCTCTCCTCGTTGAACCTTCTCTTTTGCTTTTGGAATGTTATCCAATATCCATTTTATCTTTGGACCAGAAAAGTAGGTATTTATCAAAAGTCCAGTACGATCTTTTATCATTCCCCCAAGTTCTCTATCAATTAGTTTCTGACAGATATCTCGAGTGCGGGTGCATTGCCACACAATTGCATTGCATAAAGGCATGCCAGTCCTAAAATCCCAGATGAGGGTCGTTTCACGCTGGTTTGCCACTCCAATGGCATCAATTTTTTTAGGATCAAGATTTTTTTTCTCAATTGCCCTCTTTATTACCCTTTTAGTCTTTTCCCAAATTTCCATGGGATCATGCTCGACCCAGCCGGGCTTTGGGCAGATCTGCTTATGCTCCTCGTATGCCGAAGTGACTTCCGCTCCTTCTTTATTTAATACTACGAACCTAGTGCCTGTAGTGCCCTGGTCTATGGATGCTATGTATCTGTCATCTGTCATCTACCATCTGTCATCTTTTCTTGATATATAGTAGTATTGTATGATTCCAAGATCGACCATCCGCGTTATACCAAAGCTTTTTATAAGATAGTAATCCTGCCGAGGAAGAGAAAAATGCCAACAAAACATCGCCCAAGGCGTGGATCGCTCGCCTTTAGCCCGAAAAAAAGGGCAAAGAGCGAGATACCAAGATATGGGGCATGGCCACCGTCTAAGAAAGTAAAATTACTCGGATTTGCCGGATACAAAGCTGGGATGACTCACGTCATTATAAAAGATGATCGAGAATATAGTCCAACCAAGGATGAGGAAATATTCGTCCCGGCGACTGTCATAGAGGCTCCAAATATGAAGATAGCCGGTATACGTGCCTATAAAGATACAACTTATGGTCTAAAACCAATCGGAGAGTTTTGGACAGTAAATTTGGATAAGGAACTAAAAAGACGGGTGCATGTCGCAAAAAACCAAGAAAAAAGTGACGAAGAATCGTTTAGGCGATTGGAGGGGATAAAAGAGAGCATATCAAAGGTTAGGGCGATCGCCTACACGAGACCAAAGTTGGTCAGCGGAGTTCCAAAGAAGATTCCGGAGATCATGGAGATTGAGATAGGAGGAGAAGAGATAGGGGATATCCTCGAATATTCTAAAAGTCTTTTAGGAAGAGAGATAAAAGTTTCAGAAGTATTAGAAGAGGGAGAATTCATTGATGTCTCTGCTATAACGAATGGAAAGGGTTTTCAGGGACCTGTGAAGAGGTGGGGCATCATGACGCAGAACGAAAAGCAGGGAAGGGGGGGCAAGAGGAGACATATTGGAAACTTGGGCCCATGGTTTCCATCCAGAACCAGGTGGACCGTTCCACAGGCAGGCCAGTTGGGCTATCAGCAGAGGACGGAGTTTAACAAGGAGATAATATCCATCGGGGAAGATGGGGGAGAGATAATACCGGATGGTGGATTCGTGCATTACGGCGTCGTCAAGAACCCTTATCTTCTCGTCAAAGGGAGCGTTCCCGGGCCTAAAAAGAGACTTATAAGGATGAGAGAGGCAATGAGGATGCAATCTGCACAGAAAATTTCCGATATTCACACGCCGGAGGTCGTTTCTGGCGTCCATAAAGTTGAATATATCAGTGTCAAATCACAGCAGGGTAGATGATATATGAACGATGTAAAAAAAGCAAGAGTATTTAATACGTCCGGGGAGGCGGTTGGGGAGATAGATCTGCCCAACACCTTTAGCGAGCCGTACAGGCCCGACATCATCAAAAAAGCCGTTCTCTCCATTCAGTCGAGGAGATATCAGCCACACGGGGTGAAGCCCTATGCAGGTTATGACACGTCCGCAGAATCGTGGGGCGTGGGAAGAGGAGTATCCAGGATTGCAAGGATCAAAAATGGTAGAAGAGCCGCAAGATCTCCCGGGGCAGTTGGAGGAAGGAGAGCACATCCCCCAAAAGTGGAAAAAATTCTGAAAGAGAAGATAAATAAGAAAGAGATGAGAAAGGCACTCAGATCTGCAATAGCTGCCACGTCTGATAAGGATCTGGTTATGAGGAGGGGGCACACCTTTGAGGGAGAAGTTCCAATCGTTCTAAAAGACGAGATAGAGGAATTGAGCAAGACTAAAGAGGTTGAAGAGCTTTTTAAGCACGTTAGGGTTTGGGATGACGTGGAAAGGGCAAAAGAGAAGAAGATAAGGTCGGGTAAAGGTAAGATGCGGGGTAGAAGATACAAACGAAAGAGGAGCGCCCTCATCATAACGGCAGATGATAAAGGACTTAGGAAGGCATCCAAGAATCTACCTGGGGTCGATTTTTCCCTTCTAAGCGACCTGAATGTAGAGTTACTCGCCCCGGGAACCCACGCCGGAAGATTGACTATCTGGTCAGAGTCGGCGGTAAAGATGTTGAGGGAGTTTGGATAAAGATGATCTTGAAGAGACCGGTAGCATCGGAGAAGGCAGTACTTGAGATGGAGAAGAACAATGTAGTTTGTTTTATCGTCGATAAGAATGCGAGAAAAGATAAAATAAAGGACGAATTTGAGGAGCTATACGGCGTGAAAGTAGAAAAAGTTAATACGATATTAACATTTAAGGGTGAGAAGAAGGCGATGGTGAGACTTTCGGATAAATATAAAGCCGAAGACATCGCTACCAAGCTCGGGATAGTATAAATATGGGTAAGCGAATTATCTCTCAAAATAGGGGAAAGGGTACGCCGACATACAGGGCACCACCACACAGGCGTAAAGAGGAATTGATCCACCCCATGCTCGATGATGGTAAGACTATGAAAGGAGAGATCGTAAAGATTGCTCATGACCCTGCGAGGAGTGCACCGATTGCCAGTGCAGTCTTTGACGGGGAGAATAAAAGGGAAGAGAAGATGATTTTGGTTCCAGAAGGGGTCTTTGTCGGACAAAAGATTGTATACGGAGAGGGGGCACCTTTGGAGGTTGGAAATACCCTTCCTATTTTGAATATACCTGAGGGAACCCTAATTTGTAATATAGAATCTAAACCGGGCGATGGTGGAAAATTTGCGAGAGCCTCTGGTGTTTATGGTGCGATCATATCTCACGAGAGAGGAAAGACGATCGTTCGGTTACCGAGTGGTGGAACGAAGAAGCTTGATTCTAAGTGCAGGGCAACTATAGGGATCGTCGCTGGGGGGGGCAAGAGCATGAAGCCATTTTTAAAGGCCGGGAAGAAATATAACGCCTTAAAAAGTAAGGCAAAGAAATATCCGAAGGTCAGTGCCGTTAAGATGAACTCCGTCGATCACCCCTTTGGGGGTGGAGGTCATAAGCATATCGGCAGACGGAAGTCGGTATCAAGGGGCACCCCGCCTGGTAGAAAGGTCGGGAGCATTAGTCCGAGAAGAACTGGAAGAGGGAGATGAAAGATGGTCAAGAAAGATAGAAAAGTTCCAAAGAGGAAAGAATTTACATTTAGGGGTTATAAACAGGATGAATTACAGAAGATGAGCTTAGAGACGCTATCAGAGATTTTACCTTCTAGACAGAGAAGGAAGATAAAGAGAGGGTTTAAAGAAGAGGAAAAGACGTTTCTTAAAAAAATCAAGGAGAAAGAAACCACTAAGACGCATTTAAGAAATATGATCGTGCTTCCATTGATGATCGGTAAGAAGGTGGGAATACATAATGGTAAGGGCTTCACCTTCGTCGAGATTCAGCCTGAGATGGTCGGGCACTATCTGGGCGAGTTCGCACTGACAAGAAAAGAGGTGAAGCATGGAAGTGCCGGGCTTGGAGCCACTAAATCGAGCAAGTTTATACCATTGAGATGAAGAGTTGCACTCTTTCAACTTGCCGTCCGATCTTCGATCGGACTGTAAAAAACTTAAATGAAAATGATATGATATAAATAAAAGTGATAACATGAATTCGAGATTAAATTTGAACTTAAAATTTAAATCACAGTCCTACCGTAGGTGGGACATAGGAGTGAAAAACCCTTTAGGGTTTTCGTGAAGATATATGCCGAGCAGACACAGATACTCTATCGATGCAGATCCGGTGCATGGTGTGCATTCTTATGGGCGAGAAATTGCGATCTCCCAGAAACATTCTATGGAGATCTGCAGGGAGATTAAGGGAATGAAGGTTGGTACGGCAAAAGGCTATCTAAAAGATGTTATATCACTTAAAAAGCCTGTCCCTTTCAAAAAACACAACAAAAAGGTAGCACATAGAAAGATGGAGGGGTGGGACGCCGGAAAATTTCCAGAGAAAGCTGCCTCTGGGATATTGAGATTACTGGAAAACGCAGAAAAGAATGCAGAATATAAAGGGCTAAATTCCGATGAGATAGTGATAAAGTACATAACGGCAAGCAAGGGGCGTCAGATGAAGGGCTTTTATCCAAGGGCAATGGGCAGAACGACTCCGAAAAGGAAGATCACTACAAATATCGAGATAATATTGGAGGAGGTGCAGTGATGCGGGCAAATCGAAGATTTACATATGCTCAAGCAAAGCTTGGCATGCCAAAAATCCAAAGGATTTTTGAGCACTCAAAAATTGGAGATTTTTGAATGCCAGTTGAGAAGAAATTCATCATGGAAGGACTCGAAAAATACAGGTTGGATGAGTTCCTCGCGAAAGCTCTCATGATGGCGGGTTATGGTGGAGCAGAATTGAACAGGACACCTCTCGGCATGCAGATAATTGTCTATGTTGAAAAACCGGGCTTGGTGATAGGGAGAGGTGGCGAAAAGATAAGAAAAACTACCGAAGAGATCCGAAAGAGGTTTAATCTAGATAACCCACAGATAGAAGTGGTAGAATCTAAGAATGCACGATTAAATCCCCTAATAATGGCAAATAGGCTTGCGAATTTGTTGGAGAGAGGGTGGTATTTTAGAAGAGCAGGCCACAACATATTGAGAGAGATAATGGCTGCAGGGGCGCTTGGATGCGAGATCGTGCTTGCGGGGAAGCTTACGGGGCCAAGAGCGAGGACGGAGAAATTTGTTAAAGGGTACATGATACATGCTGGAGAACCCGTAAATGATATCGTTAAGAGGGGATACGCAATAGCCAAGAAGAAGCTCGGTGTGATAGGAGTTAATGTACGGATCATTCTTCCTTCCACACGGTTGCCCGACAAATTCGAAGTTAAGGAGAAAGAAGAAGCTACGGTAGCGGTTAAGGAGAAAGAAGAAGCTACGGTAGCGGTTAAGGAGAAAGAAGAAGCTACGGTAGCGGTTAAGG
>JGI24025J20009_10001762_pt1 | contig 16080 bp, 18 predicted proteins | sample Cruoilmetagenom3_FD_20009 | JGI IMG/M metagenome (IMG submission 20009)
GGGGGGGGGGTGCAAAGAGTGAAACGTTTAAAACTTTTGTTTGTATCTTCCGCTGCGAGTCAAGAACGATGTAAGGGTTGGTTATGCCCCTCATTGTAAAACAAAAGTGGGGTTTCTATACTCACCTTTGCTCAAAAACACTTTAGTATATGAGGAAAAACAGATTTTTTAAAAGTTTGAGTCGCTGTCACCACTTGTAGAGGTTCAGCTCATTTCCAACATCCTCTCAATTGGCGCTCTTGCTTTTTTCATAATATCTTGCTCTATCGAAACTTCATCTTTTTCTTCTTTCAAACATCGAAGCAATTTTTCCAGAGTGTTCTTTTTCATATCTCCACAAATTGCATCTGGAAACTCGTAAAACAGCTTGCCGGGATTTTCCTTTCTCAGCCTTGTGCAAAGCCCCTCTTCGGTTGCTACAATGAATTCGTTTGCTCCGCTTTTGCTGGCAAACCTGACCATCCCTCCTGTTGAAAGCACCTCATCTGCAAAATCAAGCACCTCAGAATTGCACTCCGGATGGGCCATGATCACCGCATCTGGATGCAAAGATTTCATCTTTCTTACCTTCTCCAGAGTGATTATTTTCTTGTGTACATAGCAATATCCCTGCCAGAGGAGGATTTCCTTGTTCGTGACGTTTCTCTTCACCCATTGACCTAGATTTTCGTCGGGCACAAAAATTATCTTTTTTTCATCCAACGCCCCCACCACCCTTACAGCATTTGCTGAGGTGCAGCAGACGTTGGATTGGGCTTTTGTCGCAGCAGTGGTATTTACATAGCTAACCACCGCTGCACCAGGGTTCTCTTGTTTCACCACCTCAAGATCCGTTAGATTGACCATTCTTGCCATGGGGCAGATGGCACTCTTATCTGGAACAAGAACCTTCTTCTCTGGATTTAGAATCTTTGCCGTTTCTGCCATGAAATACACCCCACAAAAAACTATGATTTTGGCTTGAGTGCCCATCGCAACTCTGGCCAGTTCTAGAGAATCTCCGAGTCTGTCTGCCACATCCTGAATTTCGGCGGGTTGATAGTTGTGTGCCAGCACCACCACATTCTTTCTCTCTTTTAGCTCTTGAATTTGTTCTTGAATAGTTTTTTTGAGCAACAGGGAACTCTCCATCCAGGATAAAAGCTTTTAAATCAATAAAAAGTTTGCTATTGATGGATGAAATAGACAAATTTCTTGAGGAAGATTTAGGAGAAGGCGACGTGACTTCTGATGCTCTGTTTGCAAATGAGCAAGGAAGGGGATGCGTGTATCTAAAAGAAGGAGCGGTTCTTGCCGGTCTAGCTGAAGCAAAAGAGGTTTTTGAAAGGGTTGGATGTAAAGTAAAGTTGCTGAGAGAGGAGGGATCAAGAGCAGAGAAAGGAGCTAAGATGCTTGAGGTTTCAGGAAAGGTAAGATCAATCTTAGGAGCTGAGAGGGTGGCACTAAATTTTCTTGCCAGGATGAGCGGAATTGCCACCCAAACGAGAGAGATGCTGACGATGTGCAAAAAAGTGAATCCCAACGTCAGTGTAGCGGGGACGAGAAAAACAACTCCAGGATTTAGGAAATGGGAAAAGCGAGCAATTATCATGGGAGGAGGAGAGCCACACAGGATGGGTTTGTGGGATGCTGCACTGATCAAGGACAATCACCTAGCGGTGGTGGGCTCTGTTGAGGAAGCAATCAAAAAGGTCAAGGAAAAGATCGACGACAGACCTATAGAGATCGAGGTGACAAACCTAAAAGATGCTGAAATTGCTGCCAGGCTGGAAGTCGATGCAATAATGCTCGATAATTTGCCGCCTTCAAAGGGCAAAAAGATTGCGGAAGCGGTAAGGAAAATAAATCCAAAAANATTGATAGAAGTTTCAGGGGGAATAAACCCAAAAAACATAGCAAGCTATGCTTCTTATCCTGATAGAATAAGCTGCGGTTGCCTGACCCATTCAGTGAAATCTATAGANTTTTCTTTAGANATGATCNNGAGCTAGTCAAATAAACGAATAGGATGTTGACCAAGCAAAAGGTGCTGATCTTTTTGTTATTAAATTGAGTTTATTTTTTAACATTTCAATTACTCAGAATTTTGGGAATGAAATGTGTGGAAAATAGGTGTTGCAAAAATCTTCGAACATGAAAAAAACGATGACCGTTTTTGAGATCAGGCCAGAGTAAAGAATTAGGAATTCAGACTTTGTTTTAACGCCCGAGCCGGGCTTTGAACCCGAGTCCCAGGCTCGACAGGCCTGGATGATAGGCCTCTACACTACCGGGGCATTCTGAAATGTTATATTGTAAAGCAAGTTGTTTTATAAATCTTTCACTGTCCTCTTCACTTATGTGACAACTTCTATTTGCTCTCTATCTATCTATAAATTGGCAGCTATCGGACATAAAAAAACAATAAAGTTTTATACAAGTGAGCTCGCTTATACAAAAACTTTTATTCCTTTTGAGATATCTTACTTCAAGAAACAAAAAGAAAGGTGATAATTTGGAATACTTGTTCGACCAATGGAACGGAATCAGTCGGAGAATCGAAAAGGAGAATGTTTTACTAATGCTGGATTATGACGGAACTTTGACCCCCATCAAGACCAGGCCAGAAGAAGCAAAACTCTGTGAGGAGACAAGGAGATTGCTAAAAAAGCTGAAGAAAAAGACCGCTCTGGCCATTGTTTCTGGAAGAAGTTTAGAAGAAATTAAAGAGTTGGTCAAAATTAAGAATATAGTTTACGCGGGAAATCACGGACTAGAGATAGAAACTGGGAAAGGAAAATTCGTGTATCCTCCGGCTCTTGAAGTAGTTCCAATAATAAAGGGAATCTCTGAACGTTTGAGACTATCTCCGATCAAGGGGACACAAGTAGAAGACAAGAAATTTACTGTTTCTTTTCATTACCGTAGGGTGAGCCCGCAGGAGATTAAAGATGCAAAGTCATACTTCAACCGGGCTGTTAGCTTGTGGGTCAGAGAAAAAAAGTTTGAAGTGAGAAAAGGAAAAAGGGTTTTGGAGATAAGGCCCAGCGGTTGGGATAAGGGAGATGCTCTGAAGTGGATCTGGACCCAACTGGGCAAAGATCTTTTCCCCATTTACGTAGGTGACGATCGGACAGATGAGGACGCTTTTGAAACTCTTGCAGATAAAGGTCTTTCTGTGTTGGTTGCGAGAAGAAAAAAAAGAAGTTTTGCTGAGTATCATGTGAGAGGAGTGAAAGATGTGGAGAGGTTCTTGGAGAAGCTGTTTATTGTTTTAAATCAAGTAGACGGAGGCAGAAAGTCCACTTTCTAGTTGCATGAAAGAGATAAGATTTGTGGCCATTCTTCCATAAAAGATTTAAATCAAAAAAAAGATAAGAGTATCATGAGCAAAGCATTAGTTTTGATGGCGGAAGGATTTGAAGAGATTGAATTGGTAACCATAGTCGATGTTCTAAGNAGAGGAGGGGTTGGAACTCACCTAGCGAGCATCAACGGGCCAAAAGGAGCGCACGGACTAAAAATAGAGGGTGATTTTTCGATAGACGAGTTAAAAGAGCCTTATGAAGCGATCATCCTGCCGGGGGGCATCCCAGGAGCAGAAAATCTTGGAAAAAGCAAAAAAGTCTTGGATCTGATAAAGGAGGGCGAGAGGGAAGGAAGACTGGTTGGGGCTATATGTGCCGCCCCATCGATCTTGGCAAGACTCGGCATAATTGAAAAGGGAACGATTTACCCATCAATGAAGGATGAACTGGGTAGTGCTTGGGTTGACGAGACAGTGGTGGAAACCAAGAACATTATCACTTCTCAGGGACCGGGAACTGCAATGGAGTTCGCGCTCAAACTCTTGGAAAGGCTAGAAGGAAAGGAAAGAGCAGAAGAGGTTGCAAAAAGCCTTCTGTTCAAGAAGTAAGCGTGCAGGATAATAGGGTAGAAATTCAAATGATTGAAAGAAAAGTTGAATGAAGTCAAGGAGCTAAGAATAGGGTTTAAAGGTGATTCAATGCAAACAAAAGTCAACCAAACTGTCCTGGAGCTTGTGAAGGGGGATATAACTGAGCTGGAAATGGATGCAATAGTCAACGCTGCAAATTCTCATCTTAAAATGGGCGGAGGAGTTGCGGGGGCCATAAGAAGAAAAGGAGGAAACTCTATCCAGGATGAGTGTGATAGGATTGGTCATTGCCCTGTTGGCTCTGCAGTCATAACAAGAGGAGGAAATCTGAAAGCAAAGGGAGTGATCCATGCTGTCGGACCTGTATGGGGAGAAGGAAAAGAAGATGAAAAGCTGAGAAGTGCAGTATTGAGCGTTCTAAACCTTGCGAGGGAACGCAAGATTGAAACGGTGGCACTTCCTGCGATCTCTGCGGGCATATTCGGATTTCCGATGAAAAGATGTGCAGGAATTATGCTCTCCACAGCTATAGAGTGGTCAAAAGGAAATGCTTATCTAGATAAAGTGGTTTTCTGTTTGTATGATGATAATGCATTTAATACATTCAAAGAGGAATTGAATAGGCTCAAGAAGGTGATCGAATGAAAAAGGGGGGCATAGTGAAGATTGAATATGACATGTGGACTGAAGTCGATGGTGTTCTTAAGTTATGTGAGACAACGTCACAGGAACATGCAAAAAAGGAAGGAATATATAATGAAAATATGACTTTTCATCCTTTATACACGATATTGGGTGAAAACAGAATCCCGACAGGTTTTGACAATTCTTTGCTGAATGCTGAGGTGGAAAAAGAATACGAAATTAGGGTTGAACCCGCTGAGGGATTTGGAGAAGAAAAGGCGGAACTCATAGAAACAATTCCTTTGAAGGAATTCAGAAAAAAGAAGCTAAGACCAAAAGTTGGGATGGTGGTAAGCGTCGGAAATCGGGATGGACAAATAATAAGAATTACAGAATCGAGAGCGTTCGTTGATTTTAATCATCCGTTGGCAGGAAAGACTTTAAAATACAAGTACAAAACATTGAGCGAGGCAAGGAACACTAAAGAAAAAGCACAGTGGGTTTTGGCGAGTGATTACGACCATTTTGGGATTGAATTACCGGAGGTAAAGATAGAGAACAACAACATTGAGGTAAAGCTTATAGATAGGTGTAAGACAGACCCAGAATGGACGTTTGCAAAATACAGAGCTGTCAGCGACTTGAGGAAATTTGCGGGAGTAAAAACAGTAAGATTTGTTGAAGAATATCCCTTTGTTGAAAAAAAGGAAAAGGTTGAAGAGGAGACTAAAAAAGGATAATAATTTTTTCCAGTTACGAAAAATAATTCAAGCAAAAAAGAGGGAGCTTACCTTCCCAAACTTGATAGACCCTCAAAGGAATCTTGAGTATAAAGGTTTATATCTTGGGAAATCATAATCTAAAATAAGGATTTTAGGAGGAAGAAAATGAAAATCGGAATGATGAGTGCTTGGAATCAAACTTCGGGAGTTTCAACCCATGCGGAGTTAGTTGGGAGAGAATGGGTAAAAGCTGGACACAAATTAAAAGTTTTTAGTTTTCGCGAAGATGATTTTCATGGGTATTCGCTTATTGGACACGATGAAAGATGGATTACCAGATGCTTTGGAACTCCGCAAATGACAAATTACTTAAATCCTATCCCTTTTCTTAAGGAAGATTATGATTTCTTTGTAGTTTAGGATTTAGGAACGCTTCCAAAAGATAAACTAGCAAATTTTTTCTCTTTAATTAGGCGAAAAGCAAAAACTGTTCTAGTTTCTCATACTTCAAAGTTTCCCGATGATCCTTCTTTTTATCAATTTGATTGGGATGCAATAATTTGCTTTGATTACAGGTACAAGAATTTCCTCAAGCAAAGTTTTCCAGAAGAAAAGATTCATGTTATTCCTTTTCCTTGTCATGGCTGGCAGGAAGGGAACCAGTTTGAGGCAAGAAAGCGACTAAATCTTCCTTTGGAAAAAAAGATTGTCTTTGCCTTTGGTCAAAAATGGAGACACATGCTTGATTTGGTCCCTGCTTTAAAAGAATTAAGCAAGGAATATCCTATTTTAATGCTTATAATAAGTGGTGCGCAAAGAGTTTATGGCTTTGAAGGACTTAATACAGAAATAAGGAAAGAGGTTTTAGAGAGTAAAGAGGTGTGTGATTACCTTCATGCGGCCGATTTGATGGTTTTTGGAAAACGGTCTGTTAAAGGAGCTGTTCTTTCAAGCACCGTTCGCTTTTGCTTGGGATCAGGATGCCCAATAGTTGTAAGGGATTCTAATTTCTTTGAATTTATGGATAAAGAAGTTTTAAAGTATAGAGATCTGGAAGAATTTAAGCAAAAGCTCAAACTCATCTTTGCCCAAGATCAAAAGTTAAAAGAAGTTAAAGAAGCTGCAAAGCGATTTGTTGAGAAAAATTCGACTGAAAAAGTGGCAAAGCAATTCATCCAGCTTTTCAAATCTTTATAGGGTAAATTAGATGAAAATTGGTCTGATGTCGAGATGGAACGTACCGTGTGGGATATCTATTCATGCTGAATTGGTTGGAAGAGCCTTAAATGATATGGGCCACAAATTAAGGGTTTTTGCTCCAATAGAACCTAAAGAAATTGAACCTACCCAGAAAGATGAATCTTGGGTTACAAGAAATTTTAAGGTATTCGATAGAGAGGAGCCGACCTATCTTAATCCAGCTCCATTGCTTGAAGCAGACTATGAGATATTCTTGGCCGAGGGTATTAGTAAGTTCCCTCCAAGAGAATTTTCAGCAATTTTTCCAAAGATAAAAGCAAAAGCAAAAACTTTTCTGGTCATCCATGAAAGTTGTTTGGACGAATTTTCCTTAACTCCAAGGCTAGAATGGGATGGAGTGATCTGCTTTGATGAAAGGTTCAAGAAATTTACATCTATCCTGTTTCCAGAAGAGAAGATAAGAGTGATTCCTTATCCATGTCATCCATTAGAGAAAGGAGACAAGCAAGCCGCAAGAAAGATGCTTGGTTTACCTTTGGATGAAAAAAAAATATTTGCATATGGAATTGATGCACATACATATCTTCATTTGATTCCTGTATTAGAGAAAGTTGCCAAGGATTGGCCTTTGCGTTTTTTGGTTATAACTCCAATAAAAGAATGGTTTGACTTGTTTGATTGCCTCAGACGCAGATACAGATTTGTTGATGCTAGAAGGGCTTCTCTTTCCGTCGAAAATCTTTATCAATGCCTGCATGCATCAGACGCATTGCTCATCCACAAGGATCATTCTCCAGATACAGTTTTATCTTCGACTGCCCACCTTTGCATGGGTTCTGGTTGCTCAATCTTGTCTTATAAAACCAATTTCTTCGAGTGCTTTGAAAAAGAAACAGTAAAATACGAAACTCTGAAAGATCTGCCCGAAAGGTTGAAGGATATTTTCGAAGGAAAGATAGATTCTAACCTAAGAGCAGCAGAAAGGTATGCAAAGAAAAACTCGAGCGTCGAAGTAGCCAAGAAATTTTTAGAGCTCTTCAAAGAATAAAGGTTTTTCCCTATAAACTTTTAAAAACCCATTGCTATTACTANTATATACAAGTCAAAAATCAAAAAGGTGAAATAGATGAAATTGAAGAAATTTGAAGGAAATCCCATATTAAGTCCTATTGAGGAACATGATTGGGAAGCCAAAATGGTGTTTAATCCTGCTGTCTACTACAACGACGGAGTTCATATAGTCTACAGAGCAATGGACAGAGAGGGAATATCAAGATTTGGATACGCATTCTCAAAAGGGGGGTATAACATAGATGAAAGACTTGACCACCCGATATTCGTGCCTGAGGATAATTTTGAATGCCATGGTGTTGAAGACCCGCGAATAACAAAAATCGGTGACACACTTTACATGGTATACGCGGGCTTTGACGGAGTGAGGGCCCATGTTGCCCTAGCAACAATCCAAGAAGAAGATTTTCTTAACAGAAATTGGAAATGGGAAAGACACGGAGACATATTCCCAAAGAAATTGCCGTTCCGAGGAAAAGATGACAAAGACGCTTTTATCTTTCCTGAGAAAGTCCTCGACAATTGGTTGCTAGTCCACAGAGTTCCGCCAGACATCTGGTTCTCTTATTCCCAAGATCTCAACAGGTGGATTGATCATGCGGTGGTTGTCTTACCAAGGCCGGGATTATGGGACAACATGAAGATAGGAGGGGGCGGACCTCCCTTCAAGACAGAAGTGGGATGGATCTTTATCTATCATGGTGTGACCCATACGCCGGGAAAAGCTTTCGGAAAGTACCAACTGGGGGTAATCATCACGGATCTTAAAAATCCAGAAGAAGTGCTGTATAGAAGCGATGAACCAATCCTTGAACCAACAGAAGAGTACGAGCTTGCTAGGGATGCAAGCGGGCCAGACGTGGTCTTCACATGTGGACAAATTGTTCATGATGAAAAGGTATTGGTCTACTATGGAGGAGGAGACACGTCTATCGGTGTAGCAGATGCAGAAATTTCCGACTTCATCCCAAAAAGGATGCGAAAATGAGGATAGGATTGATGGGAGGTTGGAACACGGATTCTGGGGCCTCTCTGCATGCTGAACTGATCGGAAAAGAGTGGGTAAAGGATAAACATGGACTAGACGTTTTCACTTTCTATGACTATGCCTTTCATGGCACAAACATCACTGGCAAAGATGAGTCTTACGTGACACGTTGTTTCACCGTATCCAGCTACAATCCTCAAAAGTTAGATCCTTTGCCTTTTCTAACCAATTCCTGCGAGGCGTTTGCGGTAGAAGATCTTGGAATGCTCCCAAAAAATGAGTTGGCCAAAATTTTTCCCAGGCTCAAGAAAAAAGCAGTCGCAGTAAACATCATTCATGATGCTGCCCTTTCAAAAGATCCTTCTTTTTATCAGTTTGACTGGGATGCCCTGACGTGCTTTGATGAGAGATACAAAAAATTTCTTGTTGAGCTCTATGATCCAGAAAAAGTACACATAATTCCATATCCGTGCCAGCCCTTGAAAAAGGGGGATAAAGAGGAAAAAAGAAAAATGTTAGGCTTGCCTCTGAACAAAAAAATAATTTTTTGTTTCGGTCCAGCTTCAACTCTTGTAACTGAACTTGTCTCATCTATGGCAGAGTTAAAGAAGGACTATCCTTTGTTGCTTTTAGTAACGACTAAAGATAAGAAAGGTATCGAGGTGTTTGGCAAGATAAAGAAGTCAGGGATAATGGACATTGAACTGCGAGAAGAGGTTCCAGACATAAACAAACTGTATGATTATCTCCATGCATCCGACCTGTTGCTTTTTAACAAAAAATCGCTTGCTCCAGATTGGGTGGTAGTTTCGTCGACGGTCTTCCAGTGCCTTGGTTCTGGATGCCCCATTGTGGCTAGAGATTCGACTTATGCAGATTGTTTAAATAAAGAAATAATGAAGTTTTCTGACACAGAAGAGATGAAAGATAGCATCCGATCTGTCTTGGATGAGACAAAAAAATTCAAAGAAACTCTTGATGCTGCTGAGAGGTACGTGAAGAAAAATTCTGCTCGAGAGGTCAGCAGAGCCTACATAAAACTGTTTGAGTCTTTGAAGTGACCTAATAGGCATTTTTTCTATCAAAATATTTAAAATATAGACAAGGGTTTGTCTTTTAATGAATAGAAGGAGTTCGTTGATACTGGGAACATTGGTATTGGTTCTTTTATTATTCAATGCTCTGGCTTGTGGATGCGTAGAAAGAAAAAGCGAATGGAAAACCTATGAGAATAAGGAATGGAAATTTAAATTTAAATATCCTGCAGATTGGAAAACGATGGAATTAAAAGGTATACTTGGTGTGCCTGAAGGAGTGTTCTGTGTGAGGATTGGCAGTAATTATGATCCTATAATCGGAGGTTTTGTTAGCGTAGACAAACACCTTTTCTCATCTTGCGAGGAAGGAATCAAAGATTATCTTTCTAGACATTCTTATAAAGTCCAAGAGTGGGAAAACATCACTCTAGGAGGGGAACCTGCAATCAAAGTAGCATATGCCACAAGCGATACCCAAAAGGTGATGGATATCTGCGCCGTGCATAAAAATAAAAAATATGAAATCCATTTGGTGTCAGATAAACTCGATCAAAGAGCTGGCCAAATAAACCAAATAGTAGAATCATTTGAATTTATATGAAAAATGAAAAGCAAAATTCCAAAAGATCATCCGAGGCACGACTCCTTGGTCAGAAGAGAGAGATTGGCTGAATTAGGAAAGAAGGGACTGGTTCACGAGACGGGCCTAATTGCTCACGGGAGAGGAGAAGCGTTTGACTACCTGTTGGGAGAAAAGACCATTCCTGCTTCCGATCATGCCGAAAAGGTTGCAGCCTGTTATCTACTACTCGCGAAAAATCCAGTAATATCTCTAAACGGTAATGTGGTGGCTCTTGCCCCGAAGGAGTGCATTGAGTTGGCTGAACTTCTGCCTGCAAAGTTGGAGGTAAATGTATTCCACAGAACTCAAAAGAGGGTGGAGGCTCTAGTAGAAGAGATGAAAAAAGCAGGTGCAAAGGAAGTTTTAGGAGCTAAAGCAGATGCAAAACTTTTGTACATCTCTTCAGAACGGGCGAAATGTTCAAAAGAAGGGATCTACAGCTCAGATGTTGTGCTTGTTCCGCTTGAAGATGGAGATAGGACTGAAGCTCTAGTAAAAATGGGGAAAAGGGTGAGTGTGATTGACCTAAATCCCCTTTCAAGAACGGCAAGAACAGCCACTGTGACAGTTGTGGATGAGCTGACTCGTGCCTTACCCAATATAAAGAGGTGGGTCGAGAAGTTGAAGGGGGATGATAGGGAAGATCTTAAAGGAATGGTCAGCGGCTGGGACAACAAGAGATACTTGAAGGAAGTGCGCAAATACATTTTAACACGCAATTTCGAATAAGCTCAAATTCAAATACAAATTTTGATACTTTTGATAAACAAGTTAGATTTTAATAATTTTCTGATGATACTCCAATATGCTCCCGTCTAAAATGTCACTATCAGAAAGAATAGGGGTCTTGCTCTTCGAACTGATTCCTCTCGCTATCAAAAAGTTTTTTCTTACATTGAAGCACACACCCTTGCTTTTTGCTTTTCTCATTGTTTCATTTTCTTCGACCGTGTATTTATTTTATGGCCAGTTTGAACCTGCAGGAATAGGTATATTGGTGGGCGTCCTTGCTTGCCTAGTACTTGCTCTTCTTGCAGGAATAATCTTTTTGTTTACAAAGAATTATGAAGCACCGGAGATAGATATTAAAAAACCAAAGTTTAAACTGACTGTTCTGATTATTTACTTTTTATTTTTGGCGATTGCTTCCACGCACGGTATCAATGGTCTTGATCTTTTACAGTATATTCCAGGATCAGAAGCATTGACAAGATTCTTTTCCACTCAACTTCCACAATTTTTGCAGCACTCATTTCAAATGAGTGGGGAGACAGCAGAAGGAATCAGCGGTGCTGTATCTCAATTGATTCTATTAGTTTTGATACCACTAACCGTGTTCAAAATGATTTTCAAATACCGCTACAGAGACATGGGGATCAGCATTCGTTTCTGGTGGCTAGGAGTTACACTGATGTTAATTTATACTTGTACAGAGCTCACAGGTTCTCTCATTTTCTTTGGTTCTGCATATCTTAACAGAGCATTTTTGCTGGATTTTGCCTTTATGTTTGCTTATGCTGGTATTACTGAAGAATTCTTTTTCAGGGGTCTGATGCAACCACACTTTGAAAAGCTGAGCAAAAACAAGTTGAATGGGGTGGTGTTGACTTCTATTGTCTTTGCTCTAGCCCATGTTCCAATCCGAATTCATATGATTGGATTTGAGCCCCTGCTTGTGCTAACCTCATGTTTAGGTATCCCCGCAATTGGAGCTTTGTTTGCAGGATACTTGTATCTAAAGACACGGAGCCTAGCGCCGGGAGCTTTGATACACGCGTGGTTTGATGTTTCTCTGTTTGCTTTTCTATCTATGGGTCTCGGGTAGAAGAAAGGCAAGTATTGAGGGGTGAAATTGTTTTGTAATATTAGCGAGGATGGAAGAAAGATCGGAAGTATTCTTAGTTTATGAAGAGGATGCAATGATGTATTGCCCGGCTGAAGCAGCATCTTTTGTTACACGCTAAGATACTTGTCATCTTAAAAAAGGGCCAGAACACTTCACCTAAAACTTGTTTTGATGGTGAAAATGGTAACAATTAAAGTTTAGGCATAAACTTGATAGCTGTGTTTAGAACAGGAACAAAACTTTTCGAGTCGCAAAAAGATAAATTTAAGTATAAACACATCATGAAAAAACGTAATTGGAGAAAGACTAATGGACAAGATAGGTTTGAGAACCCATTACGCAAAAGAAATAAAGCCGGAGCTGGACAGTGAAGAAGTGGTTGTGGGAGGATGGCTGAGAAGCATAAGGGAGCATGGAAGGCTGAAGTTTCTGGTGCTCGAAGACAAGAGTGGCAGCATCCAGATTACGGCAAAGAGAGGAGATGTTTCTGATTCTGTTTTCGAGAAGATTTCTTCGCTGGGGAAAGAATGGGTTATTTTGGTAAGAGGAAAGGTTAAAAAAAATTCAGAAGCTCCAAAAGGAGTCGAAATAGTACCCACAGGGATAGATGTCCTTAGCGAAACCGCCGACACTCTGCCGTTGGATTTTAAGGTCAAGGCAGAGCTGGACACAAGGTTGGACTGGAGGGTACTTGATTTGAGGGACCCGAAAAACGCCGCGATCTTCAAGGTTCAATCGAAGCTAATTGAGGAAATGACCGACCGTTTGAGAATGATGGGGTTCATCCAGGTATTTACTCCTTGTTTGATAGGAGCCGCATCGGAAGGGGGGGCCGATGTTTTTTCTGTGGCATACTTTGATAAAAGAGCATACCTTAGACAAGATCCTCAGCTGCACAGAGAACTGCTCATTGCGGCGGGTTTTGATAAGATATTCGATCTGGGTCCCAGCTGGAGGGCTGAACCGAGCCACACGCCGAGACATCTGTGCGAGCATAGAGGTTGTGCTGTTGAGCTCTCTTTCATTAGGGACGAGACAGACACGATAAAAATAGAAGAGGAATTGGTTGTCTCGGCATTACAAGGGGTCAAAAAGGATTGTAGAGAGGAACTGGAATTGTTGGAGAAGGACATAAAAATTCCAAGGCGGCCTTTTCCGGAACTAAAGTTTCCTGAGGTTTATGATATTCTAGAGGAAATGGGTAAGAAGAACAGATCAGGAGAAGGTCTCGATAGAGAGGGAGAGAGGCTACTTGGAAAATGGGTCGAAGAAAAATACAAACACGAGTTCTGTTTTGTGAATAGGTTTCCATTTGAATCGAAGCCTTTTTACGTCATGCGCGTTGATGAAGAACCCCAGTGGGCAAGAAGTGTTGATCTCATGTTTAAGGGTTTGGAGCTCAGCTCAGGGGGCCAAAGAGAACACCGATACGACAAGATTATTAAACAGGCAAAGGAGAAGAATTTGGCACTGAAGAACATAGAATGGTTTACTAAGTTCTTTAAGTACGGTGTCCCGTCCATGGGAGGTTTTAATTTAGGGATAGAGAGACTAACACAGAAACTACTTGATCTGGAGAACATAAGGGAAGCCACCCCGTTTCCAAGGGCGCCAGAAAGATTGTTGCCATAGTAGATCGGAAAAGGAAATAGGCACCAAACCAATTTTAAGACGTGGAACTTTTTGGAGTCGTTAAAAAGGCCACAAAAATAAGAAAGAAAAGTATATTAAATGGTGAATACATTAGGTAAATTGAAAAGATGAAAACCTACATGAAACTAATGTTCAGCACGGAAGGTGCCCCAGCATCGGAAATAAGAAATAGGCTTTTAGGGCTAGGGTTTCAGGCAACCCGGGGCAATTACGACTTTATTTATGAATGGGATAGAGATGCAGAGGTGGATGATCTCCTATGGTTTGCAGATAGAATTCAGGTGGCCCTCAAAGGATCAAAAGCAATGTTTACCATCGAGACTGTATGAAAGATTTTTTGGGTAATTGTTCTTATCCAACTAGGATTTGGCAACCGCGAGATGCAGTTTGTTTTTCCAACTAATGCTGCGGGCTTTTGAACCTAATTCTGGAGAAATTGACTTCTACACAGTTGTATCTGTCTGGATATAGTCCTTAAAAAATCTTATGTTGCAAAATGTTTTGGTTCCTAGGCCCGACCCATGGGATTACAAGAGAATCGATCTGCGATCTCTTTAACTTTTTCAATAGATTTTACGCCAGTCGTGGAAGCTTTTCAGGACTTATAGATACGACACTCGGCCGTTGTCCACTCAGAAGATTTTAGGGGTGAAATCACCATCTGGCCATGGATGTTAATCAGCATTTGTCTCAATCAACAGAACACAATATTTTTCTAGTATTCGCGACTATCTATCTTATCTATCTAAAGACCCGTATAACACGATGAGGAAGTTTCCCGTCTCGAAGAGGATCTGAATGAATGTTGAAGAAAAAATAAAAGAGCTGGAAGATGAGATAAAAAACACCCAGAAAAATAAAGCAACGGAGAAGCACATAGGACTTCTGAAAGCAAAGATAGCCCGGCTCAGAGAGCAGAAAGAAAAAAGGAGTGGAAAAAGGGCCAAGAGTAGAGGAGTGAGAAAAAAAGGAGATGCGACGTGCGCAGTGTGCGGACCACCGAGCGTTGGGAAGTCCACTCTAATAAACAGAATTACCGATGTAGAAAGCAAGGTGGCAGATTACGAGTTTACCACTTTAGAGGTAATAGAGGGAATGCTTCTTCACAAGGGAGCCTACATCCAGATATTGGACACCCCGGGTCTGATAGAAGGAGCTTCGAAAGGAAAAGGGAAAGGGAGAGAAATCCTGTCTTCCCTTCGAGCGAGCGATCTCTTGATCATTATGCTTGATCCTGCGAGCGTGGATATGAAAAAAGAAATCGAAAAAGAGCTGTATGACTCAGGGATAAGGCTAGACCGCAGAAAACCCCAGATAAAAGTCGAAAAAACGGACAGGGGGGGTATAGAAGTTACTGGATACGATGACAAAGAATTCGTTAAAGACATTGCGAGAGAGAGTGGGATTTTAAACGCCGGGATAATCATGGGCAAAGATGTTGACACTGAGGGCGTAGTAGACTTTTTTTCAAAGAATGTCCAGTACACAAAGGGGCTGTGGATCTTAAATAAGATAGATGATAGAGAAATTAGAGCGGGGGGTTTTGATATGCAGATATCAGCAAAATTTGGAAGGAATATAGAGAAACTGAAGGATGTTATATTCGAAAAGCTTGAACTGATGAGGGTTTACACTGACAAGAACGACCCGATGATTCTAAGAAAAGGGGATGCTGTAAGAGATTTCTGCAGAAAGATTCACAGGGACTTTGAAGAGAACTTCAAACGTGCCAGGGTTTGGGGAAGCAGCGTTCGATATGGAGGGCAATTAGTTGGCCTTGGTCACATTCTGGATGATGGAGACCTCATAAGATTGGAGGCAAAAGGTTGAGGAGTGGTTCTTTTTATGAAAATAAGGATAAAGGTTATTGCAAATGCCAAAAGGAGGAAATTATCGAGGGGGATCCGCTGGTCGTTAGGACTAGTGTCTTAGCAACTTAATCTTGGAACAATTTAAATACTTCCAAATACTATGATAAGTTCATGGTGGGAATAAGAATTGGAGAGGGTGAAACAAAGTTTCTCAGGGAATTTGTGAAAAAGGGACGGAAAAGTGCAAGAGAGATAATCAGAGCACGTATTCTGCTACTGGCAAATCAGCAAAAAAGGGATACTGAAATAGCAGAAATATTAGGTGTTGGCAGGAACACTGTTTGGAGAACCATGAAAAGATACCATGAGGAAGGCCTTCAAAGTGCCCTGACGGAGAAAACAAGGTCAGGTCAGCCCAAAAAATACACGGAACGGCACGAAGCGGAAATCATAGCGCTAGCATGCACCAAATCACCGGATGGGAGCAAAAGATGGTCGCTTACATTGCTCACAGAAGAGCTGAGGAAGAAGAAAGGGTTTGAAACAATAAATCGGGAAACTATCCGGCTTATTTTAAAAAAAGCCAAACAAAACCTTGGCTGAGACGGATGTGGTGCATCCAGACGATC
>JGI24025J20009_10001763_pt1 | contig 16067 bp, 17 predicted proteins | sample Cruoilmetagenom3_FD_20009 | JGI IMG/M metagenome (IMG submission 20009)
CCGCCTATTAAAAGAATCATGTTCCGTTTTCCGGTAATGTAAGTAAGTTACGTAAGTTACGTAACTTACTTACATTATGCAAGGTACGTAACCTTGTTGTTACTTTGTCTTAACATTGTTGCATATTTGTATTTCGTGGTATAGAGTAACTATCAATTGTGATAACTAAAGCTATTGGGTTGAATCGCGTTGGAGATTAAAGTTTTAAAAACACTCTTTGAAAATGGGGCCCTGAGTTCTGCTGTTGTGGCGCCTGCGCCTATGGCACCAGACAAGTGGGTGATCCTTATAGAAACTCAGCATGGTTTGCACGAGCACCTTACGACAGCACACTCAAAGGACGAGAAACTTTTTAAGCGTCTTCCTGCAGCATTAGAGGATGTGCGCCGCATAGGTTTTCAGCAAGTAACGGTTTCATTTCCAAGTGAAGATGTGCCAATCAGGCGCTAAGGATGAGGGGTAAAGCTATTCGAGTAGGCTAATAACGAAAAACCCGGCACGAGGCCGGGTTTAAAATTCGGTTGAATACTGGACGATTTGGCGATCAAGACAGTATTCAGCTTTTGCTTAACGGCTTTGAGAGGCCATCGCGTTTATTTAATATACGTGAGATTTCCTTAGGCTGCAAGATTTTTGCGGCCTAAGGAAAGTCATCCTTATGGATGACTTGGTATATGGCTTCCTTGGCGAACACTAAAAATAGTGAGTCAATGGAAATGATATCGTGGAATCAACACCGATAACGCCGAATAGTGATGTAGGCAGTAATCGGTATTACCAGCCCAACACCGCATTTAATCGCTTGTTTCTGGAAGCGCCCTACCTTCCTCGTTGTAGCGACAACAAAAGCGCCGCGCTCGTTCGACCGCGTGAGTACGCTATTCGCCATCCTTATATGCAAGTCAACAGACCGGATATGGTCAGCTGGCTCGTCTTCGATCTTGATCATTCAAACCCTTTCATTTGGGAAGATGAAAACCTTCCTCCTCCTAACTTCGTGGTGCGTAACCGCAAGAATGGCCATTCCCATCTGTTTTATGCCATTGCCCCGGTCTGCACGTCTGAGAATGCCCGCTCCAAACCCATCCAGTACATGAAAGCTGTTTATGACGCAATGGCTGCACGTTTATCCGCTGACCCTTCATATAGCGGCCCTGTCGCGAAAACACCTGGCCATCCCTGGTGGTCAACGAGGGAAAATCATGCGCATGAATATGACCTTGGTGAATTAGCTGAATATGTAGATTTGGTCGTTAAGCCTCTATGGAGCAGCGGCCCTGATCTTGATGCTGCATCCCATTCTCGCCACTGCTTGCTTTTTGAAGAGGTGCGATTTTATGCGTACTCAATCGTGAGTCGCGAGCGAGAAAAAGGCTCCTACACGAATTTCTTACGATTTGTTGAGGCGTTTGCTTTTAATAAAAACAACTACCAGCAGAGAGGTTTTTCTATGAACCTCACAGCCTCCCAGGTTAAAGCGACAGTGAAATCTGTCGCCCGTTGGACATGGGATCGCTACACCGGTGGTAGTCAGTGCCATCGCGGGATTATGAATCTTGATGCTTCTCTTCCGCTAAAAGAGCGGCAGCGACTCGCTGCCCAGCACACACACAAGACACGAAACAAGGCGTCAGAATCCAAAATACGGACAGCGTGCAAATCGTTACTAGGGAAAGGCGCGAAATTAACACTGGTAGCTATCGCCGGGACGTCCGGCCTAGCAAGGCAAACAGTCGCGAAGTATAGGCACCTTATTGCTGAGGCGACCCCTGCACCTAAAACCACGCCCGTGGAGCCCCCCGCAGCAAACCCGGAAAATGTTACGTATGCTGTACATCAGATACCTGTGGCTGAGAATGTTGGGCTTATTGATGCCGTATTGGTTTTGTTTCGTTTGCTGTTTGGTTGTTATGTTGATTCTATTTCTGATCCGCCGTTGTAGTTCTTTTATAAATATTAATTTTAACCTCTTATTGAGGAGTGACTATGGGGACTAGTGTGTGAAGGTTGTGGAGAAGATGTGGGCAGCGTCTTTTTGCTGTCCATGCCTTCTCCATGATCTTTGCACACGGTTTTTAATAGAATAGCGGGTCTTTGCTGTTCTATTAAAAAAATCCCCATAGTTGAGCGACCCTTTTTCTTTGTGGTCTTAACCGGCTTTTAGAAATGAGAGGCCATAAAATGGTTCTTTTTATAGAACCCTGCTCTCACTTTAAGTATTGAGGGAATCAAATGGAAAATTTGTTATTGGGCGAGGATATTGAGTGCATTTATGAAATAGTGGATGAATCTATTAATGAGTCATCTAGACTACTTTATGCTCAGAAAGGGGGCTGATAAGGTATTTTCAGAACTTTTTTGTTAGTTTTAGTAATACTTTCTGGGGTGTTACTTTGATAATGGCTTTTTTTGGTCCTTGTGAGTAGCGTTGTTCTATTGCAGTTAGATTACCTTTAACGCTATTTACAGCAGTACCAATAGCACCATTGCTGCTACTGATTGCTGCGCTGGAGACAGCATCTAGTCCAGCTGTTTTACTTGCTGCTACTAATTCATTCTGCCTATCTCGTAGTAACCTTCCACTTAGACCGGCAGTTCTATCTAATGAATATACCCTGAAACTGACTCCTTCCACTTCGTCATTGTTGGGTAGACGAGCTGTTACAGTGATGCTTTCTAAGCGGCGTTCGGCTTCATTGATAGATTTCTCAGCAAACAGCACCGTTCCAGCTGGAAAAACCTGGTAACGGCCCTGAATGTCCGTAAGAGTCATATATTCGATAAGCCCCGTTTCTGCTGATGATACAGAACGAAGTAGCTCCGCTTCTACCCATGTACCAATGGGTACGCCGAATTTATTCTTATCTTGTTGTATCACTCCAGAAAGTGACTTACTGCTTGTACTATTACGGGAAGGCGGCCTATAGACATTCGGGTTTGCTGGTTTTCTTTTGGGTGTTGAATGATTACCAGTTTTCTCTTGGTTTGTTTTATCCTCGGGTGCTCCGTTATTTCTATGAGGAGTACCTATGCCAAATGCCTCAGTACTGCTATTTCCATATTTTGTTGAGACCTGAAGTCGCTTTTTGGCCTCAATACCTGATTGTTGTATTGAATTTGAATCTGTAATGATATCTAATTCAGAGGGAGCCAGTTCACAATGAACGAGTTTTTTCATTTCATCATAGGCACCTGGCACAAGCTCCATTTCTATTGTTACACAGGCAGGTCTGAACTCTTTTTTGGTTTTAATCGCCGGGGCTACCTTTCCGTTTGGCAGCAGAACCCCTTGAACATAGTTACCATTTGGTAGCTTGTAATGAATGTCCTTGTTTTGAAGGAGGCTTAATGATTTAAGGCTGCCACGGGACGCTTTAAACCTATCCCCTGCCCTCTGCTTTTCGTTTTGTCTATTCTCTAGTAAATATTTTAGACTTTCGGCATCATAAACCTGTCGTTCTGCTTTTGCGCTTAGGGATAATGAAAGCAACAAAGATATAGCGATAATACGTACTACCATATGAATTCTCCGCTGCCTCTATCTGTAGATACTTGAAGTTTTAAACGCTTAGCGTCTTTCAATCTTGAAGAAAGGCTTGAAAATGTGCAGTTTAGAGTGGTGTCAGCATTTAATCTTGGGTTGCAGGCGAAGGCTCCTTTTATAATGCCTTCGTTTTCACCATCTTTACTATAAATGTTGAGGCTATTGATCGTGAAATCTGATGATGTTTTATTTTCTATATCAAACATCAGTATGAAATACTCATTCCCGTATTGAACTAGTTTATCTGCAAATATAGTAATGGATTTGTTGTCAATTTTAATGCGACCCTCGTCTTTGTAGTTTTCCTTCGTGGGCGTTTTTTTTGCCATAATTGAAACATGGCTTAATGACATTTCTTTAGCTGCAGAATCGAGCTTTGCCATTTTCTCCCTGTATAACTTATCAAGCGTTTCAGTCTTTCTACGTACTGCCGACTCGATCATATGTTCGCGAGTTGAACCATCTACATCAAAAATTATGTTGGACACATGCTCCGTTGTTAAGAATGTAGTTTTTAGCCCTATTGACAAGTTGTACCCGCCAATTGTAATAAACAGGTTTCCTAGATAGATCGAATCAGGAGCATCCTGGTTGGCCTTTCCCTCAATCGTAATGGTATTTTGTCCTTTGAGAAGAACTTTAATCTCTTCTGTTGAGTTGGGGACGGTAAAGCCATTAGCATTTGTTAACCTGATCTTTAGATTTGGTCGTAAATCTGGGTTATCTAGCTCAAATGGGAAGATTAGTTGTGTTCCTGCATCAGGGAGAATGCTTAAACTGAGGGTTGTGTTTTCATTTAGGTCTACCCTTTTGAACTGTGGTGTCAGTGTTGCAGAATGAACCCATGAGCTGATAATTAGCACAATTAGTGTAGTAAATATCCTCATTACTCAATGTCCTCGAATTTTATTACAGTCATGCCGAGTGGGTAAGTGGTGCTGCGCGCTGTTAGCTGTGCAATGAGTCTTATATCGAAGGCCTGGGACTCCTGCCCTCCCTTAGGAAGAGGACAAATTATTTCACCAGCCACACGGCCTTCAATTGCATAGTCCAGAGCACTATCCCTCTTAACGGTAGTGACGTCGTTATTAAACTTCAAAATTGTTTTGTCACAACCAATATTTGAGATGTTGGTCGCGTAATTAGAGTCCCCATACTCCTTAATACGTTTTTTCGATAAGTCACTCGTCATGTGATTAAGGCATATTGCTAAGTCTTCAAAGACAGTATGCTTATTGACGCTTGTACAGTGTTGAACCCATGTTTTTAGATCTATCACGATATCTTCATTGGAACGAATTCTGGCCTCATCCCAGACCACTTGACCAACAACAATTCCATCTTTTGTTGCAAGAGTTTGTTGAGGCGTTAAACTGACAATGATCGACTGTGTTATCAATGCCAATAGAAGAACTAGAGCTACAATCCAGCCAAATGCTCCGAATCTAGCTGCTTTAGTTACCAAGTCTTCACGCGCCTTACCGAGTTCGGCGCTGTTTAGTTCGTCACTACTCATGATAATTTACCTTTCATATTATTTCGTATAATCGCCCCGCGTCTCGCCTGTCTATCTTTCTTAGCACGTGTTTCCTTGGCTTCTTCTTTTGCGATGTTGCCGCCGTTATTACTTTCACCACTCGGTGGTGAGTTCATCTCCATGTGTTGTTGGTCGTTGATAGAGGAGTTAGGTAAATTGTTTTGCCCTCCACCGGCTGGACTACCAGACTTGATGGATTCAGATAATGATGAACTGGTATTGCTGCTTATTGCGGGAGCACTATTCTGAGTGGAGGAAGCAAGAGGATTGTTTTGCCCAGCTTTATCGGACGGACTACTTGGCTTAATGGCTTCAGACAATGATGAACTAGTATTACTATTCATAGCAGACGCGCCGCTACCAGTGAGTGATGACATCAATTTTCCAGCTCCTAGCTGCATTCCTGCTTTTAGACCGTTGCCTCCTTGTGCAGCATTTTTGCCTAATACTTTTCCTCCCCCGTATTTGGCAGCACTACCATAGCTGCTTGCTATAAGAGCGCCAGCAGACAGTCCGGATGCGCCGAAGCTTGTTATCATACCTGTCACATTCCCTGTACCGTTTGCCAGCCCTTGAGCGACAAACGGCGAGGAAAATGTTGTTGCTATTAAGAGAAGGTTGATAATTGAAAAAACGATGAGTAAGAATATCGCAGAAGTTAAAGAAACGCCCTCATCGCTCTGCCTGAATAAATCAGAGTCACCCAGAGCCAAATTGAATGATCCGCCAACAAGGTACATAAGGAACGCATCAATAATTGGCCAAAAAAGAGCCATTAGACAGATATTCTTCCAGGAGGTTAGGTTTTTCATTCCTGTAGAAACAGACATTGGTAGTGCCACTGCTCCCCAGAAAATGGATGCTGAAAGCAAGCAGGCATGAGCAATTCGCATCGCTACAATCATGAAAACAAGCATGCAATACGTGAAGAGATACCAGAGTACAACGGCCATAAAAAGAACAGATTCATAGATAACACTAAACCCAACCTCAAAATCTAGCTCTGAGATGGTACTGAGCAGCTGATCGAGTTTTTGGGTCATGTTGACCATTGTACTGGTGCTAAGAAGGCCATAGATTGAATTAAAGAGGTCGATAATGACCGATGCGATAGTGAAATAGAGACCGATTGCGAAGCCAATTAAGACAACATGAGTGACCATTTTCACATAGTTCGTTTGACCGTTGCTGAGGCTATATATTTTTTCTTCAACATTGCGGATAGCAATTGCAATAGCTAATAATACGCCAGTAATACCGAGCATCCAGTCTCTTGCGGCATACCACCCCAGTTCATAAATTTGATTGATAGAAAAAACATGAGTGAAAAACCCTATTAAATTACTCGTGTCGGGTAATATTTGCATACTTCCCTCCTACTCGTCTTCGCCGTAAAGTTCGGAGTATCCGTTGTTTCCGATAATTGCTTGTAGAGCTCGCATTTCTTCTGCTTTAGTTATTGCTTCGCGCTCTTCACGTTTAATGAGTATGTCCGACATAATGAGTGAGGCTGTAGCGGCAGATTTATTGTCGTCAGCCTCGTTGCTGCCTTGTATCAACTGTTTCATTGCTGCTTTGTTTGCTTGTCCTAGAAAGCGAACCCGTTTTAGATCGCTCGCTAGATTTGCGTAGGCCCTGGGGTTGTCTGCATTATCAATTTGATACTGAAGCGAATCGATTTGATTCAGTAGGTCTTTTTGATTTAGGAGGTTATGGCTTTTGTCTTCGACGATTTCATCAATATTTTCAATGTCATTAACGACCTTTTTTAGCGCTAATCCTTCCGCCGAAATTCGTTTAACTGACTTAAGTGACTCCATTTCTTCCATGCGTTTACTGATGTCTAGTGATTCTGTCAGCTTTTCGATATTATCAAGCAGTTTGGCGGTATGAACTTGAAGCTCGGCAAATATCGCCCCGTCAAATGCTCCTGTTCCAGCAGCAGAAAAGGCATTCCCAGAAGACACCATTAGGCACAGAACCATAAGCCTATTTGTCTTCATCGTTACTACCTCCGTTTATTCCCCAATCACTTAGTAATTTGGAAGAAACTATCGCAAATAGTGTTAGCAGTAATAAGAGCTTCACTATGTCTAAAAACAAACCGAACCCAGTATGTTCTTCGCTAGATGAAGCAATGCTGTTTTGAGTTATGGTCTTGGTTCCAGAAATGGCGGTTGAAAATATCTCTTTTACTTTTTCTGGTGATTGACTCTGCAAATACACTGAGCCACCTATTGCCATGGCCATAAGAACAACAAAAAAAGCGACGATAGAAATAATAAAAGCCTTCATTGTGACATTGCCTCCCTAAACAATCGGAGCCGTTCAAAAACATCGTTAGTTTGTTCACCAATGACTTTTTTCGCAGCCAGAGCCGTCGGAGATGAATGAGCCAAGTCCAGTAGGCTCTGAGGGAACTTTAAATGCAGGTCGAAAGTATCTTCACCCACCATGCGTAGGCACTGTCGATAGTCCATATTGGAACCGGCGGCTTCTGGGTCAGAGAAACCCTTCCAGCGCTGAAGAGCGCGATCATTTATTTTGTATAGGTCAGCGGCGGCATTGTGCCCAGACTGTAGGTACATGAACTCCCTGTGAGTAACTTGATTGAGAATGCCTGGCTCCATTGCCGAGTCCATAACCTCTTGTGAAATACCATGGTAGGCCCCTGCTTCCTTTCGGCCCATCCGAGTTAATTGCTTAATTAGAGTAAGAATAAGAACAGGGTCAATGCGTTCAAATTCATGCAGTTCATCAATAAGAATTCGGGTGGGTGTTGCGTTGGCAAACGCTAACTGCTTAAAGCGTAAAGTGATAAATACGAGTAGAAATTTCGCTAGCTCTTCATTTCCCATTAATGCTTTGAAGTCAACGCCGACAATGCCAGCATCAAAGTTAAGAGAGTCCGCGTTGACAAAATTACTGCCAGCGGTACTGCTTAGGAAAGAGTGTAAGTTGTCACATATGTGGTGTACGGCTTTAGAATGAACACCTGAAAACTCAGACTTTGCCTGATCTGCCCATGTGTAGAAATTAGCTAAGCTAGGTGCAGAGACTTTTTCTTCCGTTAACGCATACATTGCCTGCATGATTTGTTCAGCGACAGAATCAATATGATGTCCCAGCTCTTCATTTGCCCCCCTGGCGAGAAGAGGGCTTAAAGCGCCAATTGTTGGCGCTACAATATCACTTGGCAAGGGGTGAGATTTGTTCGATGTGTCAGCCAGTTTGAAGTCTGGAAACGGTGAAATAACCGTGTTATTCGGGTCGAGATGGTGATACTGGCCGCCAAATGCCTCAACAGTCCATTTGTAGCTTGAACCCACTTCTGTAATGTAAAAATTAGTTCCGAGTGGATATAGCTCTAAGATTTTAGCTACATTTTCAACGCCCTTCCCTGACATTGTTTTAGCTGCCGTAATTTGATGGCCAGTGCCATCGGGTGGGTACGCCAGAGTGATTGCTTTAGCATCACTTGTAATGCGAAGCATCTGACGGTATTCGGTATTACCTTCGTTAAATTTAATCACTGGGGCCATGTTTGCTACTTGAAGGCTGTGATCTGGCCGCATAAACGGTGATCTATGGCCCTGACCAAATTGACTTATACGCCAATACAGAAAACACACTTCTTTCAAGTTGCTAGATATGACGGTGTTATCGCCAAGTACTTTCTTAAACTCGCGGAAGCTATTTTTCAGTTCTTCATGGTCAGTGTGATGTAGCTTTATAATATAAGCATTATCAAAAATTGATAAATTGTTATCGGAAACAAAATTACGGAAAGCGTCGTGATCTTTGACCTTTCCTTTTTCACCTTCTCCCCCGGTTTTAACGGCGCTTTCTTTCGCCTTATCTTCCTGGCTNGCAGAGCGCATTAACTCAANACCAGCGTTTGTTACTTTGAATAACTGCGTAACGTGTATTTCTACGTTGTAGCGGTTTGCAATGCTATAAAACCAATTTGGATCGGCGTCAGCATAATCAAGAAGCAAACAAACTTTCGTATACGTATTACCCACTTTAATTAGGCCATGTTCCCATTCTGGCTTTTCGGCCACGCGATCAGCAAGACGAAATCGAGGATTTGGAGATGGCAAAGAGTCTGCTCTTGCCCGTTCCCTATGATATAAGCGCCATATAAAGGCCTCCATTTCTCTATAGCTTAGAAAGCGGCTGCCAGGTAAGTTTTGACTGAATTCATGCACAGTTTCATATAGCTCCTTAGTCTGATTCCTGAATTGTTTTAACTGGCGTTTAGGAAACATTTGTGCAAAAGGTGAAGAGCGCTTAGACATGGTTGCAACGGTAACAATAGTATTTTCCATGGCCATGTTACCAACCATTGAGGCCATCTCATTTCTAACGAATTCTGAAAGCTCATGGAAACGGGTTGTTTTCTTTTTTCCGAATTCGACATATTCATCAACAACATGAGAATCAAATTCACGCAGGAAGTGATTTTCAAACGTAATATTTGTGTTATCTATATCAGATAATGCGGTGGCGTAACTTTGGAATGCGGATGCAGCGGCCCCTGAGCTGCTTAGCTCAGTCGAAAACCCTTCCCATACAAAGGCAACACTGACGGAGCCATCAGTATGCTCTATTGCTTCGATGGAGCTTGTGCCAGGAATCATAAAGCCGTTGTCCCAGGTAAACCTGGATTGATAGGTATTAGTCATTTCCCAGCTCCAGTGGTTGTACTTTTACATCCTTCTTGCCAACCCAGATAGAGCCTACAACTCTTGCCATAGCGATGTTTTTGTAATCACGATAAGCGATATAAAAACAGGCAGAAGAGGACAGCAATAGAGTGACCCCAAGCAATAAGTTATTAAACTGCATGATTGAAGCCACACAAAAAATCATGAGTAGTGCTCCCAGCGCTGAGAGTGACACCGTAACTAGAGTAAAAGCACCCATATAAAGAGTGGGCCTAAATCGTTTATTAAATGCGAACATCGTTATCCAATACTTTGGATAATAGCGAAGACGATGCCGCCAAGCAGTAAGCCGACTAATGCGCCTATAAGGATCTCTTTTGAGCGTTTAATTCCCTCGTCAGAATCACCATTCAGAAATGAAAATCCAGGGCGAATAGAGGATAGAGCAATGGATAAAAGGAATATGACGAATAACCATTTATAAGCTTCATCCCCTGCCTTGTTGAGGTCGTCTGTTGTTACTGTTTTAAGAAATGGTGGTGTTTGAATCTGGTTGGCGGCCACCGCTACAGTGACGTAAGACCATGTTATAAAAAACGTAAGTGTTTTAAATATTGATTTCATTAGTTAGCTCCTTTGGATGCTTTGCGTTGTGATTTATATTCCTGACGCTTAATTGAGTTCGATAACCCAATCAGAATGGAAACAATAAGAAACGTTATTAGTGCCAATATTGTTGAAATATTTAGGGAAAGAGGTAAGAGCAACAAAAACTCTTCTCCTGCTGATGCCGTATTGAAAGCGTCGATATAGCGTTGGCCTGACTCTACAGGCATGACCATGGCAACGAGATTAACTAACTCCTGCCTAATGATCCCGCCGCCAACAACAACACCGTTAAAGACTGTTGTAGGGAGCCCCGTACAAATGAAAGGAAAGCTCACCGATAACGCCATTAACGGCCAATAATTCCACCATGTTTTCATAGGAAATCCACTTCATCTAGCTCTGTAATGTCTTCCTTTACATCATCTAGAGCTGATTTGACGATGTTGCTCTTGAGCTGTTTTAAGCGATCAGCATTCATGAAATCTCGCCACAGCTGTAAACCTTCACACTCATCGTTATGTTTACCCGTCTCTATAATTGGCCACTGATACTCTCTCGCTTTACTGAAATCAGGTAGGGGGAAACGGGCTTTGTAGCGCTTATTGGATGACTTTCCACCTTCACCAGTGATAAAGGTGTCAATGTATGCTTCTCCCGCATTAAGGTTTTTAATATCATCGGCTCTGACTCGTGGCTTTTCTGTGACAGTCATGTTCTGTCCTGTGCCATTAAAACGGGTATTTTCATTCGCGCTGTATTCAACTGATTCGTATGTGCCAAACTGGCCGCCTGCCCATGAGGCGGTGCCTTGACCATTGATTCTTAATACCATTAGGCCGCCAATGTTATCGGTAATTTGATCAGTAAAATGGACGCTGATTTCATTTGTCTGACCCTTTGACTGAAACAAATAGCTAACAGGCATTTTTGCACTGCGGCATCGAGCGGTAATTGGCCCAATGCCATCAAAGAAGAAAACCCCCCAGTCATCAAATATCATTGGCCAAGGGGTGCGCTGGTCTTCATAGAGCTGTCTGTTTTTTGCAATGCCCCCTAATTGTTGAGTAAGGAGCGTTGCAATATCTTTTGAAAAGTGGGTGTACGGCATGTGAAGATAGACTTTTAAATTATTGCTGACCGCTTGCTCTAGCTTAAGTGTTGGCTCATAGGCATTAATTCGATCCGCAACATCCCCCGTAACAAATAGCTGCATTCGGGTTAACAGTCCGTTCACTTGCTCTGCCCGAGATTTTGGTTCAATCTCAAAGAAGTTATTGGCTAGCTCTATTACGTCAGGCGGAACATTGTGTTTGTTTGCCAAATTTAGAACATACTGGGAGGCTTCGTTGTTTGCGAAAACGACATATAAATCTCTTAATGTAAAAGGAATGCCTATTTTATGGAGTAATGGCAAAACCGAGCGTAGAGCCGCCTTTTGCGCATTCTTGTAGTATTCATTATCTGTGGTGATAAGAACTTCCGTGAGGCTGTCTATTACGTCCTCTAGTGGCCCTGAAACGACATTCACTGTTTCGCTGTTAGGTAGCTCAGAGGAAAAGAATTTGTCAGGCTGAGCGCCACAAGACATACAGGATTGATAAATATCTAAGTCGCCCTTTCCATCAGCATATAGCCACCCTCCCTCACGAACTTTTGTGAAATATTCCAATACGCTGACAGCAATAACGGATTTACCAGACCCTGGGCTGCCAATTCCGAGAAATCCAAGGTTGAGAACTTTATCCTCTAACACAACATGTTTAACATTAATTGGCGTTTCAGGGTTGGCAATATCGGTGCCTTTTCCCAATTCAAACCCGACTACTTTTTTCTTTTTGGGGATGTTTTTCAATAACGTATTAATTAGAACAAGCGGGACAACAATAGAGAGTATGAACCATTCATTTATGAATACGGTTAGAATAATGGCATCTACCAATAAGGTAACTGCGACGAGCGATAGAATAAAATATCTCATATCACCCGCCAAATTGGTTCAATATATCTAATAACAACTTTTGCGCCCAAAGTGTCCTTTGATGAGCGTACAAAAGCTTCGTGGTTAGAAAGATGTGCTTTGTCGGTAACATAGATAAAAACAAGATCAGTAACGTCTAACCATCGTAGAGTATGGGTTCCTTTAACCTTCGTTTTATCCCTATCATGAAAGCGATTTAATCTGTGTGGTAGTCGTTGAGGCTGCATTAAGTAATCGTCAATGATGACGAGTGCATATGCTAATTTTCCGTTGGCGTTGTACGATATTAAGTGCTCTCCTACCGATGGGAAAAGGCCCATATCCCAGCATGATTTGCGCGCAACAAACCTTGCTTGAGAGTCCTTTTCTTTCATCTGAATTTCAATCTGATTACGAACCAGATGCTGGTGTGTCGCGTTCGCACTAACAAAATGTTTTGGCTTTCCTTTATTTTGGAACGAATAGCCTTTTGTGCTCAGGCTATAAGCGAAAGGGCTAAATTCCCTGTTTACATCAATTAACCTCATGCTGGTCAGTGTATTGATTATTCCTTTTGTGTGACTCGCACTTTTACCTAAATAAGCGGTTAGTTGTTTATGCGTTGCATAGCGACAGTGAGTTAATCTATCCAAAATGAATAGTTCCAAATCCCCTAGAGTGGATTGTCGTCGAGCACGTTTTTTAAGAGTCGGGTTTTTTACCGGCAGCTTTCCAGCGTCCACTTGATCTTGAATTTCTGTAGGTAATTTAAGAAGCGCTAAATAGCGAGATATTGTTGATGTAGATACATTAGCGGCCTCGGCGACTTTTTCTAAAGTACCGTGCAAATCTTTTAATATTTTATATTCTCTTGCTTGGTCTGTTGGCTTCATTGTTATTTAAAACGGTGAACAGTTGAGTTATCGACCCTAGCGGTCGCCCTGTTAGGCTGCCCCCAGACTTGTTTAAAGCCGCTCCACGCAGCTTGTTTATTCGTAATCTGAGATTTGTTGTACTGGCCTGAGTCTGCCTCGACAACTACGACTTCATTGTTGCGAATAAAAAGTGCGTCGGGGATGCAGCTATCTCTACCGGAAAGAGTTTTGTCAGCCACTCTAAAAAGCTCCTTCTGATCCTTGTTGAAGTCACCCTCCACGATAAAGGTCTCTGGCCTCCCCTCTGCAAAATATATTTTTGAACAGATGACTTCGTGCAACGCATTTCTCTTTCGGCCTATAACTGCTCGTTTACCACCGAATAAAGTGGCGATACGGTCAGTTTTAAACTCATATGACTTAAACCTACCTCTGCCGGGTTGATTTACCATTCTGCACTCTAAAATACCGGCCTCACATAGTTTATCTAAGCGTCTTGATGCACCTGTTTTTTTGTCCTGGTAGTGGAAAGTATTCGCATCTTTTTCGTCAATGATTCGCACTCTTGCTAAGTCTTTTAAAAACGCCCTGTCATTACCGCTTAAACGGATATTAGTATCTTCAATATACTTTTTAAGGGTGGATGATCTAACGTTTCTACTCACTACCCTATTCCGCTGAGCCTAATATTTTTAAGAGGTTTTCTTCCTTAAAAATTTTGACAATATCCTTTCTTTCCAGTTTGTCGAATAACTCTGTTTCGGTTTCATGCTGGACTGCAATAATCTTTATTATTTGAGCCGCTGTCTTTAGAGCTTCTAAATCAATACTGACTTTTACTGATTTTTTTCCGCTTTTGGCTTTGTCCAGTTTGGCCTTGGCTTTCGATCCTTCACCGTTCGTAGCCTTGCCATCGCTGTTTTTAAACGCTGCGCTTTGTTCCCTGCGTCTAGCGTCTTGAACCTCAAAAGCTGTACCCATGCTGATCTCACCAACCCGAACAGATTCAACCAAGTCAGCATCACATTTATTAACTAGCTTGAGAGAGTTGCTAACCTTGACCCGTCCCGAACTGAGCTTTTGAAACCCTAGCCACTTTGCTATTTCAGCGTGTGTACCGCTAGAGTTTTCCTCAAGATAAAGTCGTGCGGCGTCTGCTATTTCAATAGGAGATAAATCATCTCGTAAAAGATTGGCCTTACATTGGGACTGAATACGATCTAGTTTGTTTGGCTCATCTGTGCGAACTGTCGCTCGAATCGTTGTGAAGGCTGTAATATCTTCTATGCCGAGCTCTTTACGGTGAGATTTCGCAAAGTGCATCGCGCGGAATCTATTTTCTCCGTCGTCGAGCAGGTAACGCCCCCCTTCCCTTTTCCAAACAGTCACGGGTTGATTGGGTTGCTTTGTTGGGTTGGCTGCAAAATCAGAAGCTAGATCTTCAATGTAATTTTGGTCGAACTCTTGTCTGATTTGCGCCTCAACATCGATTAAGTCCAAGTCTATAAGAATGACGGATGTGTCAGTGTTAGCCTGTTGTCCAGCTAAGATGTTAATCGCACTCGTTACTTGAGCACTTTCAGAAGCAGAGGGAGTGGCTAGCCCTGCTTTATCAGTGGATTGCGGAGTGTCTGCTGGCTTCCCTTTGAGGGTTTGTGCCATTTTTTCTGCTAGGCTCTGGCCTTTGCTAAAAGGCTTTTTATTAGACATTAAAATAGCTCCTTGAATAGGTCTTCCACCAGGGCTTGATACTGCTGTGAAACTTTATGCTCAGGTTGCCAAAGAACAAGTGGCTGCCTCATAGACTCTGATTGTGGAACCTTTGTGGACTTCGAAATAAACAAGTTTGGCTTGTGTGAACCTGGATAGCCGATGCTATCTAATAAGCCAATGACTTCGTTTTCCTGTTCATCATGGATAAGTGTGTTGGGTTCTGCGCAGCAGAAGAAGTGCCCACGCAGCTCAATTGGCCCCATGTTGTAGGTCGCTCGGAACTCATTCACATGGGCGATTGTTTTAAATACTTCCACCAGCCCTCTCGTTGAACTGGCTGATGCTAAATCGGGAACTAACAAATCCCCTGATGCGTTAATGATGGAAGCAACAATATGGCCGAGAAAGCCGGGGGAATCGCAGATGATGAAGTCATACTTCAGTGCGTCATCATTTTTCAATACACGATTGAGCAAGGTGTCTCCGTTAGGGATTGCCGGAATTTCTTGCTCCAATTTCATCAGGTGTAGCCCTGCCGGGATAATATCTAAGTTTTTAAATGGCGTTTTTAGGGCTAGTTCACTAGGAGGTAGTCGGTCTGAAAACATTCGATAAGCGGAGTGATCATCCAGGTCTATATTCTGGCTAACCGCTAATTCCTCCATTCCCAAATTCATCGTACAAGTGCCTTGTGGATCGAGGTCTATCAACAGGACTTTTTTACCGTGCATTGCTACCGCCGCAGCAATATTGCAAGTAGAAGTGCTTTTAGCTACACCACCCTTGCCATGTATTACGCCTGTAATCAGTGTGCTCATATTTAAAATCCTTTAAAAACAACGATGTAAGATAATTACATATTAGTGAAGCGGTACAAGCGTGTACCTATAAAGCAAATACTAAACCAATTGCGCTTGATGCGCAAACGTTTATCTCTCGCCTGCGGCCTGCTACGCAGGTTCGAAAACGCAACAACAACCGGCAAAGCATACTTTGCAAGGTGTAAAGGGGTAGGAAACACTATTAATATTTGCAATATCAATAGGTTTCCCGCCCTTCCCACCTTCGGAAAAAACAGGATCACCGGAAGAAATAAGTTTCTCATCAGCGCAAGCGCTGTGTTCAACTAAATTTCTTCGGTGCTTTATTGCTATTACTTCGT
>JGI24025J20009_10001766_pt1 | contig 16046 bp, 16 predicted proteins | sample Cruoilmetagenom3_FD_20009 | JGI IMG/M metagenome (IMG submission 20009)
CATGTTCGAAAGCGGGCTGGCGCATCTGGCGGGCACGCATATGATTGCCGCAACCCCGGAAATCGCGCTGGGATGCGAGTTTTATCAGGCGGACTATTTCCTGGAAACCGACATTCTGGAAACCCGGTTTCCCACCGGGAACGGGGTGGTCATGGTGCCGGATGGCCCCGGGTTGGGGATCAAACCCGATCTGGCCAAGCTAGAGCATTTTGCCGTGAGCAGGGCCGTGGCATGACTGGTTTAGAACGTCGTGGCCGCTGCCCGCGCCGCCTGATCGTACTGTCCCGACAGCAGCCGCAACAGGGCCGATACATTGCTGATCTGTGCCGCCTCGATCCCCAGTTCGGATATCGATTCCAGCAGCAGGTTTTCCCGGATGCGGCGATAGGTGTCACAGGCCTCGGCCCCCTGATCCGTGGCCTCGACCGACTTTTCCTTGCCCTGACGGCCTTCCTTGACCAACCCGGCGCGGGTCAGCTTTTTGATCGCGTAATTGACGGTGTGGGTGTCTTCGACATTCAGCACCAGGCAGATATCGGCCAGCTTTTTGGGCCGGTCGCGGTGGCGCACCGTGTGCAACACCAGCACATCCAGCGGCGACAGGTCAGGATAGCCCGACGCCGCCATCGCCCGCACCATCCAGCGGTCAAACGCGTGACCGGCGACGATCAGGCCGAATTCCAGTTCGGACATTTCCGGCAACACCCCCTGGGCGAGATGCGCGGACGAAACAACAGGACCAATAGGGGCATCAGACATGGCTAACGATTTCAAATCGTCGATGAATTGTCAACAAAATCTTGACCAATTGCGAATTTCAGCCGACCCTGACCCACGGGAATCACACCGCCAGGGGGAAATCACGGTTTTGCGCAGCGGCTCAATTGACATAATGACCACCCACCAAGGGGCCAGGCCATGAAGGGCAGGGTTGCGATCATCGGCGCCGGGATTGTGGGCGTGTCCACCGCGATTTGGTTGCAACGCGATGGTTATGATGTGGTGCTGATTGACCGGGCCGGGCCCGCCGAAGGTGCCAGTCAGGGTAATGGTGGCGTGCTGGCGTCTTGCTCGATTGTGCCGGTCACCACGCCGGGGCTGATCTGGAAAGCACCCAAGATGCTGTTTGATCCGCGCCAGCCGTTGTTTCTGAAGTGGGGGTATCTGCCGAAACTGGCGCCGTGGCTGCTGAAATACCTAGCCCGCACCAATGCCGCCGATACGGCCCAAACGGCCGCTGCCATGGCCCCGATCGTCGGCGACAGCCTGAACGATCATCTGGCATTGGCCGAAGGCACAGGCGCGGAAAAGTGGATCACGCCTTCGGATTATCTGTTTGTTTACAATGATCGCGCCCATTACAACAGCGACGCCTTTGGCTGGAACCTGCGGCGGGAAAACGGGTTTGTCTGGGATGAATTCGACGCCGACACTTTTCACGCCTATGATCCGGTCTTTGCACCCGACCTTGGCTTTGCCACCCGTCTGAAGGATCACGGCCGGATCACTGATCCGGGGCAATATGTGCGCGACCTGGCCGCGCATATGGAACGTCAGGGCGGGCGGATCATCAAGGCCGATATCCAGGATTTTGCCCGCGAAAACGGCCAGGTGACCGGGGTGCGCACCGCCAGCGAAACCATCCCCTGCGACGCGGTGGTGGTGGCCACGGGCGTCTGGTCGGGGCCACTTGCGGACAAGCTGGGGTTGAAGGTGCCGCTTGAGGCCGAGCGCGGGTATCACATCGAATTCTGGGATCCGTCATTCATGCCCCGCTCGCCTGTCATGGTGGCATCCGGCAAATTTGTCGTCACACCGATGCAGGGCCGGTTGCGGCTGGCCGGGGTGGTGGAGTTCGGCGGGATCAAGGCGGGACCATCGCGCGCACCGTTTGAATTGCTGAAAAAGAACGGGCTGGCAGCACTGCCGGGGCTGACATATTCGCATATCACCGAATGGATGGGGCACCGTCCGGCACCTGCGGATTCCATTCCGGTGATCGGCGCGGTGCCGGGATTAAAGGGCGCCTTTACCGGGTTTGGCCATCACCATGTGGGCCTGACGGGTGGTCCGAAAACCGGACGGTTGCTTGCGCAGCTGATTGCCGGACGCAAGCCTAATGTTGACTTGAAGGCCTATTCCCCCGCACGCTTTACCAAGTCGACGGGGCATGCCGGGGGGGCATCCCCGTCTTAAAACGAACGATCCAAGACCAACCAACAAGGGAGTAAACAAATGAAAAACCTTACACATCTTCTGGCGGCAACCGCCTTGACGGCCGCGTCCGTCGCACCTGCGATGGCAGAGAAATGGGATATGCCAATGGCCTATTCCGGGTCCAACTTTCATTCCGCCACCGGCGCCGAGTTTGCCAAATGCGTGACCACCGGCACCGGCGGCGACATCGAGATCGTCACCCACCCGTCGGGCTCGCTGTTCCCCGGCGCCCAGATCAAGCGCGCCATCCAGACCGGCCAGGTGCCAATCGGCGAGCGCCTGTTGTCGGGCCACCAGAACGAAGACGCCATCTTTGGCGTGGATTCCGTGCCCTTCCTGGCGACCTCGTTTGATGATGCGGCCAAGCTGTGGAAAGCGGCCAAGCCGACGCTGGAAACCGTGTTGTCGGACCAGAACCTGACGCTGCTGTATTCGGTGCCATGGCCGCCACAGGGGCTGTACTTCAAGAACGAGGTCACCTCGGTCGCCGATATGGCCGGCATCAAGTTCCGCAGCTATAATAACGCCACCGCGCGTCTGGCAGAGCTGACCGGCATGTTGCCGGTAACCATCGAGGCGGCTGAAATCAGTCAGGCCTTTGCCACTGGTGTGGCGGAATCGATGGTGTCGTCCGGGTCCACCGGGTATGATCGCAAGGTATGGGAATCGCTGAATTATTTCTACGAAGTCGATGCCTGGCTGCCGCGCAACTATATCATGGTGAACTCTGATGTGTGGTCTGGCGTTTCTGATGGCAACAAGGCGGTTGTCACGGCCTGCGCGGAACTGGCGGAATATGCCGGGACCTGGCGCGCCAAGGAATACACCGGCTTTACCATGCAGGGCCTGCGCGATGGCGGCATGACCGTTGGTCCGGCCAGTGACGCGCTGAAGGCGGAACTGCAAGAGATCGGCAAAACCATGACCGCCGAGTGGCTGGAAGCATCCGGCGAGCAGGGTCAGGCGATTGTCGATGCCTTCATGGGCATGAAGTAGGACAGCCCGGCCCGGGCGGCAGGTTTCGCCCGGGCCACCAATTCCACGCAGGCCAAAGTTGATGCCGTATTGGCGTCCTTTGTCAGCCTCGGCGACGGCGGGTTTCACAGCCCGATGTCGCCCCCTTTGGGAGATGACGATGACCAATATGCTTCGAAAGGGCCTTGATGGGCTGTATCTGACCTCGGGCATTCTGGCGGCTCTGTGTCTGGTGGCCATCCTGTCGCTGATCGTGGTGCAAATGGTGGCCCGCTGGACCGGCGAGGTATTCCCCGGCGCGCCCGATTATGCCGGATACGCGATGGCTGCCGCCAGTTTCCTGGCCTTTGCCAATGCGTTGAACCGGGGGGCGCATATCCGGGTGTCCATTCTGGTGAACGCGGTTGGAACCCGGGCGCGCCGGATATTGAACATCTGGTGTTTCGGCATTGGTACGGCGATTGCCTGGTATTTTGTCTGGTACGCGCAGAAATTTGTCTATTGGTCGTGGAAGTTCAACGACATCAGTCAGGGGCAGGACAAAACCGCGCTGTGGATACCGCAATCAGTGATGCTGTTTGGTGCCGTGGTGTTTGCCATCGCGCTGACCGATCACCTTGTTCAACTGTTCGTCACCGGCGACCACCGCATTCAGCGCGATCTGGTAGACCAGAGCTTTGGGGAATAGGATCATGGAAGACCTTTCAATCATCATCTTGTTCCTGTTTGTGCTGTTCCTGTTGCTGGGCACCGGCGTCTGGGTCGGTCTGGCCCTGATGGGCGTCGCCTGGGTGGGAATGGAGCTGTTTACCTCGCGCCCGGTGGGCGACGTGATGCTGACCACCGTCTGGACGTCGTCGTCGTCCTGGACCCTGACGGCGTTGCCGCTGTTCATCTGGATGGGCGAGATATTGTTTCGAACGCGATTATCCGAAGACATGTTTCGCGGTCTGGCCCCGTGGCTGGCAAAACTGCCGGGCGGGTTGGTGCATACCAATATCGTCGGCTGTACGGTGTTCGCCGCCGTATCCGGGTCTTCGGCGGCGACGCTGACCACGGTTGGTAAAATGTCGATCCCCGAATTGCGCAAACGCGAATACCCCGAGAACATGATCATCGGCACACTGGCGGGGGCGGCCACACTTGGCCTGATGATCCCACCGTCGCTGACGCTGATCGTCTACGGCGTGACCATCAACGAAAGCATCTCTAAGCTGTTCTTTGCCGGTATCCTGCCGGGGCTGTTTCTGGCGTCGATGTTCATGGCCTATGTGGCGATCACCTCGCGCGTGTCCGGCAGCTGGCAGCCCAAACCCGAAGACCCGATGAGCTTTGGCCAAAAGGTTGCCAACTCGCGGTTTCTGATCCCGGTGTTCCTGCTGATCTCGGTGGTGATCGGGTCGATGTACCTGGGCTATGCCACGGCCACCGAGGCGGCGGCGTTTGGGGTGATCGGCGGGCTGGTGCTGGCTGCGGGGCAGGGGTCGTTGACCTGGAGCACGTTTACCGAAAGCCTGATGGGCGCCACCCGCACCAGCGCGATGATCGCGCTGATCCTGGCGGGGGCATCGTTTTTGTCGCTGTCGATGGGCTTTACCGGGTTGCCGCGCGGGTTGGCCGACCTGATTGCGCAGTTTGAATTCACCAGGTTTCAGCTGCTGATGGTACTGCTGGTGTTCTACATCGTGCTGGGCATGTTTCTGGACGGGATTTCATCGGTGGTGTTGACGATGGCGGTGGTCGAACCGATGGTGCGTCAGGCGGGAATTGATCTGATCTGGTTTGGCATCTTTATCGTTGTCGTGGTGGAAATGGCGCAGATCACCCCGCCAATCGGGTTCAACCTGTTTGTGTTGCAGGGCATGACTAACCACGAGATGGGGTTCATCGCGCGTGCCGCCTTCCCGATGTTCCTGATTATGGTACTGATGGTGTTTGTGCTGATTCTGTTCCCGGAACTGGCCACATGGCTGCCGGACAATATCCGCAAAGGGCCAGGTGGGGGCTAAGCCCACCACACGGCTTGTTGACTGAACTCCATTAAAGGGCTGCACATTGATGCTGGCATTTGCCGCAAGACACGGAAAGGCCTGCCTTGTGCTGGGTCTGCTGGCCGGGCTGGGGTTGCCCGGGCTGGCGGGGTGGTTGCGCCCGTGGTTGCCACAGATGATTGCCCTTTTGCTGTTCCTTACCGCCTTGCGCATCGGCCCGGTGGGCGCGGTGCAAAGCCTTGGGACGTTGCAGCGCAGCGCTGGGCTGTTGGTGCTGTTGCAACTGGCGGTGCCTCTGGGGTTTGTTGGACTTATGGCTGTTCTGAATGTGCCCTGGTCGCCGCTGATCATGGCGATTACGCTGGTGTTGTCGGCCCCGTCCGCCGCCGGTACGCCGAATTTCACCATCCTGTTGGGGCATGATCCGGCCCCGGCGATGCGCTTGCTGATTCTGGGGACTGCGGTCTTGCCACTGACCGTGCTGCCGATGTTCTGGCTGTTGCCGGAACTGGGGGATGCGGGGGCGGTGATACAGGCCGCGTTGCGGCTGGTGGTCGTCATCACGGGCGCGGTTGGCGTGGCCTTTGCCCTGCGCTACTGGCGGTGGCCGTCGATGCGGCCCGAGACCCGCTCTGCGCTGGACGGGGCCACGGCGATTGCGCTGGCGGTGATCGTGGTGGCGCTGATGTCGGCGATCCGCCCGGCGCTGGCCAGTGATCCGCTGCGCCTGCTGGGCTGGCTGGGCGCGGCCTTTGCGGTNAGTTTTGGCCTGCAGATCGTCACCTATCTGGGCATGCGCGCCACCGGCAATGCGCGCGATGCCGCGCCGGTGGCCATTGTTGCCGGCAATCGGAATATCGCGCTGTTTCTGGCGGCCCTGCCACCCGAGATCACCGCGCCTTTGCTGGTCTTTATCGGCTGCTACCAATTCCCGATGTATCTGACCCCGGTTCTGTTAGGGAGGCTGTATGGCCCTGCCAGCCCCCACTGATTTCCCGGCAATCCGCACCGCCGGGCTGTCCGGCATGCTGGTCAGCTTTGCCGATGCGCTTAGCGAGCCTGCCAACCGCGCGGCCCTGGCCTTTCGCGCCGCGCTGGAAGGTGCGGCCTGGGATGGGGTGGCCGAGACGTCGACCTCGCTGGCCTCGACCTTTCTGCGGTTTGACCCGGTGGCCTTGCCGCATGACGAATTGCGTGCCCGGTTGCAGGCGCTGCTGGACAGCCGCAACTGGTATGACGCGGCCATGCCTTCGGGGCGCAGGTTGTGGCGGGTGCCCTGTGTCTATGGCACCGATCTGGCACCACAACTGGCCGAGGCCGCCGCCGCCGCAGGCCTGTCGGAAAGTGACGCTATCGACCGGATCAGTACGACGCGGGTGCGGGTGCTGACCATCGGATTTGCCCCGGGGCAGCCCTATNTGGGGCCGTTGGGGCCGGAATGGAACCTGCCCCGGCAAAAGGACCTGACGCCGATGGTGCCGACGGGCGCGCTGGTTCTGGCGATCAGCCAATTGGTGCTGTTCACCGCCCCGGCCCCCACCGGCTGGCGGCATGTGGGGCAAACGGCCTTTCGTTGCTTTCAGGCCAACCGTGCCGCGCCCTTTGCCCTGACGCCGGGGGACGAGATGCTGTTTGATCCGGCCTCGGCGCAGGATCTGATCCGTATCAACGAACAGGATCCGCACGGATTGGGCGGCGCCAGTTTTGAACGGATTGAGCCATGACCGGGCTGATCGTGCACCGTGTCGGTCCGGCCTGTACCTTGCAGGATATGGGGCGGCCCGGCTATCTGGAACAGGGCCTGTCCTGCGGCGGCGCGGCGGACCCGATGGCACAGGCCGAGGGGGCTGCGCTGTTGCGGCAGTCGCCGTGTCTTGCCTCGCTGGAAATGGCCGGGATGGGCGGCGAGTTTGAGGCAATTGGCGACCTGCGCATCGCCCTGACCGGCGCGCCGATGAGTGCGGCGATTGATGGCGCAGCGGTGGCCTGGAACGCCTGCCACGCCTTGCAGAAAGGCCAGCGGTTGAGCATCGGCGCGGTGCGGACAGGCGCGTATGGCTATCTGCATCTGGGTGGCGGCATTGACGCACCGGACCTGCTTGGCTCGCGCTCGGCGCATCTGCTGGCGGGGCTGGGCGGCATGGTGCAAGCGGGCGAAATCCTGAAGGCGGGGGCGGACAGCCAAAAAGTGACCGGGCTGGTGCTGACGGTCGCAAACCGCTTCACCGGTGGCACGGTCCGGATTGTCCCCAGCGTGCAAACTGCGCTGTTTGCCAGTGACGTGCTGGCCCGGTTTGAGGCCACCGATTTTTCCCGAGGCGCGCGCGCCAACCGGATGGGGGCGCAGATGATGTCAGAGGGCGATGGCTTTGCCGCGCAGGGTCAGCTGAATATCCTGTCCGAAGTGATTGTTCCCGGCGATATCCAGATGACCGGCGACGGCAAGCCTTTTGTGCTGCTGCCCGAATGCCAGACTACCGGCGGCTATCCCCGGATTGGCACCGTCATTCCCTGCGATCTGCCGAGTGTCGCGCAGGCTTCGGCGGGCGCGCCGCTGCGGTTCACATTTGTCACTCAAGACGAAGCACTGGCCGCGCAGAACCGCTATGAAACCGCTCTGAAAGCGCTGCCAGGTGCCTGCCACCCGCTGGTCCGGGATGTTGCTGGCATCGCGGACCTGTTGTCTTATCAATTGATCAGCGGCATGATTTCCGCCCACACCATCCCAGGAGAAACCGAATGACCCGCCACGTTGATCTGAACGCCGATATGGGCGAAAGCTTTGGCCGTTGGAATATGGGCGATGATGCGGCGTTGTTGCAGATCGTCACCTCGGCCAATATCGCTTGCGGCTTTCATGCGGGCGATCCGGATGTGATGGCCAGCACCATGGCGCGGGCGATTGCGGGGAATGTCGGCATCGGCGCGCATCCTGGGTTTGACGATTTGCAAGGGTTCGGGCGACGACGGTTGAACCTGTCAAAAGAGACGCTGCAAAACTCTATTCGCTATCAGCTGGGCGCGGCCACCGGCATGGCGCAGGCGATGGGCGGCAAGGTGCGGCATCTAAAGCTGCACGGCGCGATGTCGAATATGGTCATGGCAGACGTTGACCTTGCCCGCGCCTGTTACGAAGCCGCGCTGTCGGTGGACCCGGACATTATTATCATGGTGCTGGCCGCCACCGCGATGGAAACGGCGGTGCGTGATCTGGGCTGTAACTGGGCGGGCGAAATTTTCGCTGACCGGGCCTATAACGACGATGGCACGCTGGTGGATCGCAGCCAGCCCGGCGCGGTCATCCATGATCCGGCCATCGCCGGGCCACGCATATTGGCGATGGTGCAAGAGGGCGCGATCATCACCGAAAGCGGCAAACGTATCCCCGCGGCGATTGATACGATCTGCGTGCATGGCGACACACCTACGGCGGTAGACCTGGCGCGTTCAGTGCGAGAGCGCCTGATTGGCGGCGGCATCGGGGTTACACAGTTTCAATGATGCTCATAACCCGGGTTTTGAACAAGCGCGAAGGAAGCCCCATGGAGGATCGCGGAGGCAGCCCCCTACCTTCGCGATCCGACCTGCCAATCGCCTGAAACGACCACTGGCAGCCCTAGTGCTGCGTGGCGCGGGCGGGTGGAGGTCCCGCCGACGACCTGACCAAACCGGCCCTCACCCAGAGGTCTGTCCAGACCTGTGCTGCCACACGAGATCTGTCACCGGGAAAGGATCGGTTCCAAGACAGATATAGGCCCCGATTGTGGCAAAAGCTGCCCATATTGCGGGAACGGCACCGGATCGGCAAGTTTCCGCAGGTTTTTCATAAGCCTTTGACTGCAAGGTATTTTGCCGACGTTGGTCCCGGTCAAGAACCCACCGCAAGGCAGGAAACCGCCGAAATTACGGCAATTATGTGGTCCGCAGTCCAATATCTGGCCCATTGACTGGTCCACAAGTATCTGGTCAAAATGCGCGGGGTAATCTCTATCATCCTCAGCTCTGCCCTGTATCATCCCGCGTTATGACCCATCGTATTTTCCTGCCCCAGATGCTGCGCTTCGCCCTGATGGCGCTGGCGTTTTTGCTTTCCGGTCGTCCGGCGCTGGCACATGCCTCGGAACAGGGGTTTGTTTTGCTGTTGCCGACAGATGCCTATATCCTTGCCGGGGCGGCCAGCGTCGCGCTGACCGTGTTGTTGCTGGCGGTATTGCCGGGCCGGGTGTTGGAACCGGTGTTTCGCCCGCGTGCCCTGATGCGCTGGCGTCCATGGACAGGCGCACGGCGCATAACGTCGACGCTGGCGTTTCTTCTGCTGTGCTGGCTGGTCTGGGCCGGGCTGAATGGCGACCGAGACCCGCTGGAAAACCCGCTGTCGCTGTTTATCTGGACCATCTGGTGGATCGGCTTTGTCGCACTTCAGGGGGTGTTGGGCGATCTTTGGCGCTGGGTGAACCCCTGGACCGGGCCGGTGGCCCTGACCCGCCGGGCGCTGGGCATCCGCCCGTTTCTGCGCTTGCCCGTTCGGTTCGGCCACGGGCTGGCCATCCTGACCTTTCTGGGCTTTGCCGCCATCCTGCTGGCCGACCCGGCCCCGGCCGACCCGGCGCGTCTGGCGGGGTATATCGGCGGGTACTGGTTGTTTACCTATCTCGGTCTGCTGGCGTTTGGCCCGCGATGGCTGTTGCGCGCCGAAGGCTTCAACATGTTGATGCGCAATTATACAAGGATGGCGCTGTTCGGACGCAAAGCCGCGCGCATCGGGCTGGGCGTGCCCGGCTGGCAGGTGCTGGCCCGTCGGACCCCGCCAATGGGCGTGGCGGTATTTATGCTGCTGATGCTGGGCAGCGGCAGTTTCGATGGCCTGAACGAGACCTTCTGGTGGTTTGGTCTGATTGGCATCAACCCGCTGGAATTTCCCGGCCGCTCGGCGGTTATCACCCAGAACCTTGTCGGGCTGGTGGTTGCCAACGGCGCGCTGATCGCGGTGTTTTCGCTGGCCGTATGGTTGGGGCTTCGACTGATCAGAGCGCAGACAAAACTGGCCCAGGCCTTTTGCCTGTTTGCACCCACCATCCTGCCGATCGCGCTGGGCTATCATATTGCCCATTATTTCACCAGTTTTCTGGTCGATGGCCAATATGCGCTGGTGGCCCTTAGCGACCCGTTGGCCACGGGGGCCGATCTGCTGGGGCTGGGGCATCACTTTGTAAGCACCGGTTTTTTCAACAGCCAGGCCAGCGTGCGCGCTATCTGGCTAACCCAGGCAGGCGCGGTGGTGGCTGGGCATATCCTGGCGGTGATGCTGGCCCATGCCATTGCGCTGCGCCATTTCGGATCCAACAAACGCGCCGCCCTTAGCCAGGCACCGCTGGCGCTGTTTATGGTGCTTTACACGCTGTTTGGCCTTTGGTTGCTGGCCTCGCCGCGGGGGGGCTGACAATGAGGGACAGACCCTGTTCAAAATGCTGGACAAACATTTAAATCACTTGCACACTAACGACTATAGAGGCCGGGATACGGCCCAAAGATGTTACCAACATGGGGATATTCCAATGACCAAAGATATCAAAACACCTGTCGGGACAAGCCGACGCAATGTGCTGAAAACCATCGCCGGGGGGGCGGCGGCCTCGGCCAGCATTCCGCTGTGGGCACGCTTCGCACAGGCCCAAACCAGCGAACCGATCCGCATCGGGTTTCAGGTGCACCGCACCGGTATCGGCGCCGCTTATGGCCGCTGGTATGACCGGACAACCATGGCTGCCGTCAAGGCGATCAACGATGCGGGCGGCATCAATGGCCGCCCGGTCGAGATCATCGCCGAGGATGACGGCACCGATCCCAAGCGCGGTGCCGAGGTGATCGAAAAATTCGCCACTCAGCATAAGGCCGATGTTGGCTTTGGCACGCTGTTCAGCCACGTCGTCATCGGGTCAGCGCCCCGCGCGGGCGAGTTGAAGCTGCCGTATTTCGTGGTTTCCGAAGGGCATCACGTTGCCAGTGGCATGCTGAACCGGTACACCCTGCAACCCGGCATCACGGATGTGAAAAGCCAGGTACAGGCGATGGCGCCTTATGTGGCCGGGAACCTGGGCAAGAAGGTCACGATGATCTTCCCCGACTTTGCCTTTGGCCATGACCACCGCGACTATTTCACCGCCGCGATCGAGGCGCAGGGCGGCGAAGTTCTGGCGCATATCGCTATCCCGCCGACGGAAACCAGTTTTACCAAGTATTTCCCGAAAATCCCCCGCGATACTGAGGTGATCTATCACGTGATGGTCGGCCCCGCCGTGCTGACATTCGTCAAGGAAATGGGCGAATTCTTTGGCCCGTCGCATCCGGCGATCTTTGGGTTTATCGACAGCCTTGAGGCCGTTGACCTGGGCAGCCCAGGCCTGGAATTCCTGGAAAACACCTATTTCTGGGAGGGCAACCCGCGCTACGCGCAGCCCGATCAGTCGGCGTTTGACAAGAATTACCGCGCCGCCATCGGCGTCGACAATAACGGTGCGTCCATCAGCGACCCGTCGGATGTGTCAACCTATGCCCACATGTTTGGCTGCTGGGAGACGCTGTATACCATCAAGGACGGGATGGAGGCCGCAGGCTATCAGGGCCCCGCAGATCGCGGCAAACTGATCGAGGCGGTCGAGGCGATCACCGACATGCCCCATTCCAACGAGCACCCGCAGGGTGCCAAGTTGTTCAACGGCAAGACCCATCAGGTGTTCGGGCCGCAATATATCAGCCAGGTCAAAGGTGGACGGCTGGACGTTGTGCACACCACATCAATCGAAGACGGGCAGTACCCGGACGAGGTTGATTATACCAAGCAAGCGCTTTGAGCGCTGGCCCGACGCTGTTCCGGATCAGGTCCGGAACGGCGTCGGGCGTTGACTAAGGCTGTATCATGGATTTCGGACCGTATCTTATTCTCGCCTCGTTAGAGGGGGCGGTGACAGCCGCCGTATTGGCGCTGACCGCCGTTGGCCTGTCGCTGGTGTTTGGCGTGATGCGCGTGGTGAACGTGGCCCATGGCGAGTTTTTTATGCTGGGCGCGGTGCTGGCCTGGTGGGTGACCAGCATGATCGGCGGCCACCCGGCGCTGGGCTTTGGCGTCGCGCTGGTTTTGGTGCCGGTGCTGGTGGGGCTGACGGCGGCGGTGGCGGATGTGACGATACTGAAACGCATCAACTATGATCCCGAGCGGACCATAATTGCCACCATCGGCATCCTTTACATCATCCAGCAGCTGACGCTGATGACCTATGGCCCCGATGCCCGCCCGGTGACGCCGCCGTTCAACACGCGTCTGGCGATCCCGTGGTTTGAATTTGGCGAAAATGGCCTGCAGATGTACTGGCCCTGGGGGCTGAGCACCACCAGCTACAAGCTAGGGGTGATCGGCGCGGCGGCGGCGGTTCTGGTGGGGGTGTGGCTGTTGATGGTGCGCACAAAGATTGGCCTGCTGATGCGCGCCACCCAGCTGGATCGTGAAATGGCGCTGGCCTTTGGCATCCCGGTGGAACGGGTCTATGCGATTGTCTTTGGCATCGGTGCCGGGCTGGCGGCGATGGCGGCGGTGCTGATTGTGCCGATCCAGCAGGCGCATTACCTGATGGGGGGCGACCCGCTGTTGCTGTCGTTCATCGTGGTGATCATCGGTGGGCTTGGCAGCCTGCCGGGCACGGTGGTGGCGGCCGTTCTGATCGGGCTAAGTGACGGCATCATCTCGGTGTTTTTCTCGCCCACGCTGGCCAAGATACTGGCGACATTGCTGGTGGCGCTGGTGCTGGTGTTCCGCCCGCAGGGGCTGTTCGGGGTCAAAGACGCATGAGCATCGCGCGCAAGTCGCTGCTGTTGCATGGCGGCCTTCTGGCGCTGCTGTTTGCGCTGCAATTCCTGCTGCCCGCCTATCACCAGGGCAATCTGGCGCGGGTGATGGTGCTGGCCAGCTATGCGATCGGCTATAACATCCTGTTTGGCTATACCGGCCTGCTTAGCCTGGGACATGCGCTGTTCTTTGCGGCGGGCATGTATGGCATGGGGCTGGCGATCTATCAGTTTGGTCTGTCGCCTGCGCCCGCGCTGGTGGCGGGGCTGATCGCCGGGCTGCTGGTATCGGCGGTGGTGGGGTTTCTGGCGCTGCGCACGGCGGGGGTGGCGTTTATGATCGTCACGCTGATGTTTGCACAGGCCGGATACCTGACAATCCTTTATTATGGCGCCTATACGCGCGGCGACGAAGGCTTTGTTATTCAACAGGCGCAGCGCGTTTTGTGGGGCATTGACCTGTCGGATGCCACAAATCGCTATTTCGCCGCGTGGGGGTTGTTTTCCATCTGCCTGTTGCTGACGCTGTGGCTGGTGCAGATGCCGTTTGGCCGCGTGCTGATCGCCATCCGCGAGAACGAGGAACGCGCGCGGATGCTGGGCTATGACGTGTTTGCGCACAAGCTGGCGGCGGTGATCCTGTCGGGCACGGTTTCGGCGATGGCAGGGGCGATGTACGGGTTGCTGTTCGGCTATGCCGGGGCCAGCTTTGCCACCGTGCAATATTCGATCTTTCCGCTGCTTTGGGTGTTGTTGGGCGGGGCAGGGACAGTGATGGGGCCGCTGGTGGGGACGTTGTTCATGTTCTATCTGATTGACCTGTCCAGCGGCATCACCTCGGCCTATATGCTGATCGCCGGGGTTGTGCTGGTGCTGCTGACGCTGTTTGCGCCACAAGGGCTGGTAGGTGAATGGCGGGCGCGGGTCTGGCGGTGGCTGCCATGACGTTGCTGTCCACACGCGGCCTGTCCAAAAGTTTCGCCGGGCTGCGCGCCGTGCACGATGTGGATTTCGACCTGCCCAAGGGACAGATCCGGGCGCTGATCGGGCCAAATGGCGCGGGCAAAACCACCTTTGTCAGTATGCTATGTGGGCGCATCCTGCCCACGTCGGGCAGNGTGTGGTTTGACGGGCAGGACATATCGCAACTGCCTGCGCATAAACGCATCAACCTGGGCATGGCCTATACGTTCCAGGTGACATCGGTTTTTGCCAATCTCAGCGTCACCGAAAACGTCGCCCTGGCCGCGCGGCGACGCCTGCGTGGCCCCGCCGTGGCAGAGGCGGTGGTTGAGGCGCTTAAAAAGGTCGGTCTGCAAGGGCGCGCAGACCAGAATGCCGGGGATCTTAGCTATGGCCACCAACGGCTGCTGGAAATCGCCATGGGCGTGGTGCAACAGCCGCGCCTGCTGATCCTGGACGAGCCGACGCAAGGGCTGGCCGACAGTGAAATCGCCGCGTTCAAGGCGCTGATCCGCGACCTGTCGGCCAGCGCCACCATCCTGCTGATCGAACATAACATGAGCGTGGTGATGGAAACCGCCGATAGGGTGACAGTGCTGAATTTCGGGGAAATCCTGGCCGAAGGCACCCCGGCTGAAATTCACGCCAACGCCGATGTGCAGGCCGCCTATCTGGGGACAGGGTAATGCTGGAACTGAAATCCCTGAACGTCGCCTACGGCAAGGCGCAAATCCTGCGCGATCTGTCGCTCAGCGCGCGGGCCGGGGAAATCCTGTGCCTGCTGGGGCGCAATGGCGCGGGGAAAACCACCACGATGAAGGCGATCATGGGCCTGCTGCCCCTGATATCGGGCGAGGTGCGGCTGGACGGCCAGGTGATCAGCACGCTGCCCGCGCATCAGGTCCCGCGTGCGGGGATCGGCTATATCCCGCAGGGGCGACGGCTGTTTGCCGAACTCAGCGTGGCGCAAAATCTGGAAATCGGGCTGATGGTGCGCAAATCGGGCCCCGAGGTGCTGGACGGCGTGCTGGCGTTATTCCCGCGCCTGCGCGAACGCTTTCACCAGCGCGCGCAAACCCTGTCGGGGGGCGAACAGCAGATGCTGGCCACGGCGCGTGCCCTGTGCCTGGAACCCAAAGTGCTGCTGCTGGATGAGCCAACCGAAGGCCTGCAGCCCTCGATGATCGAGGCCATTCGCCAGGTGATCGTGGTGATGCGCGACCGGGGGGTGGCGATCATTCTGGTGGAACAGCGGGTCGATGCGGTGCTGTCTGTCGCCGACCGGGTGTCGTTTATTGAAAACGGGCGTAATCTGGAAACCCTCAAGGCCGCCGATCTGCGCCAGGACCATTCGATCATCGAACGCCATCTGGGGGTGTAGCAACCAACCTCGCCACCCAACCCGCGCAGAAAGCCCGCAAGGGCTTGATAAGCCGATTTGCCCAGCCCAAACCTGCAACTACCTTTACACAAAGCTGAGTCTGCCGCTAAGGTTTAAGGGTAGGGAATTGATACCTACCCCATCCGACCAGAAGGGATTCCAATGTCCGATATGACTCTGACAGCGGCGCAGGCTGATTTTCTTAATAAATTTCTGGGAATAGAGATCCCGGCTGCGGCCAATGCTGCCGATGAAACTGCGGGGGGGACTGTTTCTATTGTGAAGCTGGGCAAGGCCCGGCTGGAATGGGCTGCGCATAAAAAGCGGATGTTTGCGGAAATCAATCGCCTGAAAAATGCCGTCCAAAAAGCCTATCAAACCGCCCCCGATATGCAGGGCGCGGTGTCAGGCGGCCTGGCCAAGTTGGACACGGCCCTGTCCCAGTTTTCCGACGATCTGACCAATCAGCTGGACGCGGTCCTGAACGAAGGCGATCCCGACCGGCAACAGAAACTGTCCGGCGAGGCGCGTGTGCGTCTGCACAAGATAACTGCTGCTCTTGGACAGTAATCCGCTGATCCTATTCTGGATGAAATGCGCAAAGACGCGAAAAAGCGGCTGGGTGGCACCATTCCGGATACGCTTGAAGCGGCGATTGCCTCTGCCGAGGGCGCGCTGAA
>JGI24025J20009_10001767_pt1 | contig 16038 bp, 14 predicted proteins | sample Cruoilmetagenom3_FD_20009 | JGI IMG/M metagenome (IMG submission 20009)
AAAACTCACTATGCAGGAGCGATAGATTTTGGTGAGTGGACCTTGGTCATGTGTACAGACGGAGTGGGTTCCAAGGTCGTGATTGCGAATGAATTAAAAAAATGGGACACCATAGGCATTGACTGCGTGGCAATGAATGTAAACGATGCAATTTGCTTGGGCGCAAAACCAATTGCCTTGGTCGACTACTTTGCAAGTGAAACCTCAGACCCAACGATGGCAAAGGAAATTGGAAAGGGACTCGCAGAGGGTGCAAGGCAAGCAGGAATCAACATTATTGGTGGAGAGACCGCAACGCTTCCAGATATGATCAAGGGATTTGATCTGGCAGGAACATGCCTCGCCTACGCAAGAAAGGACTGCCTGATAACAGGTGAAGAGATTTCACCGGGGGATGTACTGGTGGGACTTCGCTCAACAGGTTTGCACTCCAACGGATATACTCTCGTTCGAAAATTGGTAAAAGAGAATAACCTTGATTACACGGACTGGTCTCCATTTGAAAAGGGAAAGACGTTGGGAGAGGTGCTGCTTACCCCAACAAAAATCTACGTGAAGGAGATCATTAACCTCATAAAAAAGGTACCAGTCAAGGGACTCGCACACATAACGGGAGGAGGTCTGGAAAATCTTAAAAGGCTGAACGACAAGGTGAAATATGTTTTCGATGAGTTGTTTGCTCCCCCACCTGTGTTCGATTTTATACAAGAAATAGGCAACATAAGCCACAGAGAGATGCACAGAACATTTAACATGGGTATGGGTTTTGTGGTTGTTTTATCTAAGGATAATTTGGAGAAAGCACTCAAAATCTTGAGCGGGTCCACCGAAGCAAGAAAGGTTGGCGAGATTGAAAAGGGAAAAGGAGTGAGTTTACCGTCTTTGAAGGTTAGGTACTAGTTTTTTAAAAGAGAAGATCTGACAGAATTGTTCGCTTGAAAAGGTCCACCTGCTAAAATTTTAAATATAGACCAGTTTCTTCATAGAAACTATGGAAAGTCTGAATGTCTTTAAAGATGAATCGGTGCTAGAAATTGGATGGATGCCTCCTGAATTGCCACACAGAGGAGAACAGTTATCAAAGTTGAAAGTCCACCTGAGTTCAGCATCCAAGTTAGGGATGCCCACGCACATCTTGTTGTATGGAGGAGTTGGAAGCGGAAAATCTGTTACGGCAAAAAAAGCAGTGGTTGAACTGGCAATCGAAGCGAGCAAACAGGAGAAAGACCTGAGATGGATAGCAATAAACTGCAACGATAACAAGTCCAGCTACTCGATCCTGAACAGAGTATTAAAAAGCTTGGATGCTAGGCTTCCTTTGAGAAATCTTGAGCTTGGAGAGATGCTCAATCTGCTGGCCTCAAGGCTGAAAGAGAGAGACACGCATCTGATGGTTATCCTGGATGATGTCGATGAACATCTGAACAAGGACGGGTCCAGACTGATCCATGCTTTCACTCGCTTTGGAGAGAGTTATTTGCCCTGGACAAAAGTAAAACGATACGCAGGAGTTTCTCTTATGCTGACTTCTAGAGAGCAAGTACTGGACAAGTTGCCCGCTCAGACTCTAAGCTCTCTCGGCCACTCGTGCATAGAATTTGAGTCTTACTCTTCAAAAGAGCTTTTAGATATCGTTAACCAGAGAGTCGAGCTGGCGTTTATTCCGGGAGCGATTAGCGAGGAGATTTGCAGGCTGATTTCAGATTTTTCAGCTGAACGAGGAGATGCAAGGCTTGCCATTGAGCTATTGCTGGAGGGTGGAAAGCTAGCAGAAGCTGAATTCAGAAAGGTCAATCCTGAGGATGCAAGGACAGTCTTTGCAAATGCAGGCTTTGATACGAAGGAGACAGAAAAAAATCTCTACTATCTCGGCAAGCATGAAAAGCTGGCCTTGCTTGGCCTAGCAAGAGAGAGCAGGTCAAGTGCATACCTAGCAGCTTCAAAGGGTGAAGAAGCTTACAGGATTCAGTGCGAGATCCAAAAAGAGACGCCTAGAGAGCATGAGCAGTTCTTGGATTTTTTGAAAGTTTTTGATGACTATGGATTTGTCGGGTTGCGGCCCGATGAAGAAGAGGGGCTGATATGCCTGAGACTTCCGGCTAGAGATTTGGAGAAAAAGCTGGAAGAATTGTTGGAAAAGAGAAGGGCCTGAATGTCAGCAATCGAGTGTATTGGATTAACAAAAAGGTTTGAGGATCTGACCGCAGTTGACCATATATCCTTTAATTAGATCTTATAGAGATTCAGCCCTGTTTTCTCATCAAATTCCCTATCAACCTCACCATCAATCGATTCAATAATCGCTTCAAAGGTCGCACTAACAATTGCTGAATTCAAATGACCTCCAAGAGAGTTGTTTTTTGAATCGCACAGATTGATATGGAGGTGTAGATATACTTCTCCGTTCATGGTTGAAATGTTTCCGTAGAGGGGGGCAATCTCGTGATCCCCCACCAGCTCTTTTGAATTGTATTTCTTGGTCTTTGTATCAAAGAGACCGACGGTGGCTCTGTTTGTGGCTCCAAGTCCGAAAATATAACCAAGTTTTATGTCATTGTCTTTACAAAATTGTTTTAGCGTTTCAACAATCTCTTCACCCTTATCTATTCTCACTATGAACTTGTTTCCAAATCTCTTCGCCTTCATACTGGAAAATAACCAGTAGTACTATATAGACATTTTTATTGAGACGGAGGCTGCATCTGTCCCAAGTCTTCTGTCTTTCCCCAGACTAAGCCTTGTGTACATTCTGGGTGATCTCTCCATCTATCAAATCACTAGATCTGGTTTGCGGGTCTCATCCAATTTTTTCAACCTTATAAAAAAACTTATTATAGCCACATACATTATGTAAACTGAAACAATTTAAAGAATTACAGTATGAATCTTGAAAGAGATTCTAAAAGAGGGTGAAAGGATGCAATTAGAAGGCAAGAATGCAATTGTAACCGGTGGAGGGCGAAACATTGGCAGAGCGATCTCCATTGCACTGGCAAACAAAGGCGTCAATGTGGCTATTAATTTTCACAAAAACGATAAAAAGGCGCAAGAAACAGTTGAGAAACTAGAAGAGATTGGCGTAAAATCACTAAAGATCCAGGCGGATGTCAGGAATTTTGATCAAGTTAAGAACATGACAAATAGGGTAAAGAAAAGCCTTGGAGGTATAGATATACTTGTAAACAATGCAGGCATATCTGGACAAAACTCAACTATTGAAAAGATCAATATTGAAGAATGGAAAAATGTGATTGAGGTCAACTTAAATGGAGTTTTTAACTGCTGCAAAGCGGTCGAAGCAGAGTTAAGGAAGAATAAGGGTAAGGTGGTGAATATCTCCTCTATAGCAGGAAAAATGGGGGGATCAATCGGTTGCCACTATGCAGCATCAAAGGCAGGTGTGATCGGCTTGACCTTTCGCCTAGCTACTGAACTGGCACCGCAAGTCACGGTGAATGCTATAGCTCCAGGACCGGTTGACACAGAGCTTCTATCACCAGAAATTAAGAAGAAATTGTCAGGTCTGACGCCGTTTGGAAGGATCGCAAAACCTGAGGAAATAGCTCATACAGTTGTCTACCTGCTTGAAAACGATTATGTCTCTGGCGAGGTTATAGATGTGAATGCAGCCAGATACATGGATTAGCAAAAGTGCAAAGGGTTGTGACTTTGTAGGATAGAGTGCACCTGACTTTGTTGCGCTCACCCGCATTATGCTTCTCAGAATTTCAATTAGGTAGATTACCGTATGTGGAATTCTTTAAGAGACGAGCTTTTACCATTCGTGTGTAGAGCTTCTCGCCTAACGACTTTAATCAAAGCTTGAAGTAGAAAAAACCTCTTTCTAAATTTCCTTGATCGACAGATCATCTATTGTTCTTACATCCTTTTCCAAATCAGCAATTGCTATCGTTCGAGTCGGAACAATGCCCAGATAGGCCGAGGAGGTAAATATCGTAACGCATCTTTTTTGGTAAAGAGCGAGTTTTGCAGTGGGTTGATGAGATCTGATTAGGACATTTTTGCTGAGCCTTTTCATTATTGTTTTGAAATGAGCCGCCCCAAATTGGGGCCGTCCAGTAAAAGCCTCATCTCCTAAAACGTCTCCCTTGCTCTCCTGCCAATCTCCCCACGCTATCTGTCTCCACAGCTCGCTGCCAAACTCTATTTTTTTTATTGCTTGAAGGTTGCTGACTGAAGGCAACGCACCGTGCAGGGCTATTATTCCATTGGAAGTACTCACGACATAAGGCAATTTCGAAAGAGTTTCTGCATATTGCCCAGAGAGTACAGGGCTTAACTCTTGCCAAAAATTGGCCGGAGAAAAATACATTGCTTTTCTGCCCTCGTGATTTCCCTGAAGTAAAAGCAACCGCTCTGGATAAATTGTTTTCAATGCAAGCAAATAATCAATATTCTGCTTGGAATCAGTACCCCTGTCAACATAATCTCCTAAAAATACTATCTTGTTCGGGGGTTTAAGATAGCGTTTGATTACAATCTTGGTAGCATCGAAATCCCCATGAGTATCACCTACAAAAATGACATTTCCTGAAGGGATTTCCAGAAGATTTGGTTCCTGCTGGATGATACTTTCTGCTCGTTTGAGTAATTCCATCGTCTCGTCCTCATCGAGCGTCGATGCCAATTCAGGATTTTCAATGATACGTTTAATCATACTCAATTTTCTGTATTGGTTGCTGTAACCAGTGAACTACTCTTCCCTTTGCAGATGGGGCCTTAGCTCGCGAGGAAGATGAATTTGCTTTTGAGGACCAATTTGGGGTACATGACTATTTGATAGTTGTGCTTTAACTGTCTTTTCAGAAATTTATCTTTTAAAAGCCAAGAAGACCCCTTCCGATAGGGAGGGGTAGTTGACTGGTGCCTATTTCCACTTTTCGACAGCTTCTCTAAGCTCCTTGTGATCTTTAGCATACTCCTCTAATGGGATTGTTTGCAGCACAGCATCTAGAGCTTGTTTTAACGCCTTAGCTCCTGCTTCGGTACCACCGGGATGCCCATGAACTCCGCCCCCTGCCTGAATAACGATATCTCTTCCAAGCAACTCCACTATCCTAGGAATCAAAAGAGGATGAACACCACCGGACGCAACAGGAAAAACATTCTTCAGTCCGAACCACTCGTTCTTGAGAAAATCATTGGTTTGAATGACTTCTTCTTTCGTTCCTTTCATCTTTCCTACCACGGTTCCCGTATGCAACTGATCTCCTCCAGCCAGCCTGGCTAATTTTGCAAGAACTAACATGGTGATTCCATGATGAGGATCCTCAGTGAAGGCCGCATGACCTGCGCGGTGTATGTGTAACGGAACGTTTATTTTGCCATCTTCTGCCAAAGCTCTAATCGCGGCATATCCTGCGCACAGCATGTCTACCATTAAGCAGGTTGCATCGTTGCTCAGAGCGTCTTCCGCGACCTCTACTATTCTGTCCGCACGGGTGGTGACATTTATTGCGTAATAAACCTTCCTTCCAGTCTCTTCCTTGACCTTGTCGATCGCCTCGGCTATCTGTCTCGTTCTTTCTAACAATGGGCAGAACGCCTGGTTAACCAGGTTTTCGTCGTCCTTTCCAAAATCAATTCCCCCCCGAGCTGCCTTGTAGAAAACCTCAGCCTGTTCTTTGGGGGACAAACCTATCTTTGGCTTAATGATTGTTCCTATCAGCGGTCTTTTTTTGACGCCAATCAGATTCCTGACCCCTTCTATTCCAAATTTTGGCCCCTGATAAAGCTTCACGATTGTGGAAGGAAGTTCGATATCAACCAGCCTAACATGCTTCAGCAAGGAGAGACCGAACAAATTGCCTGCAACGAAGGACAGCAAGTGGGGTATGCCTCCAGGCTCGTGAGAATATTCATCAATTGAATAGGCAATGGTTACTGTTTTTGATTCCTCATCAAGTTCGATGACATCTGCACTCAATCTCTTTTGTATTTCTGGTTCGAGCATTTTGAGTTTTGTCCATGTACCAACACTTTCCTCCTTGCATATTTCTTCAGCTGCATCTGCCAATGACAAGCTTGATTCTATCCTATATTTCGCTAAAATTTCTTCCATTTTTAACTCCCTTCAAGTTCTTCAAGTCTAAAACCTTCTAACAAAGTAAAAGCTGCCTGAGGAGGAATTATGCCTTTCTCAGTAATGATCAGATCAATATATTCAGGGGGAGTAACATCAAAAGCGGGATTCCTTATCTTTATTCCTGGAAATTCCTTAGGATTCACAACCTCGGTTGCATCTCTCTCCTCAATTTCAACAAGCTCACCAACCAGAGTCTGAGGGTGAAATTTGTATGACTCGGCTGCAACAAAGAAAAGAGCTCTTGCTTCATGAGCGATGAGAGCCAGCTGAGAGGTTCCTATTTTGTTCACAACAGCTCCATTTGCAGCGATTGAATCTGCTCCAACCACAACCTTATCGATTTTTCTCATGTAGAAACGGACTGCGGAATCGACGACCAATGTTGTAGGTATGCCAGCCTTACTCAGTTCTTTAACAGAAATGAGCCCCTGCCGCCTGGGCCTTGATTCTGTGGTCCACACGCTTATATCCTTTCCTTGTCTAAAAGCGGTCTTTATGACTGACAAGGCACAGGATGAGTTGCAATGGGTGAGGATGGTGTCGCCATCTGCAATTCTCCGAGCTCCTACCTCACCTATTCGTTTCACAGCCTGCCGGGACAAACTTATGAACTTTTCGGCTCGATTTATAACTGTCCTCTTTAACTCATCCGAATCAGAATCAGGAGAAAGATCGAAGGTTATGTATCTGACGGCATTGGGCAGTGAAACAGCGGTCGGTCGGGTACCGAGCAAAAGCTTAGAAACTGCCTTTATTTCAGTAAAGAGGTTTTTGGAATTCTTAGCATGAGAATTTTCAGCTTGAATTTTCAGTGCTTTAGCAGTTGCTCTAGCGATTTTGCCTGCGCCTCTTATTTTCATGACTTTGATGTCGTTAGCGATCTGTTTAACCTTAGAGTGAATCATGCGAATCCCAATTATTAAAACCCTTCCTCTTTTAAACTATGCCTCTTTTGGTTTAAAAAGATTTCTGAAAATTGATTTTTAGGGGATTTTTAAGTTGTTCTCTGAGATTTAAAGTCTAAATGTTATAAAATGTTATATATTAAGAGAGTTATATAATATCTGAAAAAATGAACAAGAAAAAAGTTGCATTTTTAATTGCTTTTGTTTTAACTTTATTATTTGCATATCCTTCTGTATTCGCTTCGTCTACTCACCACACGGCCAACTTCACATGGGGATTTGATGTATATTTCTCGCCTGAAGATGATTGCGAAGGACGTTTGAGAATGCTGATTCAGAATGCGCGGGACAGCGTTCATTGTGCTTTATATGAGATAGAACTTGACAGCATAGCCCAGGAGCTAATAAGGGCAGAAAAAGCAGGAAAAGACGTGAAAATCATAGTCGATGACAAAATGGCAGAGAAACCAGAATCAAAAGTTGATTATTTGACTGCGAACGGAGTAGAAGTAAGAAAAGATAAGAGTGTGTCGTATTTTATGCACAACAAATTTTGTGTTATTGACGAAATGACTGTTTGGACCGGCTCCCTCAACCCAACCTATGGAGGGACAAAGAGGCACAACAATAATGTCGTAGTCATTCATTCGCCGTTGCTGGGAGAAAATTACGAGACCGAGTTCGGAGAGATGTGGGAAGGGCAATTCGGAAAGACCTCGCCCAGAAATACGCCGTATCCTCACCTCACAATATTGGGTAAACAGATAGAATGTTATTTTGGTCCGGAGGACGGCATAGCTATGGAGATCATGGCAGAACTGAGGGGTGCGAGAGAGAGCGTCTATTTTATGGCCTTCTCGTTTACCAGAGATGATATGGCAGATCTGATAATTGACAAGCATGGAGAAGGCAAGGACGTAAAAGGAGTTTTCGAAAGTATGGACTCATTCTATGAGGAGTTTTTGTATCAATATCCTGGGGAATACTCAAAATATTGGGAGATGGAACAGGCAGGCTTGGCTGTGCGACTGGATGGGAATCCAGATTTGATGCACCACAAGGTGTTTATCGTAGACAGCGAGACGGTCATCACGGGTTCGCCAAACTTTTCTAAGAGGGGAGATCAGGACAATGACGAGAACTTGCTGATAATTCATGACAGGGAGACAGCGTCACAATATCTCAGAGAGTTTGAAGAGGTATGGCAAGAAGCACAATCAGGGAGTACACACAATTAGACAGTGACATATTCCACGTCCTAAAGGGTTGCCAAAGGCAACTTTCTCGCTTCGCTCTAAAGCGGGGCTTCTTAAGGGCAACCCAAAAGTCAACAGAGTTCGTCGGTTAGCATCTCAATCACAAATGTGGAACTCCAACCAAACTGAGACAAAGCGGGTTTTCCTGCATGGCCTGTGCAACCCACCTCACCTGTAAGCGCGTTGTAGTTCTCGTGGATTCCTCCCTTTTCTGGGGTGCTCATCATCGACAACAGCCTGCGTTTCAGGTCTAACGCTTCCTTTTTATAGCCATGCTTTTTCAAGGTGTCGTAGGCACTGTAGGCAGTCACCAACCATATCTGCCCCTGCCAGTAACAGCCCTTTTCCCTTTTATCATAGAAAGGACTGTTATAAGCCACGCTGGGTATTGGGTATTTGCCAAAGAATTCCTCTGGATTGAGCAAATGCTCTTCAATCACCCTTTTTACCTTGGCTTTGTCGTCCGTTGCATTGAGCCAAGCTGGAAACCATACGGCGGGAGTTAGCACTTTTACTTTTTCATGCCTGCCATCGACCCTTCTAATATCGAACCAGCATCCATCTGCTTCGCTCCACATGTATCTGTCTATGCTTTTCTTCAGTCTTTCTGCCCCTAATTCCCAACGTTTGTTTTCTTTATCCTTACCTAAGATTTTGGCCCAGCCCGCCATTTTCGTAAGATAAAAATACAACCAACTGTTGAGGTCTATTGTGTCTATGCTGGTTATTCTTGTGCCAATAGTGATACCTTCTCTTACTCCCAAAAACCTTGGGGTGTCGTCCCATCCTGTTTCGCCGGCTGTGTGGAACTCGTAGAGCCCTCCCTCATCCAAGTCCCTCTCCTTGTAAAACCACTTCAGATAGTCTTTGCTTTTGAGGTACATGTTCTGAAGAAAATCAAGATCACCTGTTTTCTTGTATATTTCATCTATGGCCCAAGCCTGAGCCGGAGGCTGGGAGATATCCGAAGAAGGGGTTAAAGAGTCGTCGATCATGCTGCACAGCATGCCATCAGGCTTCATACCTGCAAACTGTGTCAGCAGGTTTTCTACTGCTAAATCGGAATTAAAGTGATTTATCCCCAATGCGTGAAATGCGGTATCCCAACCCCAAAAGTAGTTGAAGTGTATTTTGCAAGGAACTGAGCAATAGTATTGCATTTTGTTCCTTGGAGCATACAGATTCATTCTTAAGGCTGTTAAGGCCTCTTCCAAAAGTATCTTGTATTTTTTTACATTTCCTTTTAAGTTTATAGAGTCCAAGAAAGAATTCCAGTCCTTTTTTATTTCTTCAAAAAGTCTGTCTTTGCCCCTGCCTGCAGCCTTTTGATGTCCTTCCTTTGCCAGTTTTATTGCTCCGCTCTCTGCATCGCTGAAAGAGATTATAATAAAAAATGAGCCTGTAGGTCCTTTGCTTTCAATTTTATTTTCTCTGACTTTAAAATCAAAACTTGGATAAAAGGCCCTGTGAACGGTGTTTTCTTTCCCGAGGGGGGATTTCTTGAATTCTTCAAAAGCCTCCTCAGTTACCTCAATCTCATCCCCGTATTCGGTGGGTGCTTTTTCCCTAAACCTCTCTGCTCTCAAGGTTGCGTGGTCTACGGGCAGAGAATCTTTGATAACCAATGGATGGGGACAGATATCACAAACTACAGATTCATCTATCATATATTCCTGAGCGCTGGTGTTGGTTCTATCAACAACAAGGGATACTTTTGCTTTTTTCTCCGTATCAACTGCTATCAATAGGGTGTCCGTGGATATAAAGAAAGTTTTCGCGATGACCTCTGAATTATTAAAAACAGCTTTCTCTTTGATATAAAAAGGATAAAAGAAGACCTTCCGGTCTTCAGGCAACTCTTCATTTAAAGTGATCCAGGTGTTAGAAAACATGCCACCCATACCAGGTAAGCAGGTGTAATTCGCGGTTTTTGCGAATTTTTTATCAGTCAAACTCGCCTTTATCCCATAATGCGAACCAAAATCAGATAATGGTCCTCCCGTGACAACGCTCTCGATGTAGAAGGGATATCCTTCAAACTCAACTTCTAGACCGAACTTTTCCATAAGATAAAATTGGGGGGGATATAAAAAACCTAAGTAGCGAAAAGATTGGAATTTTTGGGATTAGAGATAGATAACACCGATGGGGTCAGACCCTAGCTGCTTAATCTTCTTTAAAAAACACGGATCTTAAAGCAGTTGCGTCGATCTCAAACTAAGAACCTCATTCATTGATACTTGCATAGAAATAAGAGGAGGGTAGTCAAAACAGATATTTACACGCTCTTCTTTCTAATATTATCTTATAGCAAAAAACTTATAGCAAAAAAGAGATTTAAACTTAGGATTTAACGCTGAGGGGGAGATTTGAACTCCCAAGAGGGGTTACCCTCACGAGCTCTCCAGGCTCGCGCCTTACCGGGTTGGGCCACCTCAGCATCCAAATGGCAGCCTGCCTTCTACAACCGTTGTATTTTCATTTTGTTGGATATATTAAAACATTATTGTGAGGTCTAACAACATCCAACCAAAATTTTAAACGAAACGAGCAGATTAAAAAGCAGACTTGAACAACAAATGGAATGGTACAATTTTGCCCTCATTTTTTCCATAGGGAAGGATAAGTAGAAATCGGCATAATAACCCTTTCGAGCTCTGCTACAATACCTTTCTCTTTTTCCATTATATTCTTAGCACTCAACAAGGACTTTGCCAATGCGACAGCTTCTGTCTTCAAGGTCTTAATTACCAACAGGTCACCGATTTTGATAGATTTGTCTATCTGCAAAATTCCCGGCAATGCAAGATTTGCACCATGACACAACGCACCTACTGCGGAATCTCTGACGATCACGGAAGGCAAATGGTCAAACAACCTTTCGACTGGTTGAATCGCTTTACGCAAATAAGAGTCTTCTTCATTTTCCTTCCAAAATGTGTAGGCATCCTGGAGTTGGTGAAGTGTGGTCAAAGATTCTTCAGTGAAATCCCCTGTTTTTGTTCTTCTGAGCTCTTTCAAATGGGCACCGGCACCCAAATGCTCCCCTAAATCAAAACAAAGTTTCCGTATGTATGTGCCAGCCTCACACCTGACCCTGAACAGCACATCCCTGTCTTTGATTTCTAACAGCTTAAAGAAATAAATTCTTCTCTTTCTCTTTCTGCGCTTAACCGCAGACCTGACCGGGGGCAGCTGAGTGATCTGCCCTTCGAAAAGCTTAGATTCTTTTACCAGCTTGTCGGGCTCGACTGGCTTGTGTAGATGCATAACGCCAACGTACTCCTTTGGCGCCTTGTTCAACACCATCAGCCCCCTGGTCGCGTTTTCCAAGGCGATTGGCAAAACACCTGTCGCATGGGGATCGAGCGTTCCTCCGTGACCTGCCTTTGACACACCCAAAATTTTTTTTACCCACGCAGAGACTTGATGGGAGGTTGGACCGTCCGGCTTGTCAAGATTTATGACCCCGGTGGATAGAAATTCTTCGACGGACCTCTTGCCTGGCTCTTTTCCCCAGCTCGGATTTGTCTGGGCGTAACCCTTAATAAGAAGCTGGTTATTTGACATTAAACTCCCTCAAAACAGCTGCCTCAATTTCTTTTGGACTCTTATCCCGGGTATTGATGACTGAGTCATAGATAGACAGGTCTTCCAGATCGATGCCGTAGTAAGCCCTGTACCTTTTTTTCTCACTCTCTTCTCTCCGAAGAATCTGCTTAATGCTCTCATCGATGCTTATCCTTTCCCTCTTGGCGACTCTTTTTGCTCTCTCTCTCATCTCTGCCTCCAGCCAGATCTTGTAGGCATCTATGTTGTTTAGGTGTGCAAGCCAGCCCCCAAGCCTCGACTCCAGAATTATGCTTCCCTTTCTTAATAGCTCAATCTGCCTTTTTTCTATCTGGTTGTCAACCGCGGGACTGGTTTCGCAATGCTTGCTAAATTCGTCCAGACGTATGCCATATTTCTTTGAAAGATCCCGAAAAATCAATCCTGTGCTGAAAATGTGGAGGTGCAGATCTTTTCCAAGAATCTCAGAGATTGTTGTCGTTCCGCTTCCTGGCAAACCCGAGATAGTTATGGTGGGCATCAGTCATCTTTCCTCATTTCTTATGCTTGCTGGTCCACCAATCTGACATGCCGATCAAATTAAATATCTTGGTAATCGATCCACCCAAAGCGATTGATAGGGGTAGAAAAACAATTAACCATGCTGGAAATCTGCATGGCCCTGCACCAAACTGTGCGTCTAAAGCGACATGACTTGCCCATGGAACATCGAAATAAACATAAGAAAATGTCTCCATGCCATACATACCAATGTACCAAAGCAACCACATGAAGATGGGGATCGTGATAGCCATCGACAGAACCATTGTTTTCGTTCCTCCACCGCTTGACGCCATTGATTCTTGCTGCATTTCCTGTATCTCAGGCATGGCCTTGTTTAACTTTTTTATCTTTGACATGTCATGGGTCATTCTTGCTTCTCTCATCTCTTTCTGAAACGCCTGCATCACTCGTTTGGACTGTGCTGACTGTTTTAGGTCTGTCGAAAAAAACCTTATAATCCCTCCCAGTCCTGCCATGAGCAGAGCAGCAATCAGACAGGTTAGAAGCGGGTATCGTCCATCGAACCCAATTATTGGCCCCAAAATGAGGTTGATAGCTGGGCCAATGATATTTATGAATTGAAACAACACTAACACAAGTATCATTACTACCATTAACGGAAGCATCGCACTCATGGGTCCCTTGGGTTTGCCTTCTTGCATCTTAATCACCTTTTTCTATTATTCTCACGAGATCTCTAACACACTCCATTAGTGAATGGTTGTGGTTAGATATAATCTTAACGGTTGCACCAGTCAACACGGCGTAGGACATGGCTGAAATCCTGTTCATGAGTTGGTGCTCCTCTATCTCCTTAAAGGCCACCTTTTCCCTTATTCTGGTTTGGTCTTTTGCTCTTCGCTCAACTATTTCACTTGGATATGCCTCAACCAGAACTATGACCTCGGGCTTTATCCTTTCCAATACCCAAACTGGAAGGCCAGGCAGAAAACCTTTGGGCGTCTTTATGGTGCAATGAGTGTCAACCACTACCTTGCCCATCCTTTCAATCTTCTCAGCCGCATCAATCTGGATGGCTTTTTGTAGGTCTAGCGGAAGGCTCCTTATCTCATCCCTATTGGTTACGTCCCCTCGAGATCTCGCCGCCTCAAACATCAGATCTCCATAGTTTACGAATTTGACTGATACTTCTTCTCTTGCCTTGCCGATAACGGTTGTCTTTCCTGCTCCTGGAATTCCTGCTATGATAATAGTGCCCATCCATTTCCCAAGGTGAAACGAGCTTGTGCTATTTTAAAATAACGCTGGAAACGGGATTCTTTTTCACTCAACTCCGAAGAGCTTCCTTATCATTGGGTGCATTTCAGCCGCCTGTTCTTTTGCTACTGCTTCATACAAACTCATCAGTATTGATACCGCTAGAAGCACGCTTGTGCCACCTATTCCCCCGACAGTGCCAATCATATCAGCTGTCACAGCCAGCCCGCCAACTATGGCACCGCTTAATATAGTTATCGTTGGAATATACCGCGAAAGAACCTTTTCGACAATCCGGGGACTGCTCCGAAATCCGGGGATTTGCATCTCACTAGATCGAATTTGTTTTGCGACATCTTTTGGTCCCATCCCCGTGGTCTCAATCCAGAATTTTGCAAACAGGATAGAGCCGCCTACCATGGCTAGCAAGTAAACAATAATGTGCAAAAAAATTTGCCAGGGGGCATATTCAACGCCACCCACCACCAGTCCCCCTTGGACCAATGGTATCAGCCAACTTTCTAAGCCTCTGAGTGGAGAGAGGTACCATGCGGCGCCTCCAATAGCGGTATTACCACTAAATTCGCCAATAAAAGAGTTCTGTCCGATCAGAGGTATTTGTGGATTAGTCCAGAGCATCATCGCGACCATATTAAATACCCCTATAATCATCGTAACCAGAATCACAGGTATTACCGATGCATACAACAATCGAATAGGAAATCGTCCCCTTGCTCCCCTAACCTTTCCGTGTGCTAGAGGTATCTCAACCCTTCGAGTTTCAAAGTATATAACCAAGAGAAAGATGAAGATGGTTCCAAGCAATCCGACTATCGTATTTTGGGTGTATCCTTGGCCTCCCCCACCCAAGAAGAGATACTCAAATCCTCCCCCATAGATTAGATCTGAAAGTGAAAACTTTGATAAAAGATACCCCAACCTCAAGAAAGCACCAGCAGGAGGATTCATGATTCCTATCACTTGCCCAGGAATCTCAGGGAACCAGGAAAATAACCCTACTACCAGTTTCTGAGAAACGCCTGCAACAATAAACAGAGAAATGCCGGAACCTATTCCCCACTTTGATACTATCTCATCCATGAGAAATAGGATCATGCCACCAATGAAAAGCTGTAGGATGATTATTGCTCTCGCCGCAGTACTTCCAACTATTTCGACGAATGCAGGGTCGGGGAGCAGAGCCCCAATCTGAGCTACAGACATAACAAGAGTTAAAACAATGACCAATATCTTTTGAGTCCCTTGAAATATTGCCTTGTCCTCCTTTTTTGATAGATCAAGATTGATGATTTTAGCACCAGCCAGCAACTGCATGACTATAGACGCCTCAACAATAGGACCTATTCCCAAATGGATAATCGACCCATTCTCACCTGCCATAATGGCCCTAATATTTTCAAAGTAGTCAACCGTTTCACCACTTACCCCGTAGATCATTACCTGGGCTAGTGTGAAATATANAATTAGGATNACAATAGTCCACAAGAGCTTTGTTTTGAACGGAAGGTGCCCCTTAGGCTTTATGACAGCGGGAAGCTTGTCAATCAGAGGTTTCAAGGCAAACAATCTGCTCTGCTCGGCCATTTCCTAACTCACCCTTCAATAACCTTTCCGCCTTTTGTTTCAATCTTTTGTTTTGCAAGTCTGGTGACACTCCTAACAGTCACCTCAACGGGGCCGCTGATTTTCCCTGCGCCGAGAAGCTTATCGTAATCAAGCTTGGTAAGATCTATCTTTTTGGAGTGCTGAAATCTTTCTTCGAGTTCGCCGATGTTTATCACCCTGTCTTCAGCTTTTTTGAGCGGAGTGAAACCGTGAACGCCAAAAACATTTATTCCTTTTTTTTCCATCTTCAAGGCGCGTAGATATTTGTGTTTGTGGAGTCCTGTCTTTCCTCTCCCGCCTCTTTCGCCCGCACCTCTGCCTTTCTTTGTGCTTCCTCTACCGTAAGTTTTTGAACCCCTGAAATGCTTTGTTTTTTCTTTTGCCATCAGATCATCCTCTCGATCAGTTTGTTTATTTCTTTTCCGCGGTAGCCCAGCACTCCGCCTTCCTTAAAGGAGCGTTTCGTGTGCCCCCAACCCTTTCGNGGAGGGTGCAGACGAAAAACAGGTTTCACATCGGGCAATTCTTTGTATTTAACTNTCTCNTNTGCAATCGCCTCAACCCATGGGTCTATCCCCTGAAAAGGCATGCGGGTCTTTACCCAATCATCTGTAATTGGCTTATCCCCCATGAGTCTTCCTCTTTCTCTTACAAGCTTGTTGAGCGTTTCCTTGTTGATCTCTCCCCAGGTGAGGTAGTCTTTAACTTTTTGCAGCATGCCTTTGTTGGTATCGTTTGCCTGAATCAAGATGCAATGATTTGCTCGAGTTAGACGTAGAAGATCCAGTGTCAATCGGATTTCACGCCTGACTCC
>JGI24025J20009_10001768_pt1 | contig 16037 bp, 16 predicted proteins | sample Cruoilmetagenom3_FD_20009 | JGI IMG/M metagenome (IMG submission 20009)
TTTAAAACGGGAACCTGTCCTCGTCTGGATGGAAAGAGTATTGATTTTTCCAAGCTTATACCCCAGTATGGAGATTCTCCCCCTCCTCCTTTTTCTTTTTCTACTAAAGAAATAAACCAGAAACAAATTGCCTGTTATATTACTTATACTAATCCTCTAGTTCATGAAATCATTCGTCAGAATCTTGATCGTTCGCCTCTTTATACAGGGGTAATAAAAGGGACAGGAGTTCGTTATTGCCCCTCCATTGAAGACAAAGTAGTACGATTTTCAGATAAAGATAGGCATCAAATATTTTTAGAACCAGAAGGGTTAAATACTTATGAGTTTTATCCCAATGGATTATCTACCTCTCTTCCTCTTGATGTCCAGATTGAACTTCTCCATAATATTAAAGGATTAGAAAAAGTAAAGATAATGAGACCAGGTTATGGGATAGAACACGATTATATAGATCCTACCCAGCTTTTGCCTACCCTGGAGACAAAACTTATTAAAAATCTTTATTTTGCTGGACAAATCAATGGAACTACTGGTTATGAAGAAGCAGCGGCTCAAGGTTTAGTGGCTGGGATTAATGCCGGTCTTAAAGTAAAAGGTAAAACCCCGCTTGTATTAGATCGTTCTCAGGCCTACATAGGAGTATTAATTGATGATTTAGTTACTCGAGGAACAAATGAGCCTTATCGGATGTTTACTTCTCGCGCTGAATACCGACTCTCTCTTCGAGAAGATAATGCTGACTTGAGATTACGGGAAATCGGATACAAAATAGGATTAATAAAAGAATTCGAATATAATAGAGTGGAAGGTAGAAAAGAGAGAGTTGAAGAAGAAATTTTGAGATTAAAAAAATTAAGAATTACTCCTCAAAATTTTATTAATGAAAAGCTTGAGGAATGGGGGACAGAACCTTTAAAAGGAAATATAAGCATTGAAGAACTTCTTAGAAGACCTCAGATTACTTATAAGAAATTAAAACTTATAAGTAAAGAAGTGAGAAATCTTTCATCTCAAGAAGAATTACAGATAGAAGTTCAGGTAAAATATAGAGGTTATATAGAAAGAGAAAGAAGAGAGATTCAAAAATTTAAAAACATGGAAAAAGTAAAAATTCCTTCAGGTTTTAATTTTTCTAAGATTTCTGGATTATCTATAGAGGTAAAGGAAAAGCTCCTAAAGTTTAAACCTCTTTCCCTGGGGCAGGCTTCTCGTATTTCAGGAATTACTCCGGCAGCTATTTCTCTTTTAATGATTCATTTAGTTCAAAGAAAGAAAAATGATAAAAAATAGGAGGTTTTTATGGCAAATGAGGATATTAGACAAATGTGCACGCAAGTAAAAAAAGGGGAAATAGCTCGCTATGTATTGCTTCCAGGAGATCCAGGAAGAGTAAGAAGAATAGCCAGTCTCTGGGATGAAGGTGAGGAAATTGCCAGTTCCCGTGAGTTCACTACTTATACTGGAAAGATAGGAGGAGTAAAGATAAGTGCGACTTCTACTGGAATAGGGGGACCCAGTGCCGCTGTTGCCGTAGAAGAACTTTCTCGTGCAGGAGCTGATACTTTTATTAGAGTAGGAAGCAGCGGATGTATGGGTGATGATGTTTTACCCGGAGATCTTATTATTACCTCAGGAGCTATAAGGGGAGAGGGAGCTTCCCGAAGTTATGTAGGTATAGAATACCCGGCAGTGGCTCATTATGAAATTATTCCCGCTCTGGTTCAATCAGCTACAGAATTTGGCTATCCTTTTCATGTAGGAATTACTCTTTCAGTTGATGGGTTTTATAGTAGTAATAAACTCATCTCTGGTAATGAGCTTAAATCTATGAGTACCGGTGGCTATTTTCAATCATGGATGGAGCACAAAATGCTTGATGCAAAAAGAGCAAGAGCCCTAAATCAAGAGATGGAAGCAGGGATCATCTTAACACTCTGTAATTTATTCGGGTTAAGAGGAGGAGTAGTTTGCGCGGCTACGGATAGAGTTCCCTGGGATTCACCTTCAGGGATAGATTTTGGGTCATCGGAAGAAAAAAGTATTCGTGTAGCTATAGGGGCAGTTAAATTATTAGCTAAATGGGATAAAGATAAGGAAGAACAAGGAATAAAGTACTGGCATCCCGGTATGATTAGAGAATAGTTGTTAGTTCTTAGTCGTTTGAAGGTAGCCGCAACCTTCAGGTTGCGCTGTTTTACGCAGGCTAAAGCCTGCGGCTACCAAGATTTTATCTATCGCAATGGCACGTGGTTCACTGAGTATTTACAAATGCCGGGAGGGGGAGTTGAACCCCCATGGATAAGATATCCACAGGCTCCTCAAGCCTGCGCGTCTACCACTTCCGCCATCCCGGCTTTATTTATAGTATAGCAAACTTTTTAAAAATGTAAATATGCAAATATTCAGTGACTGAGTATTTACCTTTATTTTATGGAGAATAACTTATATGGAACAACATAAATAATTGCGCATTCTTTGTAGCGGCTTCACTTATGAAGCCCGAAAATTAGCGAGTTTGATAAATCAAACCTCTACAAATAAAAGGAGATACAATGGGTAAGGAAAATAAAGTTTTAGTGGTTGGTTCTGTTGCTCTGGATGATATAGAGACACCTTCTGGAAGGAGAGAAAACGCGCTGGGAGGTTCGGCAACTTATTTTTCCTGGGCTTGTAGTTTATTTTCCCCAGTCAGTATGGTAGGTGTAGTAGGAGAAGACTTTCCTCCTCAGTATTTACATTTATTGAATCAAAGGGGAATAGACACCCAGGCATTACGGAAAATAGAAGGAAAGACTTTTCACTGGAAGGGAAGATATGATTCTGACTTCAATGCTGCTCATACTTTAAGAACAGAACTCAATGTTTTTGCTAATTTCAACCCAGAATTTTTTCCTTATCGTTGCAAGATAAAATATCTTTTTTTAGCCAATATTGATCCCGTAATTCAGTTAAAAGTTGCTCAAGAAATGAAAAATCCCGATATTGTTGCTACGGATACGATGAACTACTGGATTGAGAAGAAGAGAAAAGATTTACTTAAAGTTTTAAAAATTACTGATTTTCTTTTAGTTAATGATGCTGAGGCACGGCAACTTGGGGAGGAAGCGAATTTAATATCTGCCTGCCGTCGGATTCTTTCCTGGGGCCCAAAAATTGTAATTGTAAAGCAGGGTGAATACGGGGTGAGGATGTTTTATTCAAGTAAAAAAAAGGAAAAAATTGAAACCTTTTCTGTTCCCTCTATTCCTCTGGAAACAATAATTGATCCTACAGGAGCAGGAGATAGTTTCGCTGGTGCTTTTATGGGATATCTTGCTTCTCAAAGGAAGATCGATGAAAAGACTTTGCGTTTGGCAGTTGCTATGGGTAGTGTTGTCGCTTCTTTTACAGTAGAAGGCTTTAGTTTGGAGGCATTAGAGAAAGTAGATTTAAAGAATGTATATCAGCGTTTCCATAATTTACGCAATATTGCCTATTTTGAAGATTTAAGGGAAGCACATTACGTCACTTAAAATTAATGAAAGTAAATTTAATTTCTTTAGGTTGTCCAAAAAATCTGGTAGATAGTGAAGTTATTCTGGGAAGATTAGGAGAGAAGGGATATTCTTTTACTTTTTTCCCCAGGGAAGCAGATATAATAATTATTAATACTTGTTCTTTTATTGAGAAAGCAAGAAAAGAAAGTTATGAAACAATTTCTCAAATAATTTCTCAGAAGAAATCTTCCCAGAAAGTTATTATTTGTGGTTGTCTTCCTCAGCTTAGAGGGAGATACCTTTTCTCAAAATTTCCTCAAATTGATGCCTTAATAGGAAGTGCTGATTTTATCAAGATTGATAAGGTAATCACTGCTCTCTACAAAGGTGAAGAACATTTATTTTTAGTAAATGAACCTTATTTTCTCTACAACCATACCTATCCCCGACTCTTAACTACTCCCCCTTCTTATGCCTATTTAAAAATTGCCGAAGGATGTTCTAACCGTTGTTCCTATTGTCTTATTCCCTATCTTCGTGGTAAATATCGGAGTAGACCCATAAAAGATATTGTCCAGGAGGCAAGGGCTTTATGCGATTTAGGAGTAAAAGAAATAATTTTAGTAGCCCAAGATACTACTTTTTATAAAAGAGATTCAGAGAATAAATTCTTTTTATCCTCCTTATTAGAAGCCCTGGAAAAACTAAATAAACTTAAGTGGATTCGTCTTCTTTATACTCACCCGTCACATTTTGATTCTTCTCTCATTCATACTATAGATAGCTCAAGGAAAATCTGCAAATATATTGATCTTCCCCTACAGCATACCCATAATGAAATTCTTACCAGGATGAGACGACCTCGGTTTGAGGAAACAGAGAGACTAATTTATAAGCTTAGAGAGAAAATTACTGGGGTTACCCTTCGTACCACTTTAATGGTAGGTTTTCCCGGGGAAGAGGAAAAACATTTTCAGAAACTCTTAAAAGATGTAGAAAGACTAAAATTTGACTGGTTAGGATCTTTTACTTATTCACCTGAAAAAGGAACATCAGCTTATTCTTTTACTCCCCGAATTTCTTCCCGGGTTAAGAGGCGACGGTATAAAAAACTTATGGAGCTTCAACATTTTATAACCCTGGAGAAAAACAAGAAAAGGGTGGGAGAAGAATATCCTATCTTAGTAGATAAAGAGGACAAGGGACATACAGAATTCCAGGCTCCAGAAATTGATGGGGAGGTATTTCTTCAAAAAAAGTATATGCCCGGGAAGTTCTTTCAAGGAAAAATCTCTGGAATAAAAGATGCTTATGATTTGATATGCTAATCCTTATTTTTCTGTTGAATCTTTAAATTTTTTGCTATTTTTTACTTTTACTTTCAACATTTTTTTAAGAACAATGGTAGTAGGATTTTCACTAAAATCCTGGAGAGCTTTTTTATCCTTTTCTTTTATTAATTCTTTTACCTTTTTAATGGCTAAACGCGTGAGAGTATATTTATCTCTCTCTTTTGTTTTATTTAGTAATTCATCAATAGAAATTTCAATCATTAATACATCCTCCCCATTTTTTTAAAATTTTTTATATATATTTCTTGCAGTTCGACATCGTTCTGCTCTGATAATAGCTAATAAGTCCTGGAGAGTATTATTTATATTGTCATTTATTACTGAATAATCGTAGTATCCTGCATATTCTACTTCTTTCTTTGCCCTTTCTATACGCTTTTTAATTTTTTCATCTGTTTCTGTTCCCCTTATCTTCAATCGTTTTTCCAGTTCTTTCCAGGAAGGAGGAAGAATAAAAATAAGAGTAGCCTGAGGATAATGTTTTTTGATGTTAATTCCTCCCTTTACATCTACTTCCAGAATAACATCTTTTCCACCTTCAATAATTTTATTAAGAAGTGTGGATGAAGTTCCATAAAATTCTCCATGGACTTCTGCCCACTCTACAAATTCTTTTCTCTCTGTCATCTTCTTAAATTCTTCTGTAGAAACAAAATAATAATCTATCCCTTTTATCTCATTCTTTCGAGGTTGGCGAGTGGTAAAGGAAACCGAGTAGGTAAGAAAAGGAAGAGCTTGAAGAAGTCTTTTACACAAAGTAGTCTTTCCTGCTCCTGAAGGAGCAGAAATAACAATTATTAATCCTTCTTTTTTTCTTTTTAATATTCGATCCATTTTTTATCTCACAGAAAATTATACCTATAATTCTTTACTCAATGTTCTGGTTTAATTCTTTAATTTTCTCTATTTCTTCCTTAATTTTAATTATATGAGAAGAAATAGGAAATGAAACTACTTTTGCTCCCATAGTATTAGCTTCTCGCTGTAATTCTCTAAGAATAAATTCTATCCTTTTTCCCATAGGTCTTTTTCTCTTGAGAGTTTGCTTAAGTTGATGCAAATGAGACCTTATTCTTATTTTTTCCTCATTAATATTATTGTGATTGATGAAAGATAGTATCTCTTTGGCTATTTTTTCTTTATCCTCGGGGAGAAATTTTTTAAGTTCTTTTTCTATTCTTTCTCGATAAATTTTTTCGCAAAGAGGAGTCTTTTTTTCTATTTCTATAATTTCTTTTTTTATTTTCTCTGTAGATTTATAAATACTAATCCGATGTTTCTCCCCCTCCTCTTCTCTCATAAAAATTACTTCTTTTAAAGCCTTTTTTAAGGCTTTCTCTATTATCTCTTCGCTAATTCTTTTTTCCTCTTTATCTATACTAATTATTTCAGGAAGTTTTAAAAGATTTTCCAGCGAAGGTTTTTCTTTTAATTCCAATTCTCGGGATAATTTAAAGAAAGTTTTGTAATACTGACGAAGAAGGTTTTTATTAATTGTAAGTTTATAAGATGGTCTTTCTTTTATTTTTATACGAAGAATTACTCCTCCACGATTAATTTCTTTCTTAATGTGTTTTCTAATTTTTTTTTCTAAATTAAAAGATAGAGGAGCAGAAGAAATAATATCTATTTTTAAGAAATGATTATTAATTGTTTTTATCTCCAGATAAACTTCTTTTTCTTCTATTTTTTCTTCCCCTTCGCCATATCCAGTCATACTTCTCATTCTTTTGTCCTTTTTTCCATTATTATTTTTAAAAAAAATTCTTCTAAAGATTTTCCTTCTTTTTTAAGTTCATTTATCTCTTTTATGCATATAAGTTCCCCTTTACGAAGAATACCTATGCGGTCACATATTTCTTCAACTTCAGCTAAGATATGGGAGGAAAAAAAGATAGTTCCCCCCTTTTTTTTAAGTTCTAAAATTATATTTTTTATTTTTTTCCGGCCGAGAGGGTCTAATCCAGTCATAGGTTCATCAAGAAAAATAATTTCAGGATCATTTATTAAAGCAGAAGCAATGCCTACACGCTGAACCATTCCTTTGGAAAATTCTTTGAGCCTTATTTTTCGAACATTAAGAAGATCCACTATTTTTAAAAGACTTTTTATCTTTTTCTTTCTTTCTTTTTTCTTTATTTTAAATAATTTGCCACATAAATTTAAATATTCCTCTGCGGATAGATATGGATATAATCTGGGATCTTCGGAAAGGAAACCTATTTTTTGTTTAACTTTAATGTTATCCCCTTCTTCATCAAGAAGTCTATACTTTCCTTCTGTGGGAGAAATAAACCCAAGAAGTATTTTAAGAAGGGTACTTTTACCGGCAGCATTTAACCCTAATAAACCAAAGACTTCTCCTTTCTTAACTTGAAGATGGAGATTTTTTAAAGCGAGGATTTTCTCTTTTTTTAAAAATCCTTTATATCTTTTATAAAGCTTACTTACCCCTTTAACTTTAACTATATCCATTCAAAATACATCAGGGCATTCCCCTGAAATCCCTTTTTATTTCTAATGCACAATTTTCATTTTATTTAAGTAAATTTTATTACCCGATGATTATCTTTAAGATTTTTTAGTATCTCATTAACTGACTTTTTTAGTAGCGGATGAAAAAATTGAGGATTGATTTCCCGTAAGGGAATTAAAACAAATCTCCGTGTATGAAGACGCGGATGAGGGATAATAAGTCCTTCTTCTTTAATTATTTTATCATCATAAAGTAAAAAATCGAGGTCAATTACCCGTGGCCTCTTCTTTTTTGTCCTCATCCTACCCATTCCTTTCTCTATTTCTAGGAGTTCCTCCAATACTTTTAGAGGCTGTTTCTCTGTTTTTGCTTCTAATACGCAGTTTATAAACCATTCTCCTTCTATGTCTACTGGTTCAGTAAGGTACAGAGAAGAGACCCTGGTAATCTGAATTTTTTCTTTTAAATATTTTAAAGCTTCTTTTATATTACTTAATTTATTTCCTTTATTAGACCCGATTCCAAGATAAATAAAACTCATAATATCTTATAAGATAGGTGAAAAAATTTTTTTGTCAAATTTGACTTTTATTTTGTGATTATTATATTTAAATAGAAGGAGAAGAAAATAATGGGAAAAGTATTGGGAAGTGTAGGAAAATTATCTGTAGAACATTTTAAAACTTCAAAAAGAAAACTTTATTTTGTGCCTCTCATATTCTCTCGGAAGAACTCAGGAGCAAAACTTCCCGAGGATTACACCAAAAAATTTATAGCCTACTGGAATGAGGTTAAGAACCATATAGATGACCTCCAGCAAAAAATGGGAAAAGTAAATAAGATATACCACGAATTAGTTACTTTAGAAGGAGAAAAAGGGGTAGAGGGACTCAAAGAAATAAACGAGAAAAGTTATCAAATTGTAAAAGAATTATACCAGAAAGGAACAAAACTGGAATTAATTGAAGATGAAAATTTACTTACGGAGAGTGAAGATTGGCTTCGGTGTTTAGTTACTTATCCTCGCACTCCCAGCGTATTTTCAAAAATTTATGATTTTTATCTAAAAATAATGCAAAAAAGAAAAAAGTACATTACCCAGAAAATAGATAAAACCTTACTTTCCAGTCAAACAGGAATACTTTTTATCAGAGAAGATATTAATATTGAACTTCCTCAAGATATAGAGATTTTTAAAATATCCCCTCCTGTTCTTGATGATATTCATTTAATTCTCAGGGAAAGTTTGGGAAGTTCACGCTAATGCTTTTACTATTTCTTTAGCAAATTTTTTGGCAGATTGAGGACCATTAGCCGTAATAATTTTTTCATTTCCTCACTTCCATAACTTAAATTTATATTAAAATTTCCTATTCCTAATCCGGTCTCCAGATTCTTACCATAAATTCATGGTTTCTCTCTTCAAAGTCGGGCTCTCTATCTCTATTCCAAAGTCTTCGATTCTTCTTTCAAGAGATTTATTTAAAAATTCCTCAAGATATCTTGTGTCTATATCCTTAAAAGATGTATTAGGAACAGGCAATTCATCATAATATAATGCTCCAGATGCTTGATGTATCAATCTCAGTTCTCCGGCGATTGCTATTCTTTTCCCGCTTGCTGTTCTAATGTAATGGATACCTCTATTATCAAATTTCCTCCTTCTGTATTGGCAAAAGCAACTATTTCTGCTGCTAACTTGTCAGAATGAACTTTCTCTTCTTTAAATTCTGTATAGGAGTCTTCACCTTTTTTGACTATCTCTAATAATTCAATTTTATTCATTATCGCCTTTCCTAAAATCCATATTTTTCCTTTCTAAGAAGGAAAACATCTTTACCTCCTTCAATAATTCTCTCCACTGCTTCCTTAACTGCCTTGTCATCTATCGAACCTGATGACTCCTCCCAACCATATTTGTCATTTGCATCTAAGGCTAAGATCAACTCGGAATCAGCTGAGATGGTAATATTTGCATCATGTGTGACAATTACAAATTGCCTCTTTTCTTTTTCAGCCCCATATAGATAATCATCATCTAATCGTTCCTTCTATAATCTTTATTTCTTCCTTATCCAATCCATAGAGTTTATAGACAATTTGGTCTATTTCTTGTTGTAATCGTAAAATTTCTGCTCTTATATTTTGTACCTCGTTTAAAATCTTAGTTTTCTGGATATTAAAGCTTATGATGTTGTCGGGAAAAAGAAGATTTTCTTTTATTTTACTCCAGGGTTTATCCTTCCACTTACTCAGAATATTAGAAAACAGCAATAGTAATTCATAGGGGCCTTCTATGAACAATGAGACCTTATTCTTACCCTTTAGTTTGAGTTGAGCTTTACCGGTAAGAATTAATTCTGGTTTTTCTACTTTTCTTGGGTGAAATTTGTTTTCCTCAAAATTTTTTGGTTTCTCTATCTTTATTTGTGGATGGGTACGGAGATTATAGAGGCTTTCAGGAGAACTACTTTTGATAATCGCCTCAGTATTAATCTCGGGCAAAGAAGCGTCAAACTGAAGTCGAGTAATCCTGGGACCGGAGAAATATTTAGAGTATTTAGCCAGTTCAGCCATTTTTTCTCTTATAGATTTTACTTTATCTACTATTTGATTATGCATCCACGCTTCTTCAGGGTCATCAAAGTTGATGCAGTAGATTGGAATTTTTTTCAATCTAATTTGTCTGCTTACACCTTTCCCTCTCCCCTTATATCCTATCCAATAATTAAGGAGTTTTGAATTCAATAAAGCTAAAATGTATTCTAACGATTCTTGAGTTTCTTTTTTAGGGATATAGAGATTTATATCTGAGTTTTCAAAAAAATTTCCTTCTTGAATAGCATAAAAATTTTCTCTTCCCCATCTTGATGTAACAATTTTGGGTTTTTCATATATATTCTTTCTGTGCGGACGGTGTAATCGCCACCATGGATATTTTTCACCATACCTTTCAAGTCTAGCACTTAACACTTCTTTAAACTTTTCAAGATGCTTAATGATTCGACGAAATTTCTTAGGGTCAAAATTGTCATCGATATAAAGTAAATATTTAATCTCTTTTTCTGTATCAACAAAATATCTGTCTATATCAGAATTCTTATAGGTTCTTTTGATAATCATTTTTTGTGGATCATCTGCTAATAGTGGTTTAACTTCTTCCTCTGCCAGCACAAATATTCCATTACCTTCCTTTATTGAGAATTCATTCCGTTTTTGTTCGGGAATAAGGTGAATATATTTCTTACTTAAAAAATCTGCATTGGAAAAAATTCCACAATCTATATCATATAGCTCTGTAATTGGAGACGCTTTTGATTCTATGCGAGATAAGATTTGTCTTTCTGTTTTTGACTGTATTAGATTCCAAGCATTATCAGTGAGTTCCCCTTGTTTTACCCCACTCCAAAAGACCTTAATAAATTTATCTTCGTATCTTGGTTTACTTATGTGTTTCTGGATATATTTAGTCAGAAAATCAAGATTTTCTCTAATGATATTTCCAGGTAAATCCTGATTTTTACATTTCACTTGAACTATTTTGATATGATTATTTTTTCTTTCTTCTTTGTGTTCTTTTCCAGAACACTTAGTTAAAACAAAGACCATGCTGTGTTGTCCTTTAGCATGTTCAAATATTTTCACTTCTTCAAAAAATATCATTTCTTTAATCTTTGCATTCTCCAAGATATATTTTCTCAATTTTGAAGCACCATCAGCGGTTGGCCAGTAAGCAGAAGTTATAAATCCAAGTTTTCCATAATTTCTCAATTTAGAAAGGCCTAAAATAACAAACCAATAAAGATAGTCCATTTTTCCTTGATAGTATTTCTCCCAATAAGGATAAGACATAAGAGTGTGTTGGAAAAGTTCTTTATGTCCTTTTTCACCAACATAAGGAGGATTTGAACAACAGTAAGAAAATCTACCAGCAAGTTTTTCTTTAATTTTTTCGTATATTTTCTTTTCCGCTATAGTAAAATGAATAATCTCAGGCTGATATTCTTCTTTTTTCTCTTTGATTCCTTCTTTAAAAAGTTGTAACTCTGGATTGTGTAATTCCATTGAATCTTTACATATAACGCCAAGGGGCGTTGGCTCTTTACGAGGTTTCTTCCCTGTTAGTTCTATGTGTCTTTTAATTACAGGAGTAAGTTGGGTAAGCAGATTTACCTGAGTAAGGTAATAAGGAAAAAGAGAAATTTCACTACCGAATATATACCAAAGAATGGCATTATGTATATCATAAAGGTCTTGCGGTTCGCTCCAATCAAAATCAGGGCACTCTCTTATCCTTCTTGCGGCTTCTACTAAGAAACCTCCCGAACCAACAGCAGGATCAAATATAAGCCTGGGAACTCTTTTCCCCTCAATGTGCCAGAAATAGGCTTTTGGATTATTAAATCCAACTCTNTCCCAGATAAGGCTTACAATTTCACGAGGTGTATAATACTGTCCTTTATTCTTTTTATCCACTTTTTCGATATAATCCTCGTAAATTATTCCTAAGATATCTTGGTTGAGTTTACCAAGATAAAAGTTAGAGAGTTCATAGAGAGAATCAATTAAAACATCATCTGAAGGTTCATACCAGGAGTAATTATTATTCACATTAAAGAGCCATGGATATCTCTCTGCTGATAAATCAAAAGCATAGTGTAAAATTCGTTTAATTTCATGATTAAAATTTTCGTACCATTTAACGAAACCACCGTCATAAAGAGTTTGGTCTATGAATTCTATATCTTCCCACACTCGAGCAAGTAATAGGCGAGTCATAGCAAAATAAGCAACCCTGCGGAAGAATGCATCTCTTGCTTTTCCATAAAGAGTTGTTTTATCAATATTCATAATTTTATTAAAAGTCTCAGAATCCATTTCCTTTGATTTTTTTCCTGATATTTGAGCAGAAATTTCTTCTATCTCATAAGTAATATATTCTTCAGAAACTTTGCCTACTTCAGCCATGCTTAACAATTCAGATTTCTTTTGTCTTGCATCGTTATGTAGAATATTCACAATATGTCTTAATTGGTCTGTAAGCGATCTAACATTAAGTTCTTCTTCTCCAGACCACGGTTCTGCATTGGCTATTCTTTCTATCTTTTCCTTTTTAGTAAGTGGTGTATAAGAGAACCTCTCCACGAAATTTAAGAATCGCTTGGTATTTTCTTTTTCTAAACATGTTTTCGAGTTTTCCTTATAATTCTGATAGAGTTCCACAAAATTGAAGTTGTATTCTTCAATTTCTATTTCTTCCCCGGAGGTATAAACATCAATGTCCCGCATATTAGTCAAAATGCCATATCTTAGTCCACGAGACTTAATGTATTTTTTAATCTGAGGATGATGTTGAGATAAATTCTGAGAATCAGTGCCCTTAGCATCAAATACAAAAGGATGAGTCCTTGTATCTACAGGAATATAATCGGGTTTTCCTACTCCCTTTGATTCTTGAGTGGCTATAGTTTTCCCCAATTCAAAGCCCAGTATCTCCTCCAGGAATTTACGGAGCAGAATTGGGAAGATCAATTTGTCCTCATCAGCCCGAGATCCTTTTATATATGCAAGATAAGTTTTGGTCTTTTCATCCGAATAGTTTTCATAAGAAACCGAACTTAGGATCCGGATAGTTTTTTTTATGACATCAAGTGATTTCCTCATTATGAATTACCTTTTTGTTCAATTTATTCATAAGCCTCTCCTCTTTTCTCGGCAATCATACTAAAACATAGGGAAGGGGGGTATTTCTATTTTCCCTCCTCTTTATGCATAACTTTATTTGTCACATTAAGATATAATAGCACTCTTTCCCAGTCTTACTCCCTGCAAATTTCCATTTTTTATAAAAAGTCTTCTCTTCTTTTTTCAATATTGTTCAAATTTCTCCTAACCTATAATCGTGCACTAATCGTGCACTAATCGTGCAACACATATTTTATGCTTCTCCCTTTGCCGACTTGAACGACCAAATTCTTTTTCGGTAATCATAATCTTCCTAATCTTTCAAAACTAAATGATTTTTGATTAAAAGCCCATCTGAACCACAGGCGGGATCATAAATTTCTTCCCCTTCAACCGGGTCTAAGCAATAAGCCATTAGAAAAGCAACCTCTCTTGGGGTATAAAATTCTCCAGCAGTTTTTCCCTGCCCCTCGGCATAAAGCCGAATTAGATACTCATAAGCCCGGCCTAAAACATCTGGCTCAGCATCATTTAAACCAATTCGCTGAGGACTAAAAATTTCTAAAAGTTTTGAAAGTGTGTCATCGCTAATTACTCTTACTCTTTCACCATGGCTGGGAATGGTAGCATTAAAATCAACTACATCAATGACACCTTGAAGTTGAGAATTTTCTTTGGCAATTTTTCTTAATGCATCAGTAAGACGCTCCCCTAAATTGACCGTTGTTTTTCTAACTTCCTCAAAATTTGTCTCTTTGGGTATAGAAAATCTTGTCAAACGAGCTTCTTTTGTGATTAATCGCAGTTGTTTTTCATTGCTTGAAGTAATTTCTTGCTTGATTTCTTTAATTTCATCATCATAAACATCGCATATTCTTTTATACAAAAGCAAGGTAATAATGTAGCGCAAAGCTTCGCTACTTCCTCGTAAAAGGTCAGCCGCACTTTTCAACCATCCCTCTAATATCTTAGTATCAACATATTTGGCAGAATTTATCTTTTTTTGAATTTTATATTGGGACATAATCTAATCTCCTTACATCAATCCTTTTTCTTTAAAACTACAAAAGCTATTCTTCCCAATGACTATATGGTCAAGCACCTCAATCTCCATGATTTTACCAGATTTTACTAATCTTTTAGTAATTCCTATATCTTCCTCCGATGGTTCAGGATCACCAGATGGATGATTGTGGGCTAAAATTAGAGATGCAGCACTATGCATAATAGCATCCTTAAATACCTCACGAGGGTGTACTAAATTAGCATTAAGTGTGCCAATAGAAATAGTAGAAAAACCAATGATTTTATTTCTAGTGTTCAATAAAATCAATTTAAAATGCTCTTTGGATTTGTCCTTTATTGATGCCCGAATAACCTTAACAAATGCTTCGGGATTTTTGATATCAAAATCTTTAAGCTCTACATCTAATTCTTCTCTTTTCCCTAATTCAAAACAGGCTTTAATTTGAGCAGCTTTAGCTGAGCCAATACCACGAACTTGGGTTAACTCTTCAAGTGAAGTTCCAGCAATTGCCTTAATATTTCCAAATGTGGTTAAAAGTCTTTGGGCGGTTACCATTACAGATTCACCAGCAATTCCTCGTCCTAAAATCAAAGCTAAAAGTTCCTGAGAAGAAAGAACCTCAGCGCCAAATTTCTGAAGTCTCTCACGGGGTCTTTCTGATTTTGGCAAATCATGAATGGTAAAGGATTTTAAATTCTTTTGTTTATCCTCTGACATGCTTTACCTCGTTGATTTTTCCCTTGATTTCGTCTAATTTAGGCATCTTGATATTCTGAACCTATTCAGCCATAGGTCAATTCATATCCCCTCTTAGTCTCAAAAGAGATAATAGAACCGTCCCTTTCCCCTTTTTGGTTCATCAATGTATTCAATAGAATGAAAAGGCATGACTGCATTAGTTACGTTTTTGAAGAATCCTTTCCTTGAGAAACTCTCTCGCTACCTCCTGAACAAGTTTTATACCAAAAACATTATGAGGTCCAATTCCTTTAATCTCCCGAAGCTCTTCTATTGGTGCCTCAAGAACACCCCGAAGAGTTTTGAACTTCCTCATCGCTTCCTTTGCTTGATGTTTGCAGTCTCTTCGAGGAGTTCCAATCGTTAACAGCAATTCAACTATCTCATAATCATGGAATCCTGAAATGCCGGATCTTATAAATTTCTCTCGCAGTCTCTTTCTGTGACCTTCCTGGTTATTGAGACTCATTTGCTTTGGTTTTCCCCATTGTCCTTTGCTTTCTCTATTCAGGTTCCCATTTATTGATAAGAAAAGGGGATGATTCTATTTTTTCAGTTATAAGAGGCATCTTTTAATCACTTTATCACTTTTGCTAATCGTTTTGCAAGCGGCTTTGCCAATCTCCTTGTCATTTCGGATATCTCTAAACCTACTATTTGCCCCTGGGCATCATATTCTATTCTTACGCCTTCTTCTCTTTCCTCTGAGTCTACAGAAGCTCCCTTTCCTAAGGAAACATATAGTATATCTGTCTCTTCATCAAACCATACCTTTATTTTATTCTTACCCATCTCGTGCCCTCCTTTCTTTTAATTTCACGGTTTATATCTCTACAAGGATAAACTGTTACAATTTTAAATATATCATTTTCTTTTACATAAGGAACAATAAGATTTGTAGAAATTCCTGCAATTTCTACTTTTGCAATCGCTATCATTGCTTTTGAGATTAAATCATAAAAGATAAAATTGGGACTTTCTAACACTTTTTCTACAATTGTTTGCTCTAACTCACGTTCTACGATTTTTCTTTGAGCATGTTTAGAAAATGTTATTTTGATAGCCATAATTAAACCTCTATCATCATTAGGTAGAAATTTCTCTTTTACTTGCTACTATGCGAGGAAAAGATTTATCTAATGTCAATATCTATTGTCTGCAAGGTATCTTGACCTAATATATCTAGAACTCTTACTGCTATTTTGTATCTGTTAGCTTGTTTATAAGTGTATGGTGCAGAGATAAGCTCTAATTTAGTATTTTTCTTTGTCCTAAATGAT
>JGI24025J20009_10001769_pt1 | contig 16035 bp, 20 predicted proteins | sample Cruoilmetagenom3_FD_20009 | JGI IMG/M metagenome (IMG submission 20009)
TAAATCATGTAGATCGCGCTGGAAACCCATTGGGCCAATTGCATGGAGCGAACGCGTGTTTGCGCATCATATTCGGCCCCCAGATACCGCGATGTCTCAAAGCCCTGCACCGTGACCAACAGGCCAAACGCCAGCGCTATGGCGGGCCATCCCCCCAAACGCGACGGGGTGAAAACCAATTCACCGCTTGCCGCCTGGCCTGTGAAAAACCAGCCGAGACCAAACAACAGCCCCGCGATGATCGACAGTTTCAGCCCAACCGAAACCTGCTCCAATCGCTCCAAGGCGCCAAAGCCTTGTGTCCAGCCCACGAACAGGATGATGCAGAAAACGCCGGATGTGACCAACTTGGCGTGAAACGCATCATTCAGATAGGTCAGGCTAACGGCGAAGGCCCCCAACAGGTTCAGGTAATAGGCCACCGACACGATATAGGCAAAACTCAGCGCCCATGCGGCTGCCGTTTCCATGCCGCGCTCGACTGGATCGCCGCTGTTGGCCTTGGTATCTATCCGGGTGATGTTGAACCGGATCGCTGCGCCAAACAGGTAGGCAAACAGGCACAACATCGCCATCACCAGCGGCGCAATCTGCCCATATGCATCCTGAAGGATCGGCCCCAGCACCAGAAACCCGCTGCCAATGATCGAGGCAAGCGGCGTGATCGTCGCCCGCCACAGATGTGCCCGGGATACTGCGGGCCACAGCAGCACAAGACCAGCCAATACAGCCACCAAAATGATCAGCGCGTTAAGCATCTACGCCCCTTTGATCTGCCTCAACTGTAAAGCGCCCCGAACTTGCGCTCCAGATACCCCATCAAGGGTGNATGCGTCGGCGGTGCACCACAAGCCTGCGCAATCACGTCGCGCGGGGTATACAACCCGCCATGGCGCTGNACCTTATCCGCCAGCCAGGCTGTTGCCGGGCCAAGATCACCTTCAGACAATTGCGCATCCAAATCGGGCACGCCCTCTGACAACGCCTCATGCAGGCATCCGGCATAAACATTGCCCAACGCATAGGTTGGAAAATAGCCAAACAAGCCCACGGACCAATGCACATCCTGCAACACACCATCCGAGGCGCGCGCCACGTCGTATCCAAAATCAGCGGCAAACCTATCGTTCCACGCCGCTTCAAGGTCACGGACGTGCAAGTCGCCGACAATCAATGCGCGCTCCAGATCAAAGCGCAGCATAATATGCAGGTTATATTGCACCTCATCGGCCTCGGTGCGGATATGGCCACGGTGCAGCCGGTTGACACATGCATAAAATGCATCCTCATTCACGTTCATCTGGCCAAAGGCATCAACCATCCGGCCATACAGCCAGCCGCAAAAGGCCCGGCTTCGCCCCAGCTGGTTTTCATAGATCCGGCTTTGGCTTTCGTGCACGCCCATCGACACGCCGCGCCCCAAAGGCGTCAGCCGGTAGGCGGGATTGATGTTTTGCTCATAACAGGCATGGCCGGTTTCATGGATCGTGGAGTAGATACAGTTAAACGGGTCCTCCGCGCTGGTGCGTGTGGTGATGCGCACATCATCCCCCGACCCGGATGAAAACGGATGCACTGCCAGGTCCAGACGCCCACGGGTCAGATCATAGCCAAACACCTGCGCCAATTCATGTGCCAGCTGCAATTGCGCCGCCTCATCAAACTGGCCTTCAATGGCAGGGCGTTCAGGATGCGCCAATGCCCGCGCGCGCAGATCTACCAGACCGGGGCGCATCGCGCTGAATATCGCTTCGATCTCAGCCGCGGTGGTTTGCGGCTCATAGTCCTCCAGCAGCGCATCATAGATGTCACCCCCATCCGCCAGTGCTGCGCCTTCCTGACGCTTGAGGTTCACAACCTCCTCAAGCACTGGCACGAAGCTGGCAAAATCGTCCTTGCCACGCGCCTCGGCCCAGATGCCCTGTGATCGGCTGGTCAGACGGGCCAAGGCCTCGACCAGATCACCGGGCACCCGGCTGAGCCGGTCATAGCTGCGCCGGATGTGACGCAGCTGTGCTTTGCCTGCCTCGTCCGGGGCGTCGCCCTGTGCCAGCCAATCGCCCACACGCGGGTCCGTGCCGCGCGCATGCAAGACCGCCTGCAACGCGCCGATTTCCTCGGCCCGCTGATCGCCAGCACCGCGTGGCATCATCGTTTCCTGATCCCACCCAAGGCGGCCCGCCACCTGCCCCAAAGCTTCGGTCTGGCGTTGGAACGCCATCAATTTCTCAAACGCTGTCATGACGCTCACCCCCGGATAGATTGCGCTTGCGGATAAAGGCTCAGGAACCGTGCGCGCAGGATCAGACCCCAGACAACAACCGCCAGCAACTGGTGCACAATCGCCACCTGCCAGGGGGCGCCGTAAATCACTGTCATGATTCCCAACACGGCCTGCGCCAGCACTGCCATAAAGGCCGCTGTAAACGCCCTACGCGTCACACCATGAGCCGATCTGCGCCCCCGCAGCCACACGACCACACCAAAGGCCAACAACAGATAGCCGGTGATCCGGTGGATGAATTGCACCAGACCGGGGTTTTCAAAGAAATTCCGCCACGCAGGCTCAAGCAGCATCATATCGGGCGGGAAAAACCCTCCACCCATCATCGGCCAATCCGTATAGCTGCGCCCGGCGTCAATGCCTGCCACCAACGCGCCGATAAGGATCTGCAAAAACGCAAAATGCAGCCACCCGGTGCTGAGCCCAAACAGCTTGCTCTCTTTGCCACGCCGCGCCTGCATCAATGCGCGGTCTTCACGGCCCAGCATCAGGATGTACCAGCCGATGAACCCAAGGATCACAAAGGCCAGCCCCAGATGCACCGCTAACCGATAGCTGGCGACATCCAGCATCGAGCCTTTGAGACCCGAGCTGACCATCCACCAGCCCACAGCGCCCTGTGCGCCACCAAGTGCACCCAGCAACAGCAATCGCCCCGTCCAGCCTGTCGGAATATTCCTGGCGGCCAGAAACCCAAAGAACCCGATCGCCCAGACCAGGCCAATCACCCGGCCCAGTTGGCGATGGCCCCATTCCCACCAATAAATCGATTTGAAATCAGCCAGTTCCATCCACTCATTCTGAATTTGAAACTCTGGGATGGCCTGATATTTGGCGAACTCTGCCTGCCAATCAGCGNCGTTCATCGGCGGCAAGGCCCCGGTCAGTGGCTTCCANTCNGTGATGCTCAGCCCGCTGTCGGTCAGCCGGGTTAACCCGCCCACCACGATCATCACAACGACCAGCGCAAATAACACCATCAGCCACGCGCGAATGCCCCGGCGCGCGCCACCACGCCCCTGATCAATCATACCGCCCTGCGGTTCGGGCGTGCGGGGGCCAGCCTCGCCAACCTCTTCAAAGATGCTGCGTTTCGCGCTCATCTGAAACCTCTCAATTTGTCCGGGCCAAGGGTAATGCCCCGCCCTGCCCGCTTCAACCTTTGCCGCGTTCTTTCCAACGCACCATTTGCCGCATGATCCCGTGCAACATCTGCACGTCGGCACGCGTCAGCGCCATACGGCTCCACATATTGCGCAGGTTGATCTTCATGCCCTCGGCCTTGGGATGCGGAAAAAAGAAACCGGCCTCCTCCAGGCGCTCTTCGTAATGCGCACTCAGCGCCTCGATTTCCTGATGCCCGGCCCAATCGGTCTTGATCATTTCCATGCGCTGTGCGGCAATGTGGCCCTTGGCACGTTGCCATTCATAGCCCATCAACAACACAGATTGCGCCAGATTAAGCGAGGCAAACTCAGGATTCACCGGAACATTGATAATCGCATTAGCCCGCGCAATATCGTCATTCTCCAGACCAGCACGCTCAGGCCCAAACAGAACAGCAACCTGCTCACCGGCTGCAATCTTCTCGGCGGCCAGTGCCATGGCGCCTTCTGGTGAAAATATCGGCTTGGTCAATCCTCGCGCCCTCGCCGTGGTGGCAAAGACAAAACTGCACCCCTCCAACGCCGCCGCTGTGCCATCACACAGCCGGGCTTCGTCCAACAGCCGCCCGGCACCGCTGGCCATTGCGACAGCCCGCTCACTGGGCCAACCGTCACGCGGATTGACCACACGCATCCGGTCCAGCCCGAAATTCCACATTGCGCGCGCGGCGGCCCCGATGTTCTCTCCCATCTGCGGGCGCACCAGTACAAAGGCGGGTTGTTGTTGATCTGTTGGCATCTCACCCCTCCAAGGCTGCCTTGCCTGATAGTCCAGCCGCGCAGTATAGAAAACCCCACCCCCGGCTTCATCTTTCCAAAAATACTTAATCACCCGGCCCAGCCGCATGGACCGGCACAGATTTAGGCGCTATAGCGGCGCAAACAACAAATACCGGAGCGCCCGCAGATGGCCGAAACCGAGCAGCCACAAATCTATCTCATCACTCCGCCCGAATTCGAGCTGAGCCAATACCCCGCACAGCTTGCCGGTGTTTTGGATGCCCATGATGTGGCCTGTGTACGCCTGACGCTGTCGTCGTCGGATGAAGATCGCATTGCGCGGGCCGCGGATGCCTGCCGCGAAGTGACCCATGAGCGCGACGTGGCGCTGGTGATCGACACACATCTGGCCATGGTTGAGCGATTGGGCCTTGACGGTGTGCACCTGACGGACGGCGCCCGCACCGTGCGCTATGCCCGCAAAGAACTGGGCGCGGATGCCATCATCGGCGCTTTTTGCGCCGCCTCTCAGCACGAGGGTATGTCCGCTGGCGAATCCGGCGCCGATTACATTTCCTTCGGGCCGGTCGGCACAAGCGCATTGGGCGATGGCAGCCAGGCCGAGGCTGACCTGTTTGACTGGTGGTCCAAGATGATCGAAATTCCGGTGGTCGCCGAGGGCGCATTGACACCAGAGCTGATCCGCACTTTGGCCCCGATGACTGACTTTTTTGGTATTGGCGATGAAATCTGGCAAGCCGATGATCCCATCGCCGCGCTGAGCACACTCATTGCCGCCATGGATTAAGCGCCAATCTGGCGCTCCTGAGGCATGCCTGCCCGCACTGCCGCCTCCAGATGTGCTGCCAACTCCTTGCGATTGGAGAAGTCAGATACTTTGACGGGCGGGTGATACACCAGCCGCACAGACCCTTGGCGCGTCGCTGCCAGCGTTTGCAACAGATGTGGCCCAAATTCCATATCCCCCCACCAGCCGTAAAACCGGGCGTCCTGACCAGAAGGTGCGTGGTATATTAGGGTGACGGGCTGCACATACATCGTATCGCGCAGGTTTTCGCTAAGGAACGCCTGAAAGAGCGTTGTTTTAAAGGGCAAAACTCTTAACCCATCGGTCGATGTACCTTCGGGGAAAAACAGCAATTTATGCCCCGCCTTCAGCCGCTCTTCAAACAATTGCGTATGCGCTTTGGCCTGCTTTGGATCGCGCGCAATAAACACTGTGCCTGTGATCCGCGCCAACAGGCCAATTCCCGGCCATTTTGCCACTTCCGCCTTGGACACAAAATAGATGCGTTTATGTGCATTCAGCGTAAAAATATCCAACCAAGACGTGTGGTTAGAGACCACAGCTCCGCTATGATTCATTGGCTGCCCCTGCACCTCTCGGCGCATTTGCAACACCCAGAATGCCATGCGGCAAACCCATTGCGTGATATAGGGCGTCCAAGGCCGATGTGCTCCATATAGCGGCACTTCGATCAACCGAAGTATCGCGGTCAACAAAACACCTGAAAACAGGATCACGCTCAAAATCAAGCCCCGCACGACCACGCGCAGCCATCCCATCAACGAGATGCGAACATGCTCGGGCTCTTGCTCTGGGTGCCAGGTGAAGCTCACCTTGTAATCCCTTTGGAATAAATGTTTTTCCTGTTTTCCCGCATCTGTTCAGTGTCCATCACCAGGCATATATCCGTCGTGTTAAACCGGTGATCAACATACGCCCCGTCGCCCACATGCCCGCCCAAACGCAGGTACGCTTTGATCAGTGAAGGCACTTGCAGCATCGCCGCGCGGCGGTCCAGATCAGCCTCAGCCACCAAATCCATGGATTGATAATGCCCGTTTCGTGCCCGTGGTCTCAGGTTTTTGGGGGCCAGATGCCGATGATGCAACAATGACAAAGGCTGTGCCAGCGCAGCGGCATCCGTGCCATGAAAACTGGCCGCCCCAAACAGGATTTCTATTTTATGATCAGCTATATACATGGCTAAGCTGTTCCAAAGGTGATGCATGGCCATGCCACCTCGATACTGCGCATCCAGACACGAGCGCCCCAATTCCAACAGTCGACGCCCCGAGGATTTAAGCATGCTCAAATCATATTCATCTTCAGAATAAAACTGCCCTGCCATCGCCGCCTGATCATCACGCAACAGCCGGTAAACACCGACCACCTCACCCGGCGCCGCATCACATTGCAAAATCAGGTGATCAAAACAGGCATCAAACTGATCTGTTTCAAGGCCCGCATCGTGGTCAACCAGCGGCCCGTCACCGCCCAATTCCTGCACGAAAACGCGGTAGCGCAATCGCTGAGCTGCTTCCAATTCTTCCTGTGTTTGCGCAAGCTTAACATGAAACTGCGGCGCGGGTTTACTCATGAGGGGTCCAGCCTTGCCATACTGCCGCGGTTTTAAGTGCTCAGGCCCCACTTGGCAATGATCGCCAAGCTGCGCATCCCGCCCCTCTTTACGAGTGTTAATCTTCTGCTAACCTTCTTTACGGATGATGAACCATAACCAAGGCAATGCGGGAGCCATCAATCACCACCTTGCCTGCATCAGGAAAGTTAACAGTGATTTTACCATTGGCATTCGATTGCACCTGACCAACGCCCCAATCTGGCTGACTGGGATGTGCCACCAGCATGCCGGGCTCCAGCAAGGCGTTCAGGTCGTACATAAATCTAATCCGTGAAAGGAAACGCGGGACGTGACACTTGATCCTACCGAAAACATCGCCGCACTTCTAGGCTCTCGAATCTGCCATGACCTGATCAGCCCCATTGGCGCGATCAGCAACGGGCTGGAATTGTTAAGCCTGAGCGGTGTGGCTGACGACAGCCCCGAGATGCGGCTGATTGGTGACAGCGCCGATAGTGCAACGGGCCGTATCGGCCTGTTTCGGCTGGCATTTGGCATGGCCTCGCCCAGCCAGAGCACCAGACATGACGAAATTTGCAAGGTCTGGTCAACAGCGATGGCTGATCGTCGGCTTGATTTGAACTGGCTCGGCTCTGACAGCCTGCCGCGACCGCTGGCGCAATGCGTGGTTCTCGCGCTTTTGTGCCTCGAAAAAGCGCTGCCTCAGGGGGGCGAGCTGAGTGTTGCCAGCGATGATGACCGCTGGGTGATATCCGCCAGCAGCCCAACGATGAAACAGGAAACTGCGCTTTGGTATATGCTGTCGGGTCAAGGGCTGGCCAAGATTGACCCAGCCCATGTGCAGTTTTTGTTACTGCCACAAAATCTGGCTCAAGCTTGGGCGCCATTGTCAGGTGAACATGATGGACGAAAAGCTGACTTTGGCCTTCTAAAGCGTTTCGCCGCCATTTGCCTGCCTCAGATCAAAGGCGATGCGCTTTAGCTGCGTGTCGCACCATCACCTGTCACCAGATATTTGAAGCTGGTCAGCTGCGCGGCCCCCACCGGCCCGCGCGCATGCATCTTGCCAGTGGCGATACCAATCTCTGCGCCCATGCCAAATTCTCCGCCATCGGCAAATTGGGTTGAAGCGTTGTGCATCAGGATCGCACTGTCAAGCTGGGCAAAAAACTGATCAACTGCGGCGTCGTCTTCGGTCAGGATGCAATCGGTGTGATTGGACCCGTATTGACGGATATGCGCCACAGCTTCTTCAATGTTATCAACCACTTTTGCGGCAATGATCATGTCGAGGTATTCACTGCCCCAGTCATCTTCTGTGGCTGGGATCACCCCTTTTATGCCTTGCAAACCTGTATCTGCACGCACGTCTACGCCCGCGTCGACCAGCATACGAACCACGCTCAGGCCAAGTGTATCAGCCACATCCTTGTGGATCAGCAAACACTCAGCAGCGCCACAAATGCCCGTGCGCCGGGTCTTGGCGTTCAGCACCACATCCAGCGTTTTTTGCGGATCAGCAGCCGCATCAATATAGATGTGCACGATGCCCTCAAGATGGGCAAACACCGGCACGCGCGCTTCTCGTTGCACAAGCCCCACCAGCCCTTTACCACCGCGTGGCACAATCACGTCAATCGTATCGGTCATGGTCAGCATTTCCTGCACCGCTGCGCGGTCGCGCGTGGGCACCAGTTGAATTGCATCTTCGGGCAGACCAGCCGCACGCATCCCCTCAACCAGGCAGGCATGTATCGCACCTGATGAATGAAAGCTCTCCGAGCCGCCGCGCAAGATCACCGCATTGCCGGATTTCACGCACAATGCGCCTGCATCCGCTGTCACGTTTGGGCGGCTCTCATAGATCACGCCAATCACTCCCAAGGGCGTGCGCACCCGCCGGATGTGCAGCCCCGAAGGCATATCCCATTCGGCCAGCACCTCGCCCACGGGATCATCCTGCGCAGCCACAGCGCGCAACCCATCACAGATACCCTGAATGCGCGACGCATCCAGCTTCAGGCGGTCCAGCATGGCCTCACTCAGGCCTTTGTCGCGCCCAAAGCTCATGTCCTTGTCATTGGCGGCTATAATCTCGGCACGGCGCGCCCAGACAGCATCCGCCGCAGCGCTCAGCGCCTTGGCCTTTGACTCCGCACTCGCCGTGGCCAAAGCTGCTGCTGCCACCTTTGCGCGCGTCCCCGATATCGGCCATCAGTGCGGGAATGTCTTCAATGTCTTTCATGGTCAAAACTCCCTTTGGGCAGAGTAGCATTGTAAGGCATCAAAACGCCATGTCATCACGATGGATCAGCGGGCCTCGGGCTGGATAGCCCAGAGCCGCTTCAATCTCGCTGGTTTTGAGTTTGCGGATTTTTGTTGCATCTTCAGTGTTATAGCGGGTGAGGCCCAGCCCCAATCGCGTGCCATCCACATCAACAACTTCGACAGGATCCCCCCGGCCAAAGCGCCCGGAAATCTCGATCACCCCGGCAGGCAACAGGCTGCTGCCGTTGCTCAATGCACGCGCGGCTCCGGCATCAACAGTGATCAAACCGCGTGGTTTCATCGCCGCGATCCAGGCTTTGCGCTTTTGTTGTGGGTCACCCTGAGCGGTGAACCATGTGCACGGCGCGCCGTTTTCCATTGCGCTGATCGGGTGCAAAGCTGAGCCTTCGGTGATCGCCATATCACAGCCCGCTGCGGTGGCCGCCTTGGCCGCCATCAGCTTGGTTTTCATCCCGCCCTTGCTCAAGCCCGAGCCCGCATCGCCTGCCATGGCTTCGATCTCGGGTGTGATTTCCTCAATCACATCAAAGCGGCGCGCAGATGGATCATCGCCAGGGTTTGCCGTGTAAAACCCATCCACATCCGACAGCAAAATCAGCTGGTCGGCACCGGCCGTAACGGCCACCTGCGCTGCCATTCGATCATTATCACCATAGCGGATTTCATCCGTGGCCACGGTGTCGTTCTCATTCACAATCGGCACCACGCCAAGGCGCAGCAGTTGCTCCAACGTCGCGCGCGAGTTCAAATAGCGGCGGCGGTCCTCGCTGTCTTCCAGCGTAACCAGAACCTGCGCTGCTTTCAGGTCATGCGCGCTCAGTGCACGCTCGTATGCGCCTGCCAGTTTGATCTGTCCAACAGCGGCGGCGGCCTGAGATTGCTCAAGGGATAGCTCCCTGGCAGGCAGATCCAATGCCCTGCGCCCCAGTGCTATGGACCCTGACGAGACCAAAATGACATCTGTGCCGCGGGCGCGCAATCGCGCCACATCCCCGGCCAATGCAACCAGCCAGTCTGCCCGCAAATCACCGCTGTCCCGATCCACCAACAGGGCCGATCCAATCTTGATGACCAGTCGTTTTGCGTTCCTTAAGGCCGCCATGGCTCGGGCTCTTCATTGGCGGTTTTCAGGCGTAGTTTGTCGTCGTCAATCTGGGTACGCAGCGCGCGCAGCACGTCGTTCACCCCTTCACGTGCAACGCCAGACATTTGCATAACCGGCCCGCCTGAGGCCGCCTCAAGCTCGGCCACAGCAGCCTTGCGCGCCTCCTCATCCAGCGCGTCGACCTTGTTCAGCACCGTCACGCGCGGCTTTTCGGCCAAAATTCCACCGTAGGACTCCACCTCGGTGACAATCGTCTGGTAATCCTCGGCAATGGTCTCGGAGGTGCCATCCACCAGATGCAAAAGAACCGAGCACCGTTCCACATGACCAAGGAACAAATCACCCAAGCCGCGCCCCTCGGACGCGCCTTCAATCAGGCCGGGGATATCGGCCACAACAAATTCCACCCCATCCACACCGACAACACCAAGGTTGGGATGCAGCGTGGTAAACGGGTAATCGGCAATCTTGGGTCGGGCGTTGGATGTGGCCGCCAGAAAGGTGGATTTGCCCGCATTGGGCAGGCCCAAAAGGCCCACATCCGCGATCAGCTTCAGGCGCAGCCAGATGGTGCGCTCAACGCCTTCCTGGCCGGGATTAGAGCGGCGCGGGGCCTGATTGGTCGAGGTTTTGAAATGCAGGTTGCCAAAACCACCATTACCGCCTTTGGCCAGCACAAACGTCTGGCCGACTTCGGTGAGGTCCGCAATCACCGTTTCCTGATCTTCATCAAGGATTTCAGTGCCTTCCGGCACGCGCAGCACAATGTCATCGCCATCTTTGCCGGTGCGTTGCTTGCCCATACCGGGCTGGCCGTTCTTGGCAAAGAAATGCTGCTGATAGCGGAAATCAATCAGCGTGTTCAGCCCGTCAACCACTTCGATCCGAACCGAGCCGCCCTTGCCGCCATCGCCGCCATCGGGGCCGCCGTATTCAATATACTTCTCGCGCCGGAAGCTGATGCACCCGTTGCCGCCCGAACCGGAGCGAATATAGACCTTGGCGAGATCGAGAAATTTCATTGTGTGGCCTTTCAGCGCCTGACGTCTGGATGCGTTACTCTAATCTGCCTCTGCCCTCAAGGCAGACCAGCGTGCACGGGTCAATTCCATGCACATGTTGGCCCCGTCACAACCGGGCGCAATGTCTGGTGTTGCGTGGTCAACATCGCTCATACGCTCCGGCTATAGGTCCAGGTGGCCACATTGGCGTCGCGCGCCACGCAAAACGCCTCGGCGTCGCCCAGATATTGAAAGCCAAGATTGGTCAGCACCCGCGCTGAGGCCGGATTGTCCTGAAACACGCTGGCAAAGAACGTGCGGCTGGATTGCGGATTGGCCTCCAGCAACGCCCCAAGGGCCGCTGACGCCACGCCAAAATTCCAGAACGCAGGCGCCACCCAGAACCCAACACCGGATTGATCACGCCCCATACGCTCCAGCCAGATCAGGCCCATCACTTCAGAGCCGCCCAGTTTGGTCGCATCCATGACCCAATAGTCGTCCTGCCGGTCTTTGGCCCCGGCACGGGTGATGAATGTATCAGTGCTGCCCGGCGGCAAAGGATGCGGGATTGTCGCAATATTACGCGCCACGCGCAGATCACTGGCATACATCTCGATCAGACCGGCATCCGAGGCCCGCAGCGGGCGCAGATCAAACTCAGCCGTTTCGATCAGGGCTTGGGTGATGATAGGTTCAAGTTTCATGCATTCGCTCCTGCGAATAGGACAAATAAGACCGAAGCCACCGTCAGCGCCGCCAGGCACCGCATCAGGTAGGGCTCAAACGTGGTTCCAGCAACCGTGCGCGCAATCTGTTCACCGAAATACGCCCACGTCGGGTGCAGCACGACCTGTAGGGCAAACAGGCACCCGGCAATCATGGCAGTGGCCTGTAACGCAGAGGTGTCAGCCCCCACAAAACTGGTGAACCCGCCGGTGATCATTACCCAGGCCTTGGGATTTAGCGGATGCACCAGCAGCCCTGCCATAAACCCCGGCACATCTGTTTCAACCTGCCCCGGCGACAGGCGCAGATTGGCAATCTTCCAGGCAAGCCAGCAAATATAAGCGACACAGGCCCATTTCAGGGCGGCAAAGATGCCGGGTGCCCCTGTGGCCAGCTCCATAAGGCCAAAGCCCATCGGCCAGACCAGCAGTTGCTTGCCAAGGGTCACACCCAGTACAAAGGGCACAGACGCGCGAAACCCATAGCGGGCACCAGTGGCCATCAATGCCATATTGGCCGGCCCCGGTGTGGCGACCTGGCTGGCCCCAAACGCCAGAAAGCTAAGAACCGCGACGCTCATCCTCGCGCCTCGCGTGGGTTGGGTTTGTTGCGCTCATCCCATGCCGCCAGTGCCGGACCCTTCAGGCCCAGTACGTTTACGGTGTCTTTTGCACGGCCATTAAACTGGCCTTGCTCATAACCCAGTGCGATCAGGTCTTTGCCAGTGATCTTCATGGTTCAATCCAGTCTGCCTCACTAAATGCACGCCTTGGTGGTGGTGAGTGAACCGGTCCTCAAATCACTTGTCAAAAAAAATAAAAGGGGACCGGCGCTTTGCCGATCCCCTTAATGTTCATAAAACCTTTAAGGTCGGCTTATTCGGCTGCCTCCGCCATCGGGAGAACCGAAATAAATGTGCGGCCTTTGAAGCCCTTGTGGAACTTCACATTGCCTTCGGACACAGCAAAGATCGTATGATCTTTACCCTGGCCGACACCTTCGCCTGGCCAGAATTTATTGCCGCGCTGACGCACGATGATGTTGCCGGGGATCACAGATTGACCGCCATACAGCTTTACACCAAGACGACGACCCGCTGAGTCGCGGCCGTTGCGGGATGAACCGCCTGCTTTTTTATGTGCCATCTTGTCTCTCCTTAGCCTTTAGCCAGCTTTTTGGCCTGTTCGACCCAGCCTTCACGCTCGATCCGACCTTTGAACGACAGTTTTTCGTCCATAGCAGTAATATCGTCGGCGGTCCATGCTGCCACTTGGGCAAATGAGGTTACACCGGCTTCATGCAGCTTTTTCTCTAGTGCGGGGCCAACACCTGACAGGGTTTTCAGATCGTCAGCACCGGCGTCTGCCTTGGCAGCTTTCTTGGGTGCGGCTTTCTTTTCAGCCTTGGGCGCTTCGGCCTTCTTGGCGGCTTTAGGCGCTTCAGCTTTCTTGTCGGCCTTCTTGGCAGGCTTGGCAGCAGCGGCAACCGCAGCACCAGAAACCGAGCCAGCGCCCATCGCGGCCATAACGCCGGATTTGTCGCCACCTTTTTCAAGGATGTCGGTGACGCGCAGGATGGTCAGTTGCTGACGGTGTCCTTTGGTGCGCTGAGAGCCATGCTTACGACGGCGTTTAACAAAGTGAATCACCTTGTCGCCTTTGATCTGGTCCACAACCTCGGCCTGAACAGCAGCGCCGTCCACCAGAGGGGCACCAACGACAACCTTGTCGCCACCCAGCATCAGAATTTCGTTGAATTGAACTTTGTCACCGGCATCTGCCGCAAGCTTTTCCACACGGAGCGTATCGCCCGACTGGACTTTGTACTGCTTGCCACCGGTCTTGAGGACCGCAAACATGCGCATTTCCTTTACTTTCTTCGCATCCTGTGGTCCCCTATGTCGGGTGTTTTTGGCCATCATGGCCACCTCGGACAGCGCGCCCCAATGGGCGGTATTGATATATGCCTCGCACGGGGGTTCCCCGCCGAGATGCGCGCTTATTCAAGAGGCAGCGATGAAAGTCAAGAGGGATGCCATGGGAATCCAGAGGTTTGTGATCTTATCGCTGATCCTGAGCGCATGTGCGCCACAGGGTGCCAGCCATCTGCCCAATCCGTTGTTGTTGCCCATCTATGGCACCACCTCGGTTTTGCAGAATGCCAGCTATAATGCGCGGCGCGGTAAAGTGGAGCGCTTTGTGGCCGCCCATCATGCGCAATTGATTGCCGAAATTGGCGGCGCTGAGGGGGGGCATCTGGCACAAGCCTATACGCTGGCCCGTATTCCCGAAACCGAGCGCGGCGTTGTGACCTCGCGGTTGCGCGCGGATCTCAAGCAATACCGCGGCTCACAAGAGGCATTGGTTGTGGCCCTGATGGTCCATGGGGCCTGATAAGCGGGCAGTTGGGTTTGGAAATGCCCAGGGGGCAATGCCCTGCCCTGCTCACAATTCCTGAATCTGCAATTGCTCGGCGATCGCCAACCCCAGCAAATAGGAAATATCCTCATACATCTGGTCAAACGCCACAAAGATTGCCCGGTTCAACAGCTTGCCTTCATCTGTGCGCCAAAAGGCGACGTAGCCGTCCAATACTTCGGGATCGACCGGCTGATAGGCCATCAGGAAAAACGATTGCAGCCAATCGCGTGATGAGATGCGCAACTCTTCCTCACCGGCCCAGACATCGGCCAGTATTTCTTCTTCGGACAGGTCAAACGCACCGCCTTCATTCAGGCCATTGTAAAACATCAGGTCCGAATTCAGCGCCCCCGTCACATTCATTTCCAGCAAATCACTGTCCTTGATCAATGTGTTGACCACATCCACCACAGCGGCACCCTGCTCAGCCAGATCCTGAAATTGTTCGGCGGCAAAAGCCTCGGTATCGGCGTCCAGAAACGCACGGCGCGCCGACAACTCCAGCGTGACGATCTCGGACATCTGTGGCGTTTGGTAATAGGCCAGTATCGGCGTCAGGTCAGCGCCCTCCAGCTCGGCTTCAAACCCTGAGGCCAGCACCTCGTACATCTTGTCGGCGTCATAAATGCGCTCAATCACCCTGGCCCAAGCGGCGGCGTCGACATCCGGGATCATGTCCCGCGCCAGATCACCGCCAAACCGCGCGCCTTCCGCTTGCATGACTTCAACCGTTTCGGCCACCTTCAGCGCATCTAACAACGCGTCAAGCTGCGCCGAGCGCTCAGCCATCGCTGGCCCCGATACGGCCACAACAGCGGCCACAACAGCGGCCCGTACCAATGTAAACATTACCCGCATCACAACTCCTGCCCCTGCACCGCGCCTGCCATACGTTCGGCGAGCGCTTCAAACCGGTTGGCCATAACTTCGTGCTGAATGGCGTTCATCAATTCATAAACCTGCTGCATCCTGGGATCGCTCAGCGCAATGACATAATCGGCCAGATCATCGTCGCTCATCTCTTTGTAGGTATATGCCGCGGATGCCAGGCTGGATTCCTCAATACTTTCGCGCAATCCGGCTGCGTTTTCCTTCATGATGGCCCGCAGCGCTGCCTCGTCAATCTCGCCGTCCAACACACCTGCATTGGAGGCCGCCATCAAAAACCGGACCTGAATTTCCTGAATGGCCCGCACACCGTGGTCTCCGCTGTCGACGGCACTGTTCAGCTCTTTGAGGATTTGCAACCGCGATGGATTGTCGTTTTCGAACTCTGCAATCAGGGCATCGCCATCTTCAGACTTGGCATCATCATCCGCCATATGCGAGGCATTCTCGACCGCAACCAACCGCTGCCCCAAGGGCGAGGCATAAAACTCGGCCCCATGGGCCAGCAATTCATCGCTCAGCGTATTCTCCAACATATCCAATGCCATGCCATGCACAATCTTTTGCGAGAACACCTGCGCTGCCATCGCCGACCAGCTTTCGCCAAAGTCACTGCTGCTCATTCCCAGCATATCGGGCGCGCTCTCTGCTGACAGCGCAATACTGTCCAGCGCCACATCAAAGCCCGTCACCGTCAAGAACGCCTCCAGCTTGTCGCGCTCGGCTGCATGAGACATCGGCGCACTCAGCGACAGGCAGGCCAGTGCCAGAAATGCAATCACAGGTCGAAACAGAGGATACATGGCAGATCTCATGAGGGACGCTCCCTTTGCGGATAAAGTGGTGTCGCCCCCAACCTAGGCAATTTCTGATCTCAGACAATGCAAAAGCCCTTGATCGCCCCTGAAAAGGCAACTACACGGGCGATCCAGACCCCCGCGGAGAGGTGCCGGAGTGGTCGAACGGGGCGGTCTCGAAAACCGTTGAGCCTTCACGGGTTCCCAGGGTTCGAATCCCTGTCTCTC
>JGI24025J20009_10001770_pt1 | contig 16023 bp, 13 predicted proteins | sample Cruoilmetagenom3_FD_20009 | JGI IMG/M metagenome (IMG submission 20009)
GCAAGCGGGCCGATGATGTCGTAGGTGGGCCTCTCCACCTCGTGGCTCATGGCCTCTTTGCATGCTGCTGCAGAGCTGGCTTCTCGTCTCGACGACGGCCAGTGAGCCAACTGTAGACTCCCTGCCCGACGGACAGAACGGCCAACACGGCCCAGGCAGCGATCTCCCACCAGCGGCGCCCGCTCAACGCCAGTCCCAGGCTGAAGAGAGCCAATCCAGCAGAAAAGGGAACGACGAAAAGGGGCATGTTGATCACCTGGCGCAGCCGGACGCGGTTCTGCTGCGCCCACCATCGGGCATAGCTCCAGGCGGCCAGGCCGACGGCCAGCCCCACTATCCAAAGTGCATTGCGAAACAGTCCCCACCAACTAATCATGACGTGTACTCCCAATACCGAGTGTGTTCGGGAAGAGCGTTTGCTCCACCCCCTGCCGCCTGGCCATCTCCCGAGTGATGCCGTTGGTGCGGCAGATCTCCGCGTACAGATGACCGCTGGGGCGGGTGCGGCGTGCCTGCGTCTCGGGATCCAGCTCAATGAGCCCAAACCGCAGCCCCCACCCTTCAGCCCACTCGAAGTTGTCCACCAGCGTCCAGTGGTAATACCCTTGGATGGGCAGCCCCTCCTCGATAGCCCGGTGCAGTTGCGCCAGGTGGGTGAGCAGGAAGCGGGGGCGCTGGTCGTCGGCGGCGTCGGGCAGGCCGTTTTCGGTGACGATAATGGGCTTGCCCAGCGCGGCCACTTTGTGCAGCGCCAGGTAGAGTCCCTCTGGGTAGATCTCGCTGTAGGGGCTAAGTTGGCCTGCATCGCTCAGTTCTGCGCCGGGGCGGAAGAAGTCGCGCCCGAACGCCTCACGCATCCGCTGGATGTCGAAGGCCACCAGGCCGCGGGTGTAGTAGTTCAGACCAACGAAGTCGAGGGAATCGACCATCGGGCCGTGGCGGGAGAGACCCCATCCGAGCGGAAAGCGCAGGCGGCCATCTTTGGCTGCCAACAGGGTGATGTCGTTGAACAAATGGTCTTGCAGTCCGGCGACCAGCCGATCCAGCGGCGAAGCGGGGTTGGCAGGCTCGAAGCCGCGCACGGATTTGACCAGGCCGACGCGAGCACGGCTTTGCAGGCGGTGGATGGCGCGATATGCCGCGGCGTGGCCCAGCAGCACGTTGGTCAGCACCCGGAAGGCGGTCACAGGGTTACGCTTCCCGGGCGGAAATCGCCCTCGCAGGTAACTCAGCAGGGCGTAGATGGCTGGTTCGTTGATGGTGCACCACAGGCTGACCAGGTCTCCCAGCGCTTCCACGACCCGCTCCACGTAGCGTTCGAAGTAGCGTACCACCTGCCTGTTCTCCCACTCGCCCAGATCCACAAGCCACAGGGGGTTGGTGAAGTGGTGCAGCGTTACCATAGGCTCCAGGCCCCGCTCGTGCAGACCGCTGAGCATGTGGCGGTAACGGGCCAGCGCCGCGTCGTCGAACAAACCTTCCTGCGGCTCGATGCGGCTCCATTCCAGCGACAGCCGGTGCGAGTTCTGGCCCAGCGCGGCGGCGCGGTCGAAGTCCGCTTCGGCATTGCGCCACCAGTCGCAGGCCAGGTTCGACTTGTCCCCGTGCCAGATGCGGCCTGGCTGCTGCTCCCAGGCCCACCATTGGTTGTTGGTGTTATCTCCCTCCACCTGATGCGAACTGGTGGCCGTGCCCCAGAGGAAGCCCGCGGGGAAGGCAAGGACGTCATGGGAAGCTATAGGCGATGAATGATCAGGCATGGTTACATTATCGCACAACCGGGGCACTTTTGTCAACCCCAGGTCAACGCACCTGAGAGGTGCGTTGCACCTTATTACTGCTCCCTTGCTATGTTGACCGCTTTGCGGTATAATCAATGCAGATGTCTGAGGGAGCACGCATGTCCGAACCAGAGTTTCCGCTTGTCCATCGTCTTCTGCGCAGGATCATCCTTGGCCTGTTGAGGCTGCTGTGCCACTTGAAGGTCGAGGGAGTTGAGCACGTGCCTGCGGAGGGGCCGCTCCTTCTGGTCTCTAACCATCTGCACTGGCTGGACACTCCCGTGCTGGGCGTCACCGTGCCCCGTCGGGCCAGGGTGTTCGCCGCCCGCAAGTGGGAGCGACGTCCGATAGCGGGGTGGGTGTTGCGCACGCTGGGAAACGCCATCTTTGTCTACCGCGGTGAGGTAGATAGGCAGGCGCTGCGCAAGGCGCTGGCAGTGTTGAAAGATGGCGGCGTCCTGGCCATGGCTCCCGAAGGCACTCGCAGTGACACCGGCGCGTTGCAGCAGGGCAAGGAAGGCACAGCGTACCTGGCCGCCCGTACCGGCGTGCCGCTGGTACCTGTGGTGGCCTACGGGCAGGAGAAGATGTTCAGCAGCCTGCTCCGTGGCCGCCGCGCTGAAGTGCACGTCATCTACGGCCCGCCCTTTGCCCTTCCGAGCACGCCCGGACGGGTCAGCAAGAAGCAATTGCAGGAGTTCACAGAGCAGATCATGCTCGGCCTGGCAGCCATGTTGCCGCCCGCCTATCGCGGCGTGTACAGCGTTGGTAAATTGGTAGACCGGTAGATCGGGAACAGGCCAGCCTACCACTCACCAGTCTACCAGTGTACCAGTTTACCAATATCACCTACCTGCGCAAGAAGATCGAGACCGACCCCTCGAACGCGCGCTACATCTTCACCGAGCGAGGGATCGGCTATCGGTTCGTGGACTTCAAACGGCTACGAGGGAGCCTCTAGCGTCCATATGTTTGCTGCCCCTGGGGTGAGCATGCGGCATCGCTCCATATGCCTGCCCTGGCCCGTTCGGGTTGGATAGCAGTGTCATAGATGGCTTCCGTTCGTTCATCATGCANAGCCCTCATTCGAGGGAGGAGGTAAGTCATGCGAAAGGCAACAGTTCTCGGCGTTTTCTTTGCCATGCTTGTAAGCCTGCTGATGAGTGGAGAAGGAGGGTATGCCGCCAACACAGGCGTCACTCCGCACGCAGGTCTGGAAGAGAGGTCTCCCGGTAACCGCCAATGGCGAGAGGATTCCTCTGTTCATAGCCGACCAGCAGCACCTTCGCTGACGGCAACTCCAACACCGACTCCGCCACCGACACCACGCACGGCCGAGGCGCTGCACACGACGATCGCTCCCACGCTCGATGGCGACCTCAGCGAGTGGTCTGCTGCCCCGGAGACCGTTCTCGCTCAGGGCACGGCCCGCTGGTGGGATTACCGGGGAGGAGCGGCTCCCACGTGGGAGGACGCCAGCCTCATCTTGCAGGCGATGTGGGACGGTGATCACCTCTACTTCGGCCTCCACGCCAACGACGATGTGCTGGTGCGGGATAGTGACGAGATCTGGCTGGACGACGAGATCGAGATCTGGCTGGACGGGAATCTGGATGGGGACACCTGGTCCATCTACGACCACCAGTACACCTTCAATACCGACGGGAAGAAGACAGACAAAGGGAACACTACAGACCTGCTGAGGGAGATGCAGACCGTGCCTGGTGGTTGGAACGTCGAGGTTGCCGTGCCGGCGTCGCATCTGCCGCCTGGGAAGCTGGAAGAGGGCAACGAGATACGTTTCACCTTTGGTTACCGCGACGATGATGACGGCGGGAGTTGGGAACATCGCTTCGTATGGGAAGGAGACGATCAGAACAACAACACCGCCGTCCACTACGGCTATCTGCTCCTGGGAGAGCTGTCCCCGACGCCCACGCCTACGGTCACACCCACGGCGACGGACACTCCCACGCCGACTGCTACGCCCAGCCCCACACCAACCGATACTCCCACGCCGACACGTACGCCAACCGCTACGCCCACGCCGGCGCACACACCAACAGCAACGCCTACCTCTACGCCGGCTGGTGAGCCTGACCTATCGGCCTCCACCAAGAGCGCTACACCCGAAACGGTGGACTACTTCCAGGAGGTCACGTTCACGATCATCCTGCGCAACAACGGCACCGCCGACGCACACGTCAGCCTGAGCGACGTGCCTCCGTTGCCCTACAAGGCGGGCAGCGCCCTGGGCGGCATCTGGTGGGACGACACCGCTGGCGCCATCAAGTGGCAAGGCACGCTGGCAGTCGGGGAGTCTCGCGTTTTCATCTTCCAAGTGCACGGACCCTTGCCCCCCATCCCACATGACACCATCTACACTAACGAGGTGACCATAGACGACGGCGTTCATCCGCCCTTCGTGCGCAGCGCCAGCGTCCTGGCCAACCCCCAGCTCACGCCGACAGCGACGGCCACCCCGGTGCTTCACCGTTGCTGGCTGCCACTGATGATGAAGAGATAGGCCCCCCACACGGCTGCAATGACAAAGCCCTGCAAGGGGCAGCTTGCAGGGCCTTGTCTCTTTGGACTGAGCCATCATCATCGGCTCCATCGGCTACATCGGCTACATCGGCTGACTCTGCCGCCGCGCCGGGCTGGGCCGCCCCACCGCCGTAAAGATCAGCTCTGTGCCCAGGTAGATCTCCTCTCCCCAGCCGCCGCCCACTTCCGCTCGACGATCCGTGCGGGCCATCCGCACCTCCACCTGCTCAGCGCCAGCCTGCTGCGCCAGCGCTTCAGCGTGGGGCAACATCACTTGCTGCGCGTGGCGCACAGCCTGCTCTAGATCCCCAAAGTCATGCACGCCATCGGGCAGGTGCAGGCGGAACCGCCCACCGCCGTCCAGAGAGCTGATCAGCACCCGCAACCGCTGGACCACGCCGCCGGCCACGGCCCCCACCGCGTTAGCCACCTCCGCGTGGGGCGGGATGATCAGCTCCGTGTGCAACCGCTCGGCCACGAGGGGCATGTAGGCCTCCACCGGTGCGCCTATGGCCACCAGCGGCCGCCGCAGCGTCAGTTCACAGCCCAGCTCGCCATCCCCAGGGTTGCTGAGCGCACGTTCCAGCAGCGCTGCCGCCGAAGGTTCCCTCTCCCAGTTGGGCGGGCCGACCTCATCCTCAAGCACCTTGCTGACCAGTTCCATCGCCACCCTGTTCGATGCCCCGCGTACAACCTGTTCGCAGAAGTCTCTTGCCGACAAACCCGCCTGCGCGGCCAGCAGTTCCGCGCCCAGGAAGGAAGCCTGTGCGTTCCAGCGCTGGAAGCGGCCCAGGACGTGTAGTGCATCCGTCGGCGTGAAGCCAGCCCGCTGCACCACAAGCTGGGCCTCTAGTTGCTCAATCCGCCGCCGGATCAGCCAGCCGTGGCGTGTCTCGCTGAAGAGCAGCGGTAGCGACTGCGGCCCCGTCTCCAGCCGACGCAGCAGGGCCCTGTCCTCATCCGACAGCCAGTTGGTGGGCCGTCGCCACAGCATCACGAACTGGGCGACTCCTTCTGGCTTCTCTTGCATTGTGTCCTGACGGCGGAGCTCGTCCATCACTTCGGGATGCTCGCTGGCCAGCAGGCAGAGGGGCACAACACGCCGCGGGCCGATGCGCAGCCGGCCATTGCCATCGAGGCGCACCTGGCTATCACCACCCAGCCCTGCGGTGTGCACGTCCACTGCCTCGACCATCGTCTGCCAGCCGCCGACTCTCGCTCCCTCCTGATTGAGGCGAGGCTGGCCTTCGCGCAGGGCGGCGATGTCGGTGGTCGTGCCACCCATGTCCACCACCCACACGTCCCGCCGTCCGGCCAGATGCCAGGCCCCCACGGCGCTGGCTGCCGGGCCGGAGAGAATGGTCTCGATGGGGCGCTGCATGGCCCATTCGGCCCGCACCAGCGAACCATCCCCCTTGACGACCATCAGTGGGGCGGTGATGGCCTGATCGTCCAGCGTGCGGCGTACGCTGGCGATCAGTTCCCGCAGCAGGGGGATGAGACCGGCGTTGAGGGCCACCGTGGTCGCTCGCCGCACACTGTTGAGCCGGGTAGTCAGCTCGTGCCCGCAGGTGACCGGTAGGGGCAACCCTTGCGGTTGTCCCCTTGCTGGCGCGGCCAATTCCTCCACCAACGCCCGCACCCGCAGTTCGTGCGTGGGATTGCGCACGCCAAAGTAGCCCGAAACAGCAAACGCCTCGACCTTGCCGCGCCGGGCCTCGATGACCGCCCGCGCCGCCTCTTCGTCCAGCGGCGCAACCTCGTTGCCCAGCACGTCGTGTCCGCCGCGCAGGTAGACGACGTCGTCGGTGACTAACTCCTTCTGGAAGCCGTACTGCTCCATCAACTCTCGGTCGTAACCGATGAGCAGCAGGCAAACAGCGCTGCCCTGGCCCTCGGCGATGGCGTTCGTTGCCAGCGTGGTGGAGAGGGCCACCATATCCACGGCCTCCGGCTGCAAAGACCTCGGAGGTCTCCGCGTCACTTCAAACACGGCGGCGATGGCTTCTGCGATGCCAATGGAGAGGTCGTGCCGCGTGGTCAGCGCCTTGGCTGCCGCCAGCACCTCGTCCGTGGCGTGATCCACCAACACGGCGTCGGTGTACGTCCCGCCCGTATCAATCCCCAAGACAACCGCCATCCCTCACCGCTCCGATTTGTGACTTGCCATTTGCTGATTTGTTGATCTGTACCGCCAGCAGCTATCCCGCAGCGCGCAGTAGCGACAGACCGATCCGACCTCGTGCGACTCGTAGCCTGGCCCCATGCCGATGACCACGGAGACCGACTTGTGCGGCTCCAGCACGCAGTACTCGTTCAGCCGCACGCCGATCTCGGCGATGGGCAATAGACTGCATAGCTCCTGCTGCCCCTGCAGCGTCCAGCCGACCAGCGACCCCGGGCTGAGCGCGGGGCTCACGCCCCAGCCCCGTTCGGCAGCCAGTTCCTCAGCTAGACAGCGCACTCTCTCGCCGACCACGCCCAACGCTGTGACCCCCGCGCAGTCAAGCAGGTAGGAGAGCAACGGCTCACCTGCTCTGGCCAAGTCGCCGACCCTTGCCTCCAGCGCTGGGCCCATGGTGTAGACCGCCACCAGCAGTCGCTGCGCAGGGGCCAGCAGGTCTGCCTTGGGGCCAACAGTAAGAGCGAGGGAAGCAGAGGAGCAGGGGAGCAAGGGAGCAAGGGTCGCACACTCCCCCGTCACGCCGCGAACCTCAAAGTCGTTGTAGACGGCGGCAGGTGCGAAGAGGGTCTGGCTCAGGGCGATGGCTTCCTGTGCTGCGGCTATCAGTCCCGAGCGCTGCTCGTTCCGCCCTCGTTCAGCAAGCAGCTCCTCCGCAGTCAGGGTGATGGGCAGGTCTCGTAGAATCGGCATGATGGGCTTTCAGACTTGGATCGCTGCACTCTCCGACGAACGACGAGCAAGCAATGCTCGCACATCGTCATTCGTCCTCGGCCTTTCGTCTCAGGCGTGGCGCTCGTCAGCCTCGGCGACGATGGCCCTCAGCCGAGCTTCTACGTCGGCGGGGATGGGTAGCGGTTCGTGGTGCTTGAGGATGTCCTTCACCTTTGCCCGCACCCGCTCGGCCAGGGTCTCGCTGCCGTTGGCTTCCCAGGCTCGGCGCATCTGCCGATCCAGCAGGGTCGGGAACCAGAACTGGGACCTGAAATGGCGGCGCGTGTGATCTTGGGTCAGGAAATGGCCGCCAGGCCCCACCTGCTCGATGACGTCCACAGCCAACGTCTCTGTCGTGACCGTGATACCTCCCAGGATGTGCTTGGCCATACCCATGGCCTCGTTGGACATCACCAGCATGTCGTAGGAGCCCAGCAAACCCGATTCCAGGTAGCCGGCGTCGTGGATCAGATTGGCTCCCGATAGAGCGGCGACCATCACGGACATGGCGGACTCGATGGCCGCCTGCTGGTCGAGGACTTTGGAGTCGGAGCAGCCGGCGGTGGAGAACATGGGCAGCCGCAGCCATTTGGCCACGTCGGTCATAGCTGCGCTCAGCAGCACCATCTCCGGCGCACCGTAGGAGAGGACGGAGGTGGTCACGTCAATAGGGGATTGCACGCCGCCGATGATGACAGCGGCGCCCTTGCGCTTGAGCTGCGCCAGCACCACGCCGACCAGACACTCGGCCAGGCACTGCACCATGGCGCCGGCCAGCGTCGCCGGCCCTGAGGCCCCGCACATGATGCAGGGGGTGTAGATGGCGGGTATGCCCACCTCCGCCGCATAGAGGAGCTTCTCCACCGCTTCGATGGAGTGGTTCAGCGGCGAGCTAGGCTCGATGTAGGCGACGAAAAGGGGAGTCTTGGCGAACTCCTCCGGCCCGCCCAGCACCTCGCANGCCATGCGGTACTGGTCGGCNAGTCCCTCCTTGTCCACGGCGGTGATNACGAACGGCTTGGATGTGCCCTGCAGCATGGCCAGGAACTGGTGGCGGTCGTANGTAAGNGCNGGCACGCCGGAGGTCAGGCCCAGCGACATGTGGAAGTCTATGTGCGGCAGGGCGTCNCTGATGCGGGCGGCATTAACGACGTCCTGAAAAGTGTACTTGCGCACCTCGTCGGTGTAGGGGTCTACGAGGGAAGGGCAATCGGAACCGGTGCCGAAGTAGATCTTGTCCTTCTCCAGCGTGATCCGCTTGCTACGATCCCTGCCGGCGATGGCGATGCGCTGCGGCGTGGTATTCAGCGCCTGCTTAACCAGCCAGGATGGAATGTACACCAAATCGCTGTCGCTGACCGGGCAGCCGGCCTCACGCAGCAGGGACAGCCCTTCCTCGCCGTACATTCGTGTGCCCACCCGCTCCAGCACGTCCAGGGCAGCGTGGAAGATCTCCTCGATCTGATCATCGGATAGCACACGGAACTGCGGGGTAACGTTTATGCGGTAGTTTGCTCTCATGTCAGTTGTCCTCCTGATGTCTGGTGGGTGATACGTGAGAAGCCGGGATAAAGACCACGTTTCACTGGTCACGTTTCACGTTTGACATTTTACGCATCACTCAACACGGCTTCACGTACGGCGACAATGTACGCCGGCGAGGAACCGCAGCAAGTGCCCACGATGCAGGCGCCCAGTTCAACATAACGAACAGCCAGGTCGGCCATTCTCTCCGGCGTAGCGTCGTACACCACCTGGCGTTTGGCCATGCGCGGAATGCCCGCGTTAGGCTTGGCGATCAGATAGGCATCGGGCGCGGCTTCGCGCATCTGGGGCAGGATGTCCAGCAACTCCTCGGGCGCGTGGCCACAGTTGGCGCCGACGGCCGGCACGCCCAATGCGGCCATCGCCTGGGCCGCCTGCGGTGGGCTAACCCCCATGCTGGTGCGGCCGTGGGTGTCGAAGCTGAAGGTGCAAAAGACTGGCAGGTCACATCCCTGCCGCGCTCCCTCTACAGCGGCCCTTGCTTCGTTCAGATCGCTCATGGTCTCGACGTAGATGACATCCGCGCCGCCTGCTGCCAGTGCACGAGACTGCTCGGCGAATAGCTCAACGGCAGCCTCGTAGGTCAGCGGACCGAGGGGAACCATCATCTCGCCCGTAGGGCCGACGTCGCCAGCAACGTAGAGGTTGTCACCGGCTACCTGGCGGGCCAGTTCGGCGGCGCGGCGGTTGATCTCCGCCACCTGGACGTCGAGTCCGGCGGCCTTGAGTCGCGATCGCGTGCCGCCGAACGTGGTGGTGAGGATAAGTTGGGAACCTGCCGCCACGTAGGCACGGTGCAGCCGTTTGATCTCCTCGGGCCGCTCCAGCACCCATGCCTCGCCCGGCGTACCCGTGGGCAGCCCAGCCGTCTGCAGCATAGTGCCCGTCGCCCCATCGGCGATCAATACGTTGCCCGAGGCCAGTCGTTTCAGAATGTCTACACGCATCGTCTGCTCCTTGAAAACCAAAGCGGCATGATCTGTGATTCGTGATACGTGACTCGGCGCTCAGCCGCCACACAACACGTTCTACGTTTCACGTTTCAGGTTTCACGTCTCAGTCCTCTATTGCACCAAACGCTTGACCACCTCGACTGCTTCCGTGGCATTCTCAGCGTAGCCATCGGCGCCGATCTCCTCAGCCCATTCGGGACTGGCGGGCACGCCGCCGACGATCACCTTGAGCTGTTCGCGCAGCCCCGCTTCCTTGAGAGTCAGGATCACGGCCTCCTGGTTGAGCATCGTCGTGGTGAGCAGCGCCGAGAGGCCCACCACGTCGGGGGCCACCTCCCGCACGGCGTCCACGAACTGCTGGGGCGACACGTCCACGCCCAGGTCGCGCACCTCGAAGCCATTGGCGGCCAGCATAGTCGCCACCAGCGTCTTGCCGATCTCGTGGATGTCCCCTTGTACTGTGCCGACGACCACCTTGCCCAGCGTCTTCCGCTGCTGTTTGCGCTTCATCATCTCTGGCTCCAGGGTGGCGATGGCCACTTTCATTGCTTCGCCGCTCATCATCAGGTCGGGGATGAAGAGCTCACCTTTGGCGAAGCCTTCGCCGACGACGTCCATTCCTGGCTTGAAGCCTTGCTCGATGGCCGCCAGCGGATCAACGCCGGCGCGCAGCGCCTCGTTAGCCAGCTCGCGAGCTTTGTCCGGTAGACCGGCGACGACGGCGTCGGTCATTTCCTCGAATAGCCTTTCGTTTGCCATGTGTGTTCTCCTTGTTGATTTCCGTTCGATGAGATAAGAGGACTGAACGGCCTTGCCCCTCTCGTGGTGCGTGATGCGTGATCCGTGAAACGTGGCCCTACGTATCACGTTTCACGTTTCACATGCTGCTCCAGCCATGCCTCCACATCCCCCAGCACCCGCTCCTTGCCGATGTCGTTGAACACTTCGTGGTAGTAACCCTCGTACTCGTGGCGCGCTTTGTCGGCGATGGTCATCTGCTCGTAGAAGATACGACTGGCCTCTGGCAAGGCCAACCGATCGGCGCCCCCGTGCACGATGAGGCAGGGCAGCTTCATCTCGGCAGCGTGTGCCTGCACCCACTCCATGGCTTGGAGAAGCTCGGTGGCCAGGCGGGGCGTGCCCAGGCTGTGCACCAGCGGGTCGTTGACGTAGGTCTCCACGACGGCTGGATTGCGGGAGATAGCCGTGGCATCGAGCTTGCTGTCCATCGTGAGTCCGGGCCAGATGCTGGAGAGCAACCTGGCCAGTCCCAGCAGCAAGGGGGAGATGGGGAGCCCGCCCAGCGCTGGCCCTGAGGCAATGACGCCGGCCAATCCTTGTGGGTAGTGCAGAACGTAGTCGAGCACGATCAGCCCGCCCTGGCTATGGCCCAGCAGGAACAGGGGCTTGTCCGGCTCTTGCGACGCCACCCATTGCAGAAATGCCCTCACGTCCTCGCGAAACTCGGCGAAGCTGTTGATGTGACCTCGCTGGCCTGGCGAGCGGCCACACCCGCGCAGGTCGAAAGCGTAGGCGGCGTATCCCTCGGACACGAACCAGTTGACCACGTTGCCGTAGCGGCCGCTGTGTTCGCCAAAGCCGTGCACGATGGCCAGCACCGCTCTGGCCTCACCTTCGGGCAGCCAATGTTGGGTGTAGAGTTCGAGACCTTCGTATCCTGTGAGTGTTCCTTCGCTGTGGTTCATGTGTTTTCCTCCTCTACTTTCACATCTGCCTCGTCCAGTGGCTCCAGTACGGCGTTGCGCAGCCAATTCGGGTCGAAACCGTCCAGCTTTTGAGCTTCGATCCTCATACAGATGCTACCGGCCGCCTCGGCCAGGTTGGCGAAGGCGTTAAAACTGGCGTAGAGTTGCTGCCGGGTCATCCGCATGTTCAGCCGGACGGTAGTCCGAAGTTCAACGCCGGGTGGCTGTGGCGTGATGCCAACAGAAACGGTGGGTGGCTCAGGTGGCGTGGGCGCAACGCCGGGTGGGAGCGGACCGGGCGGCTCTGGCGTTGGCGGGGCTTCCCTCTCAATCGCTTGCGGCAACACGATGAAAGCACTGCTCAGGTCTACCTTTCCCTCCGGTAGGTCCGCACCGATATACGCTACCTTGGGGCTGACCAAGTAGCTGAGCTTCTCTTTCAACTGGTCCATCTCTGCTTGCCCAGTGCGTCCCACGTATCCAAAGATACCCTCCCGCACCCCCTCGGCGATGGCTTGCCTGAGTGCTGCTTCGCTCTCCAGCCGGGGGAAGCCGGGCACGCCGTAGAAAGACTTCACGACCTGGTCTGTACTGACGAACAGAACTGGCTCCTTCCCTTCGCCCAGCCGCATCAGTTCCACGATCTTCTCCGGCGTGACCGAGGTGAACAGCCGAGGAGGCAGGATCTCGGTCAGCAATTCCATCAGCCGCTCATGAATACCTTGGGACTGCAGTGGTCGCCCGGCCAGAGATACCTTTTCAATCTCCAGACCCTGCTCGCCTACTGCTGGCAGCCAGATGCTCTGATACAGGCTGCGAATGGCCGACTCGAACTTAGCGTTTTCCGTCCGCTCCCGTTCCTTGAGTTGCCGCATCTGGGCTGTGGTCAGGTTGAAGGATTTGCGTTTGCCTCGCACGCGCTCAATGGCCTTTAGATAACTCATCGCCCGGCGCAGCGGCTCGACCTGGTCCCGCTCCGGTATGGCCAGTCCCAAGCCGTTCCGATAGCGGCGAGGAGGGTCGCCGTATTGGGTCAGGAGTTCCCGCGCCTGCTGCTCCTGGGCGGTATCGCCCAGCATGGCAAAATCCAGCGGCAGATAGGCCAGCAGGAAGCGCGGTTCCCGGTCGGGGATGGTATCGCTGGTCCTGGGCCAGAGAATGGCCGCTGTACGCCCTGCCAGCCGGTTGTTCAGTTCTTCCTCAATGGCAGCGTCAACCTCTCTGCGCTTGACGTGTGTCAACTGGTCCTCCACCACCTGAGTGACATTGGCCGTGGTCTTGAAAACGTAGTGTGCGCCGTCGTAGTGCAGGAAGAGGCATTGTTCCCGCAACTCCTTGAGTACAGCTTGAGCGGTGAGGCTGTCCAGGTCTGGACCAATTACGGCGGACAGCAGTTCGTTCTCGGTGACGCCGGTGGCGATGGGCTCGTCACCCTCGTCAGCGGCGCGAAGTAGTCCGCCGAAGGAGTAAGTCAAGATAGCTGTCGCGATGCACATCGCCGGGCACACGCTGCTCAGTCTGGGATGCTCTATGGCCAACCGCTCATCAATGCGCTTCACGCGGGCATTGGGACCAGTGAAGTCCCGCCTGAGGACAGACTTGAAAGGCTCCCGCTGTCCCACTTCTGTGAAGAAAGCGTGGGCCACGTCCTCGTCCTCGATGGGGATATCACCGGGTCCCAACAAGATACCCGCCCGGCCTTCTCGTTTGAGGGTATGCAGGCAAACGGCCAGGAAACGCAGTGCGCCGCGGGTTCGTTGGAAGTCGGGCAGAGAGGCCCAGCGCTCGGTCATGATGTCAATCAGGGCGGGATGGAAGGGATAGGCGGCGGCGATTCGGTCACGCAGTGCCAACCGGTCATCCTCAGCCGCGCGGCGGGCAGCCTCGTCGGCAGCGTGGGCAGCCCGCATACGGGTGATCTCGGTAGCGAAGGTTTCGGCGGCGGCCTGGACAGTGACCGAATCTGGAGACTCGGCCAGTAGGCGACGACGGAGCACCAGTAGGATTTCGTCGCCCACCACCGGCTCCCGCTTGGCATCTACCCGTGAGGTGAGGTGATCAAGCATGCGCAGCAGCATCTCGTGGCCAAAGGCCTCGTGAGCGCTGGCCTGGAGGCTGTAGACCAACACGGCACGAGATGTGCGAGCGACTTCCACCGACAGAGAGTGCAGGAAGTTCTGCGTCAGGCGGCCCAGGGTGGAGTCGCCCACCGGTTCGGCCAGAACCCGTTCCAGGTAGTTGAGCATCTCGTCCAGCAGGAGTAATGTCGGCTTGTCTCCCAGCATATCGGCAATGACGTCGCCGCCTGGAGGGATGCGGTTTTGGTCGTGATAGGCTACCAGGTCGTAACACCCCAGTTGTGCGGCGAGCATACCCCACATCGTCTGCACGTGCTGACCGTTGATCTTTCCCCCGCTCACATCGAACTTCTCGCCGTCAAAGACAGCCACCCGCACCGGGCCAGAGTCGGGCAAGCTCGGCCCTGCAGGCAGATCATCCACAGTCGAGCGATCCTGGGCGACGTGGTAGAGCGCGGCCAGGGTATGAGACTTGCCGCCGCCGAAGGGAGAGCGGAGTTGCAATACCCGGTCTCCTTTTCCACCGGCCAAACCATCCAGCACATCTTCCAACAGGCGGCGCAGGCCGCCAGTCAGGTGGGTGGCGGCGAAGAAGGCATCAGGACGCCGGTAGACGCGGGGTACGTTGCGGTCGCCAGCCACCAGTGCGCCCAGGTCAATGGCGTAGGTGGCTACGGCGGTGTCGCCTGCCTCCACGTCGGAATGCAGGTGCACAACCTGGCTCCAGGGACGAAGTTGCATGTCGGTCATTTCTTGTCACCTCTTTCCGCCTGACCTAGCGCCTGCCGCAGTTCAGCGCAAGCGGCGTCCAAATAGCGCAACTGATGCTCGATGGTACCAGCCAGTTGCGGTGTCCTGAATATCTCGTCCAGGTAGAGCAACTCTATCTCGGTCTGGTAAGCGCGGCGAAGCAACGCCAGTACCTGGTCGTGCTCCGCGCTGCGGGAGGATACGACCAACACCTTGCCAGCGATGGGTATTCCCTGCAGCCGGTCTACCAGCAGGAAAAGGCCGTTGCGAAAGTTCTTCAGGAACTCAGATCGAGCGGTGTCCAGGTCGAACTGGCCAGAGCGGAAGCCGCCCCAACTCTTGAGTTCGGCCAGGTAGCGCCGCCCCGCTTGCTCCAGCAGGAAGTCGGGCTGTAGCCGCTGACGCCCCTCCAGATGCCGGCGGATCGCCTTGTTATCCAGTTCCGCCCCCAACCGCTTGTGGCCGTCGAACAGTCCGTTCACGATCGGCTGGATATCGGCGCGGCCGACCAGGGCTGGCCGACGCAGCACTCGGTATCCGGTTAGCCGAAAGTACTCCTCCACGATCGGTTCGTAGAAGTTGGCGTAGCCCTGGATCCAGTAACGGAAGGCGCGGATTTGATCGGGAGTGAACTCCATTTGCTGATCCCCTCATGCCAGTTGGACTCCCCAACTCGTTGGGGGTGCGGTGCAATGGGCCAGAACAAGCTCGGGAGTCCGGTGTGCTATTCATGTTGTCAGAAGTCGTCGTGTTCTAGATAATCCGGGATTGGATAACGCATCCAGGCATCTGTCAATAACTCCTCGCCGTACTCGCGCAGGTAGTAATGATAACTGGAATGTGGGTATTGTGCAAGGCACAGATGCACATCCAATACATGACCGGGTGCGACCTCCACCTGTTTACCTTCAACCACCAACACGCCGTCGGAGAGTCGCACGTAGCCGTGTTTGATCGGGTTCAAGTGGATGTAGTTGAAATATGCCCAGAAATCGCGTTCGTTACGGGGGAATCTATCCCAGTATTGATACCAGACTTGTCTTCCTGGCGTATTGTCCAGCTTGTTCAACTGTATGGCGCTGTCACCGTGCAATCGCTTGATGAATTTGTAGATGGGGGCGACGTCGCTGGTCTGGAGCAGTAAGTGATAGTGGTCTGCCAGAATGACCCAGGCATACAGCGTGATGCCATACTGCTTGATGGCTTCTTTCAGGACCTCTCGCACCAGCACACGTTTAGCATCTGTGTCCAGAAGCCACTGGCGGCGTACGATGCTGGCTGTAAGGAAGTAACAGGCATTATCCTCGTAGATGTGGGGTGGATGGAATTCGCGTCTCTTCATAGTGCTGCGCCTTGCTGTCTATGCCCGGACAAGTCCAGGGGTCCGAACGGAGTCCTCAACTTGTTGAGGGCAATGTCCCGAACAAGTTCGGGAGTCCGGCATGCCGATGCGGAGACTCTAGCTTGTTGAGGACAGTACCCCGAACAAGTCCAGAGGTCCGAACGGAGTCCTCAACTTGTTGAGGGCAGTACCCTGAACAAGTCCAGAGGTCCGAACGGAGTCCTCAACTTGTTGAGGGCAATGTCCCGAACAAGTTCGGGAGTCCGGCATGCCGATGCGGAGACTTTAACTTGTTGAGGACAGTACCCCGAACAAGTCCAGGGATCCGAACGGAGTCCTCAACTTGTTGAGGGCAATGTCCCGAACAAGTTCGGGAGTCCGGCATGCCGATGCGGAGACTCTAGCTTGTTGAGGACAGTACCCCG
>JGI24025J20009_10001774_pt1 | contig 16011 bp, 10 predicted proteins | sample Cruoilmetagenom3_FD_20009 | JGI IMG/M metagenome (IMG submission 20009)
GGAGGAATCAAAATATGCAGGCCATATTACTATCTTTTTATCTTCTCTCATCTTTGATCAACTATAAATCCATCAAATACCCTAAAAGCTCTCCCTTCCATACAGGCTTCCTCTCCATCAAAAGATATTCTCAATTTTCCCCCTTTCGTTATAATCTCTACTTCATCTCCTGCTTTACAAAGCCTCCTAGCAACGGCGGCGACCGCTACGGCCCCGGTCCCGCAACACAATGTTTCATCCTCCACACCACGTTCATAGGTTCTCATCCTGATTCTGTTCTTCCCCAAGATCTCCGCAAAATTCACGTTACACCCCTTTGGAAAGATATCCGCATACCTTATCTTTGGGGCAACCTCCTTTATATTAAGATTTAGGTCTTCTACAAATATCACGGCGTGGGGTACGCCCGTATCGACCGATGAAAGCCTATATCCTTCGATCTCTTCATTCATAATCTCGAATCTTGGAACACCCATCTTTACGCCGATGATGAGACCATCCTCTTCATGCTGAAAATATGTCTCTTTGATTCCGACAAGGGTTTCTACGTAAATGGGACTTGTATCAAGATATCTTGCCTCTATCACATACCTCACAAGGCACCGTATCCCATTTCCGCACATCTCCGCCTCTGATCCGTCGGAATTGAATATTCTCATCTTTATCTTTAAATCAGGGATCTTCGATTTCGAGAGGAAGAGCACGCCATCTCCGCCGATACCAAAATGTCTGTCACACACTTTCCTCGAAAATTCCTTCTTTTCCTCCTCAGGAATCACTTCTCTATCGTATTCGTCTATGAGGATGAAATCGTTTCCATTTCCATGAATCTTACTGAAAGATATCATTTAAAAACACCTACATCAGTCGCGCCGGCAGATTCATCTTCACAATGAGGTCCGAATATTCCTCACCATATCTGATAACTTCATCCTCTCCATCGTTCACGAGTATCTCGGCGGGCCTTGGCCTTCCGTTATACTGCGATGACATCGAGAATCCGTACGCCCCTGTATCAAAGATTGCCACCAGATCACCTCTCTTTACCTTTGGAAGTCTCCTATCTCTCCCGAGGATGTCTCCCGTCTCACATATTGGACCAACAACAGTATAGGTCTCTTCTACCTCCTCGTTCATCTTATTCGCGATCACAATCTCGTGATATGCTTCGTACATCGCAGGTCTTATAAGAACGTTGAATCCTGCATCCACGGCGACAAAATTTTTAAATGCCCTCTTCACAAAGTTCACTCTCGTGAGGAGGAGAGTAGAATCCGAAACGAGATACCTCCCCGGTTCCAAGACCAATATTGGTTTTATCCCGATCTCTTCACATCTTCTTTCAAAGATCGGTAAGATCAGAGATGTTAAATCGCTCGGTTTTCTCTCTTCTTCACCTGAATATGATATACCCAGTCCTCCACCCACATCGACGAATTTTATATCTATCCCAATTTCGGTCAATTCTTCTACCAGATCCATCATTCTTTCCATGGTCTCTTTGTATGGAGATATATCCAGAATTTGGGAGCCTATATGACAGTGTATTCCAATAGGCTTGATATTATCGAGTTTCATTGCCTTCTCATAGATACTCACCACCTCTTCCGCAGGGATTCCAAATTTTGATTCTCTCAACCCCGTTGCGATCTTTGGATGGGTTTTTACGGAAATATTCGGATTGACCCTGAAACTGACCTCGATCTCCTTATCTGCCATCTCAGCGAGCGCGATAAGCTCATCTTCAGAGTCGATCGATATCTTCACGCCTGCCTCGAGTGCCATCTTCAATTCTCTCGGACTCTTCGAGTTGCCATTGAATAAAATCTTCTCCTTCTGTATCCCAGCCAATAAAGCGGCGTAGAGTTCCCCATCTGAGAAAACATCGGCACCAAACCCTTCCTCTGCCATTATTCTCAATATAGCAATGTTCCAATTTGCTTTTGCCGCGTATAAGAGTTCCGCAGAAGGAAATGCCCTCTTAAACTCCTTCGCCCGTTCTCTAATCCTTTTTTCATCCGTCACATATAAAGGTGTGCCATACTTCTCTGCCAATTTGACCGTGTCCACGCCGCCGATTGAGAGGTGTCCGTCCTCGAGCTTGAAGTGTTCTTTCATTTGAATCTACCTCCAATTTAGGATCAAAGATTGAGGGCTTCAATCCTTCTAACGCCCTCTTCTATTCTCTCGACCTTCTCCGTCAATGAAAATCTAACATAACCTTCTCCATATCTTCCAAATCCAACCCCAGGTGTAACCACGATTCCCGCCTTGTCCAAAAGAAGCTTCGTGAATTTCATGGAATCATATTCCTCTGGAACCCTTGCCCAAACGTAGAACGTGGCTTTTGGTTTATCCGCTTTTAGACCCAAATACTCGATTCCCTTCAGGAGTGAGTCTCTTCTCTCCTTATATGTACGTCTATTACTTTCAACACAGGTCTGATCTCCCCTCAATGCTTCTATTCCAGCTATTTGAACCGCGTTGGATGCTCCGGAATCAATATTCGCCTTTACCATACCTAATCCTTTTATTATGTCTTCGTTTCCAACGAGAAATCCTATCCTCCAACCGGTCATGTTATAAATCTTTGAGAGCGAATTAAATTCTGCACCAACTTCCTTTGCGTTCTTCACCTCGAGAAAGCTCGGCGGTTTTTGACCATCGTAATATATCTCCGAATATGCGTTGTCATTGCAGACAATTATCTCGTTTTCGGCGGCAAAATCGATCACTTCCTTGTAAAATTCTTTCTCTGCCGTTGCCGCCGTCGGATTGTTTGGATAATTTATGAAGATGATCTTAGCCTCTTTACGAGTTTTCTCATCTATCATCTCGAGATCGGGCTTAAATCCATTCTCCTCTAAAAGTGGCATCTCGACGGGTCTTCCTCCCGCAAGGATACATCCGATCCTATAGACGGTGTACGCCGGATCGGGAATCAAAGCCACGTCTCCTTCATCTAAAAAGGCGAAAGGAATGTGAGCTATCCCCTCCTTTGATCCTATGAGTGTCATCGCCTCTTTTTCTGGATCCAAAGAGACGCCAAACCTTCTCTTATACCACTCCACAATCGCTTCCCTAAACTCGATCATACCCTCATATGAAGGATACCTGTGATTTTTTGGATCTCTTGCCGCCTCACATAACGCATCTATCACATTAGACGGCGTCGGCATATCTGGATCGCCGACCCCAAGATCTATCAGATCGATTCCCGCATTGAGCTTCTCTCTTTTAAGTTCATCGATCGAAGCGAAGAGATACGGCGGAAGAGATCTCAACTTCTCCGAATACATCCTCTAAAGATCGGTGGATGGTATTTAATAAGTGTTGCTACTTTCATATCTCGTTATGAGGATCTTCATTTCACACAGCTTCGATGGAACGGAGACAGTTAGTCCTATACCAGGAATTTTCCAGAGAACTTTTCCTGAGATCGATCCCTCTCCTTCACCTATCTCAACAGGAGTTACGTCCATTTTATTATCCTTATTCAACCTCAGTACAATATCTTTGCTTACATATTCTCCTTCCTTCAGTGCAACGGTGATCTCACCTACCCCCTCGGCCTGTTTTATCCCAAATTTCTTGGCTATGCTTTCCGGTGGCCCCCAAGCCGTCGCCGTTATCGTATAAGTTCCNGGCGGAAGGCCTGAGAACGTGTAAATNCCCTCGGCATCGGTCTTCGTCTCCAAAGCAACAGATGTCGGCACCGAGATCGCGGAGATAAGCAATGCTGCCACTAAGATCAGAATAAACCCTTTCATCAATTTTCGCTCCAGCCGCTTCTCAACCTGCCCCGCTCGAGTATNGCTATCTCGCCCACTTTCCTTGGAGATAACTCATCTATCGTATAATATTCAGCCTCGCAGATCTCTGCAATATCCCTGTTATAACCCATCCTTCCATAGGGACCAGATCTTTCTGTATCGATTATGACGGCGCAAATCCCATCGGCTTGGATCCTCTCAGAGATAGAAGTGATCTCTTCTTTTATACTTGCCCCATTCATGGACACGTTGCCCCGCCCGTCGCTTATCAAAACCAGCATCGGTATCATCTCTGCATCTTTCCTTCTCTCTGCCTCCAACAGTTCCAGCCCTTTATATAGACCTGCAGATAGGGGCGTTTTTCCACCCGTGGGCAACTCACGCAGACAATTTGCAGCACGTTCAACGCTCGAAGACGGCGGTAAGAGAATATCTGCTTTCTCCCCTCTAAAAGAGACAAGCGCAACTTTGTCTCTCTTCTGATACGAATCCAGCAGAAGAGAGAAGATTGCACCCTTTGCACTCTCCATCCGGCTCTTTGCGCCCATAGACCCACTTGAATCTACTACAAATGCACAAAGGGTGGATACCTCCTTGACTCTAACCTTCTCCCTCATATCTTGACTTTTTATGATGATGGTGTTATCAGATTCTCCAGACCTCTCCTGTTGGTATGGCGCGGCCGCCCGTATCGTGGCGTCAAGGGCAATATCCTTAGGTTTACCGTTCGGAAATTTGGATTTAACATACTTACCACCATTGCCGATAGACGAAGCGCTTCTACCGGATGATCTGTTGCGATATCTCTTATCCTTCTTCCGTGTATTTATACGATCAGAGTCGATCAGATTGCCCACATTGAAGACGAACTCTTTTGGGATCTTCTCTTCCTCTTTGGTTTTCTCTCTTTTTCCATCTGATTCTCTCTCGGAATCTCTTTGCTCTTTTTCGTTATCCTCTTCCCTTTTTTGATTTTTCTGCTTTTGCTCTTCCTGAGATTGTGATGTCATCCTATCCAGCTCATCTTCATCCAATGTTGGCGGTTCAAACGGTCTGCTTCTCATTCTATGTGGAAGAGCAAGCTCCATCGCCTCTTTTATATCTTCGATCGTAACATCTTTCCTTCCATCGAACGCGGCGATTGTCTTTGCGGTTCTAACAATCGTTATCTCCGCCCTATGCGATCTTACGCCGAGTTTTATACACGTGTCAGCCGTTGTTCTCAACAACTCCTCGTCTATCTCTACGTCCTTGAGGATAGGTTTTGCCTTCTCTATCTTCTCTCNTAATTCTCTCTGATCTGTCTCAAATCTTTCTATAAAGGAGTGTGGATCGCGCTCAAGCCCTTCTGCAACTTTTATGATCTCTACCCTCTTATCTACATCATCTATGCTCTCCACACCGACCTGTAATCCAAATCTATCAAGCAGTTGTGGTCTCAATTCTCCTTCCTCGGGATTCATCGTGCCGACGAGTATAAATTTGGATGGGTGTAAGACAGATACTCCTTCTCTCTCAACGACATTTACGCCCATTGCCGCGGAGTCCAATAAGACGTCTGCAACGTGATCGTCGAGGAGATTCACCTCGTCTATATACAGGATGCCTCTATTTGCGTCCGCAAGTATTCCTGGTTCCAACGCTCGTATTCCTTCTCTTATCGCCTTCTCAACGTTCAAAGAACCAACGACCCTATCTTCCGTTGCTCCAAGCGGAAGATTTACGACGCGTGTTCTTCTTCTAATAACCTCTAATTCTTTGCCGTCCATCTTCTTCTCGTAGCAGATGTCGCACATCTCATTTATGTCGTTCGGATTACAGAAGAAGGGGCAACCCTTGACTACATCGATCTCCGGCAATAGATCTGCCAACGCTCTAACTGCTGTCGATTTCGCCGTACCCTTCTCGCCCCTGATCAAAACACCACCTATCTTCGGGTTTATCGCGTTCAGTATCAACGCCTTCTTCATCTTCTCCTGTCCGACGATTGCGGTAAATGGTAATATCTTTCTTCTAATGTGATGCGTCATCTTTACTTCCCCTGTTAATATTCTTCTTCGTATTTCTCCCTTAGGGAGTTTCTCCAAGCTTTTGGTTTCTCTTCTCCTCTTTCTTCAATCCAGCCTTCAACCTCTAAATACATATTCTTAATCTTCTCAAGTTCTTCCTCTGTGGTTTCCCAGTATTTTCTTCTTTCAGCCTCCAATAAGTGCTCTATAATATCTTCCATTGCCCACGGATTGGATTCCTCCATCTTCTTTCGTATTCTATCATCAAAGATGATCCTATCCGCTATTTCATCCCATATCCAGTTAGCCACCTTATTTGTTGTCGCCGCCAGTCCCAAGACGTATTCAACCCTGTCCTCGATGTTCAGAGCACCATCGTACCCATGTTTTAACATTTCATCTATCCATCTTGGATTCACCGTTCTTGTTCGAATTCCCCGCTCAATTGCATCGGCAATGTCTTCTGTTTTGATCGTCTCCTTCGTGGTATCGCTGATCAACATGTATGGCCTTTTTCCCGAGATTTTCTTGACCGCCGTAGATAAGCCACCGCTGAACTCATAATAATGGTCCAAATCTGTTATCTCAAAATCGGTAAAATCTCGGACCTGTGAAACAACCTCTACGTTCGATGCGTGATACTCAAAGATCTTTTTTGCATCTTTTCCTGAGATATTTTTCCCGTAAAGATGCTTCATGCCAAAGATATATTCATCTGCAAGGTCGTCTTCGCTCTCCCACTGAGAGCTTTCAATTAGAGATGGCATAATCGTCCCGTACTCTGAATCACTGGGGCCAAAGGTTCTGAGATGGCAGATCTCTGGGTCAATACCAAGTTCAAATGCTTTCTCTTTTAATTCTGTTGTATGTTTTGCCACTAAATTTTCATTCTCCGACTCTCCAAGCTCCGAAACCATTTTGAATGCCTTATCCAATAGTTCTAAGAGATTGGGAAACATATCTCTGAACATGCCACATATGTTCATCATCACATCGATCCTTGGTCTGCCCAATTCCTCCAACGGGATAATTTTCAGATCGGAAAAATACCCCCAGCCACATCTTTCATCTGTTAAGCCTGATACTACCTCAACGCCGATCAATCTTAGGATTTGCCCTATCGTCTCACCTTCCGTGTTCGAGGTCTCAAACCCCCAGAGCACAATTCCAACGCTATCAGGATATCTTCCTTCTCTCTTAAAGTACTCTTCAAGCGTCTGTTCCGCAATCTGTGCCCCTCTTTCGTATGCTGCCGCCGTTGGAATCTTGGTTGGATCAAAGCCATATATGTTCCTGCCAGTCGGCAGTACCTCTGGTAATCTCACCATGTCCCCTCCCTTATTTGGAAGGATATATCCGCCATTTAACGCATTTAATACTGCACCTATTTCATCGCAAGATTCCGCTCTCTCAATCAGATCTAAAGCGAATGAGAGTGTTTTTTTGATCTCTTCCCTGGTATTCTTACCGAAGGAGGAAAACATGCTCCCCGCCACGCTCGGAACATCTCTCCTGCTCATCAATTCCTCGACAATTTGCATGACCACTTCCTCTATATCCTCCAGCACCTGTGCATGAGTTTTATGATTTGATACTCTTCCAGGATGTTTAAGAAGGTCTAAGTAGGAGTAGCCCTCTTCTTCAGCAATGATACGATACAACGATTTTACATCCCCTCTGTCGTATCTGAGGGCAAAGGTCACGTATTCTATGATCCCATCTTCATTGAGGTTATCCCCCAAGCAGTGCAATCCCTTAGGGATTATCGATCGCTTCATCTCAAAGATTTTATCGTATATATCCTCCACAGATCCCCCCAGATGGAGATCTTTTGCCTTCTCCATGATATCTTCATGTACGATCTTTGCCCTCTGTGGATCTCTCGTTCTCGCGCGGTGGTATTCCTGTAAAAGATCGTCAAGTTCCGCGTATTCGTCATAGGCATCGGAGACCATATAAGCGGGTGACGCGTGACTTATCATCAGTGCATAGCTTCTCCTCTTTGCGATCGTGGCTTCTGAAGTGTTGTCCACCATGTAAACGTATATATTGGGCATGTCTCCGATGAGTATATCTGGAAAACAGTCCTTTGACATGCCAACTTCTTTTCCTTCTCTGAATTCGAGTGTGCCGTGCGTTCCAAAATGTATGACCACGTCGAATTCTTCTTCCACCCATTTGTAAAATGCGAGATATTGATGGTTGGGAGCGGTATTCTTGTCGTGGTATGCCTTTAATGCTTCTTCCGGGTTTTCGTACATCCCGAGCGATGGTTGTAACCCGATGAAGACATTTCCAAGATCGACGCCCGGTATGAGTATATTTTGTTCATGCGTCATTATCTCGCCCGGTGGATCGCCCCATGAATCTATCATCTTTTCCCTCGGGACGGTGGGAATGCCATACAGCCATTCTTCATATCTCTCTCTGGATATCTTCACCGCATAATTAGCCGTCTCTTCCATCGATGTCCAGTCTCCACTGTTCACCTGACCATTATCCATGAAGAGATTGAGCAGATCTTCTTTTTTCTCCGGCACATCTAAAGTATATCCCTCTTCTTTCATCTCTTTTAGCAGACTCAACAAACTTCCAAAGACATCCAAATATCCGGCACCTCCGCCCAGGTTTCCTTCCCCTGGAGGATAGTTGTATATGACGATTGCAACTTTTTTATCTTCATTCGCCTTCTTTTTAAGCTCTATCCACCTTAAAGCGCGCCTGCATGATTTGATACACCTATCTTCAATCGGTAATGCTTGAACAAATCTCACGCCGGTATCCGAATCGATCTGATCTGCCACCGCTAATGTGGGCAAGGGTTCGATCGCACCATCGAGTTCTGGTGCCATCACACCGCATAACTCGTCGAGAGGGGCAATAATTTTTTCTTTCTCCCACATTTCTAATGGTGTTATGCACATACCGAAGGGTGCCAAAACGGGAACATTTAGTTTTTTAAGCACCTTGAAAAGTTCCTTTGGACCGCCCCACAAAGGTCCACCGGTCATCCTGTGATAAGCGGGTGCCCATAAAAAAAGGTCTATGATCGGCTTTTCATCTTTAAAGAAGAACTTTTCCATGATCTTCCAATATGAAAGATCCTTGGCAAGAACGCAGATCACATTTACGTCTTCTTCGAGCGTTTTGATAAATAGATCCACCGTTGGATGAGACCATCCAAAGAACTGACCGCCATAAAAGATCATGCCGACGGTAGCGTTCTTTCTCATGCCTCTCCATCTCTCATAATCCTCCAGACGATCAAAGAGGTGTGGCGCGTCGGGGTGATAGATCACATCTTCCTCTTGACTTATCGGCGGATCTATCTTCACCTTCGCTTTTAGATTCCCGTACTCGCTCGCGAGAAGTAACAAGAGATTCTTCATGTTCTCTTTGGAGCTGGAGAAGAAGTATTTAGTTATGAAGAGCATGTTCTTAAAGTCTCTCAGAACTCCAAGCCCGGGTAGATACTTCATCAGGGGTCCCATCTTCTCGATTATATCTACGAACTTGCCCGGGTCTTTCATCGAGGTCATATCAAATCGATCGATGATCGCATCGACGTCGGTCTCTTCATCGATGATTTTAACGATCGACTTCAGAAAACGCCTAAAAGATTTTGAATTTATCAATCTTGAGATTCTTTTACCCTTTGTCGCATGTGAAAATGTTCCATTTTCACGGCACAAAATCGAAGATTTTGTCGCATCGGTGAAGGTCTCCGATCTTATATACCCCATCCGCACCATCACACCATCCATTGGAGAACCATAATAACTGCCAAAGCCCATCGCGGGTGGCATCGTCAGAACAGTGTTATCCGCCCCGGAGAGAATCTCTGATATCATTTGGGCGATCAAATCGCCGCCCCTGCCGTCGATGAAGACAATATGGCTTGTTACCAGATCGGATTTAAAGACGTCGAGATCGATCAACTCTTTCTCTATGTCGTGGGTTCCATATACCTTCAGGTCGATTACATCCCCATATTCATTATTGATCTCCTTTAGAGCCTCCACCAGCTCTATTGAGCCTAGGAAAGATACATACGTTATCTTCGTCTTCTCCATGATATGATCTCCTTCGTATCCATCGTTGATCTCCTAAAGGTGTTAATAAGATTTTTGGATTTCATACTATAGAGTGTTATTAAAATTGAATAATGTATGATTATATGACCATTTTGAGGTAGGGATGATTGAAGAGAACCTTTCCGAAGATCGACCTCATCCCCCTCTTCCCTAATCTCACCGACCGCTTCAGCGATACTTGTGGTAGCTGATGTAGTTATGCAGGACACCTTCATTCTATCCTCCTCCATACAGGAGAAGATGCCGTATTAATAAGTTTTTCTATTTTTATATCACTAAGTATCACTAATTTAGTAATATGTAATATCAGACGAGTTTATGGGTTGGTGTGTTAACTTTTTTTGGGAGCGTTCTAAATAATTCCCAAATTATCTTCGTATTTCGTTATGACAACCTTCGTTTCACATAGTTTCGATGGCACGGGCATGATCTTTTTAAAGAACGGCTCATAGACGAGAACTTTTCCCGAGATCGAGCCTCTTCCTTCTCCCGGATCAACCGGGATCGTCTTCAATTTTTTTTGTCCATATCTACCATTATATCTTTACTATTGAGATGTTCTCCCTCTCTCAACGTCACGTTGATCTCTCCCATCGCTTTAAGGTGTCCAGCTATCTTTTTTGGGTAACCAGAAGCGATCGCCGTTATCGTATAAGTTCCTGGTGGAAGGTTCGAGAGCGTGTAAACTCCCTCATCATCGGTATTCGTCTCATATAAAGCCCCGGCGATAGGCACCACCGAGATCACCAATGATGCCACCGCCAAGAGCAGAAGAAAATCTACTTTTCTCATCGAATTTTATCCTCCGTCATCACTTTCCCATCATACTGCTCATCCCACCGAGAAGCCCGGGCAGCACGCCGGGCGTACAGATCCACTTGAGCATATCTGGCATCTGCGGAAGAAATTCGAGCATCATGTCGAGCATGCTCTTCATACCAGCGAGACTGAGCATCGGTTGTATCAGATCCATCTATAACACCTCCTTCATCTAATCAAACAGCGCTTCAACGGCAAATTTTATGGATAGACATATACCCCTTTATACTCCAGTCCATACCACTTCTTCAGCCACTCTTTATGAAATGCCTCCGGATCCAGATCCTTGAATCTATCGGGATAGCAGCCTTCGCCATATATCCGAGAGCAACGGGCCACCTGGGCGAAGTGGCGAGCTCAGCAAATGCGAATGCGTGAACATTTCCGTTCTTTACTGCATCTATCCCTCCAAAGCCGGGACGGTTCATCATCTCATCTCTTGCCTGCTTCATCCCGCCCGCGTCGGGTCTGTCGGTATAACCGACGGTCTTTGGTCTTCTACCCATCGACATATAATCTGCCATGCCCATATAGTCCTTCATCATCACCTGAGGATTTTTTTCCACGATCGCCTCCGGATTCACCATAAGGTACACACCCGATTTCCCAGGAAGGTATCCGGGCATCTTGAGCATTTGCCCCCTTCCCTCCGAAAAGACGTTCACTCCCCCGGCCATCTCGATCAAATGATCTACTCCCGATCCTTTACTATAGGCAACATAAGGCATGAAGAATTCAGAATATACCTTCACCCGCTCTTCCGCCGGTATATCCTTCAGCCTCCCCTCGATCTTATCGACGTAAGAACCGGTAAAACCGAGAAACTCCTTTGCCTCTTTATCCTTCCCCATCATCTTTCCCAACGCCTTCACATCATGCTCATAGCTCTGTGGTTTGTATAAATCCAGACGCACAACCTTGATGCCGGCGGGCTTTAACTTATTCTCGAGGTCCGGATAGTACCACATCGGATCGGCATAAGAGATCACCACCTGTGGATTCAGCTCGATGATCTTCTCATAGTTCGGCGGCATGCCCATCGGCATACCGATCGAAGGCTTATCCTTTATCCTTGGATAGAAGTCGGGATTCCACTTTGTAAACTGATCTATGCCGACGATCCTATCTTTTGCACCCAATGCACGGATAACTTCCAGAGCCGCTGGATTGAGGCTTGCTATCCGCTCAACGGGATAAGGCATCTCAATTTTATTGCCAACCGAATCTACGATGGTAACGGTCTTTTGAGCACCGGCTTGTAAAACTGGAAATACGGCGCAGACGATCAGACAGGCGAGCATTGCCCCTACAAAAATTTTCTTATTCATCTTTCTTCACCTCACAAAATTGTATTTTTTGTTGGTCCTCTTACTATTAAGCTTTTTTGATTATTTTCAAATTTACTTGATTACTTATATATAAGATCTTCGATACGAAAAATCTACAAAAAATTAGCTTCTCTCCTCGATCCATCCCTCAACTTCCAGACAGATCTCTCTCAACTTTTCCAGCTCTTCTTCGCTTGCTTCCCAGTACCCCCTCTCATTCGCCTCGAAGAGCGTCTCCATCATGTTATTCAATGCCCAGGGGTTTACCTCCTCGAGTTTTTTCCTTAGCTCTTCGTCCAGAATGTAGCGATCCTCGATCTCTCCCCAGATCCAGTTATCAACCTTATTCGTCGTGGCAGCGAGCCCCAGGATGTTCTCCACCCTCTCATGGATATGTTGGGCGCCGTTGTATCCGTCATTCAACATCCCCTCAACCCATTTTGGATTTAGAAGCCTCGTCCTCACCCCTCGTTGGATCGCTTTATCGATCCCTTCGGTCTTTACTATTTCTTTCGTGGTATCTGTGATAAACATCTCCGGCTTTATTCCGCTAACGGACTCAACAGCTTTGGAGAGGCCCCCGGAGAACTCGTAGTAATGATCGAGGTCGGTCACCTCATAGTCATGGTTATCCCGAATCTGCGAGGTGAGTTCCACGTGGGACAACATCTCCTCAAATGTCTCACCCGACTTATAGCCGTGAAGATCGGCGGTATAGATATACTGCATATCAGAGATGTATGAAAGGGCTAGATCACCCTCAGAATCCCATGACCGGGAGTTGATCAAGTTGCGCAAAGATGTGCCGTACTCGGTGGGAGAAGGACCAAATATACGGGCATTGGACAACTTCTGAGCAAGTTCTACGCCATCAACCTCTTCTTTTATCTGATCAAATATCTCTTGAGTGTGCCTCCTGACCAGGTTTTCTTCCAGAGACTCGTCTTGGGACGAGACAAGGTTGAAGGCGTCATCCAACAGTTTGACTACGTTTGGGAAGGTGTCTCTAAAGAAGCCACATATATTTACCACCACATCTATCCTGGGTCTCCTAAGCTCCTTAAGTGGAATCAATTTGAGTCGCACATCCCATGGGTTTTTCCTAACAGGTTTCACTCCGATATATCTCAATATCTGGCCCACCGTCTCCCCCTTGGTATTCATCGTCTCAAAACCCCAGAGGACCACACCGGTACTCTGAGGATAGGTATTATGAAGATTTTTATAGTGATTCAATGTATCCTCGGCGATCTTTGCCCCCCGTGTGTATGCGGCATCGCTCGGCACCAGTCGTGGATCAAATTGATACGTGTTCGAGCCGGTGGGAAGAACGTCGGGAGATCTCAAGGGGTCTCCCCCAATATTTGGAGTGATGTATTTACCACAAAGTCCGCGAAGAAGACTTCCCATCTCGTCACTTCTTTTAAGGTTAGAAGCCACCTCGAGCCCAAACGTCAAAGTTTTCTTTAGATCATCCATAGATCTGCTCTTGTGCGCCTTGAAAACTTTCAAATGATCTATCGCCTCTTTTACGTCCTCAAAAATCTCCGATTTTTGGGATACGGAAATCTTTGATTTCCGACTACCGCCATTTAGAGCGATAGAGACGATTTCCTTTGCGATCTCTTCGATCTCTCCCGCCAATTCTGCATAGGATTTATCTCCTACCATCTTCCCCGGCTCTCGCATCATCTCGTCATAATCGATTCCTTTTAAAGAAGCCAGCAACCTATGGAGCGATTTTATCTCTCCTCTATCGTAACGAAGGATGAAGGTGATGAAATTGATTAACGATTCGCAATCGTAAGTTTCGCCGAATGCGTGAAGTCCCTTTGGGATGATCGACCTTTTGATGGTAAAGAGCTTATCATATATATCATCGATCTCCTCTTCCTCAATGTTGGCCTCTTTGGCCTTCTCCAAAATTTGGTCGTGAACCATCTTTGCCCGATTTGGGTCCTGCGACTTTGCCTCATTATACTCGTGGATGAGNTCTTCGAGTTCTGCTAACTCATCATAAAGCCCCGAATCTGTAAATGACGGTGAAAGATGGTTTATTATTGTGGCATAACTCCTTCTCTTGGCTATAGTAGCCTCAGATGGGTTTGACGCCATATAGACGTAGAGGTGAGGAATATCACCGATTAAAATATCTGGAAAGCATTCTTCAGACATACCCGTCTCCTTTCCTTTGGTGAACTCGAGTGTGCCGTGGGTGCCAAGATGAATGATTGCGTCTGCTTTGAACTCTTTCTGGATCCATTTATAGAATGCGAGGTATTGGTGGTGCGGTGGAATGGTCTTATCATGGTATTTCTTCAAAGAATCTTTAATATCTTTGTAATCTCCCCCGTGTGATGGTTGAAGTCCGATGAATATATTTCCCAATCTGATACCGGGGACGATGAACCTCTCTTCATAAGTCAATACATCTCCAGGAGGATCGTTCCACCTCTCTAACACCTCTTCTCTCGCGTACTCTGGCAACGCTTTGAACCACTTCAGGTAATCATCATTCCCTACCGAGATGGAATTTTTGGCGGTGACCCCTTTAGAAAGCCACGTTCCAGAGTTTAAGATGCCTTGGCTGGTGAATAGCTTATCTATATCTTCTGATGGCTCATCTGTGGTATAGCCTTCCTCTTTTAACGTCTTCAAAAGCTTTTTAATGCTTTCCATAGTATTTAGATATCCTGCAGCACCAACTCCGCTCTCATCTGGAGGATAGTTATAGAGAATTATCGCCACCTTCTTCTCGGCATTCTCCTTTCTCTTAAGTCTTAACCATCCCTCCATCCGGCCAGCTATCCTATCCAATCTATCCGGAATCGGAGTCATCGCCTTCACCTTTGTGCCTATATTCTGATCGAATCCAGATTCTTCATGACCGCACGGTAAAATGGGTTCGATGCATCCGTCGAGTTCCGGGAGTGTGATCTGTGTGATCACCTCTATAGGAGAAAGCCCCCTCTTCGATTCCCTCCAGTTTTGTATCTCTCCCAGATACATCGGCGACGCATTGATGACGGGGACATCGAGACTTTGCAAGGTATCCAACGTCAGTTTTGGATCTCCGCCCATCGGGCCGCCGTTCATCCTGAAGAGAAGAAAGCTAACCACCATATCCACGATCGGTTTTCCATCACCATCAAAGAAGAAATCTTGTATCGCCTCTGGATATTTGAAATTTTGAGAGTAGATCGGAATGAAGTTTACCTCTCCTTTGAGCCTTTTCATAATCTCGCTCGCCCCGACAGCCGAATCTTCCAGGTTAGATCCGCCGACGAGGAGCATTCCCACCGTCTGTTCTTTCGTCCTTTCATATCTCTTCAGATAATCTTTCAGTGTAGAGAAGGTCTCTCTGGTGAGAGGGTGATATATGCCGGGCTCGGGATACTCTTGTGGCGACGTCGGGATGATCTTTTGCCCCCCATACTCTTTGGCAAGGTAGAGCAGTAAATTCTTGGTGTTCTCTTTTCCTCCATATTGCCAATACTCCATCGCGGTTGTTCTACGGCTCACCTCCTTAAAGAACCTCGAAGGGATCTTTCCCACGACGCCAGCCATCTTCATCATCCCCTGCATCTTCGAGAGGTCAAAATTTGTGTCATCCCGACCCACCATCTCTTCCATCCGCCTGCGTATCCAACCGATTATTCTCTGTTGGGTTGGAGACTGTTCACGCTCGAGCCAGACCGGCCCCTCTCCAAAATAATTGCCCATGCTATAGCCGAGCACAACGTTATCAGCGTCTGAAAGCACCTCTTTGATGAGTTTTACGGCAGGAGTATCGTTTCTTATGTCGAGCCATACAATGTCAGCATCTATAAGAGAGGATACATCTTCTATCCCCTTTCCGATATCATCGACGTAATAGAGCTTGAGATCGATCACATCTCCGTCTTCCCTTCTTATTTCACCCATCGCCTCGGCCACAGATTTTGCACCGTTCATGGATGTCACTACCGCAATCTTCGTAGTTTTTGAT
>JGI24025J20009_10001775_pt1 | contig 16001 bp, 15 predicted proteins | sample Cruoilmetagenom3_FD_20009 | JGI IMG/M metagenome (IMG submission 20009)
GATAATAACGATGGAACATTTACATTGAATACAGTAATTATTACAGACTCAAATAATGATGGAACTCCTGATTATTTGGACAGTAGTATAAATTAATTTAAATGAAATTAACAAAAAAGCCACTTATTTAATAAGTGGCTTTTTTGTTTTTATAATAATAAGGATATACTTAATATTAGTTGGTCTGGTCTAGTATCTATCTTACTAACATTTAAATCAGAATTAGTGTCAATAAAAATAGCTTCGTTTTCACTAAAACCTCTTTCATATCTTAGGTCAATACCAACTCTATTAAAGCTAACACCAACACCAAAATTTAATCCTACTGTAAAGTCATTTTCAATTTCTTTAATGTCAACACCTTCAAACTCTGTATCTAAAATATATTGAAAAGAAGGTCCAGCAAAAACATTAAGAAATTCAAAAAACCTTATACCTGCTAAAAGTGGTGCGTCCAGCTTTTGCATTTTAAAACTATCACTATCATAATCACTTTTCGTGCTAGTGTAAACTAGTTCTGGTTTTACAAAAATTTTGTGTCCAATTTTACCAAAGATTCCAAAATGATAGCCAACGCTTCTTTCGGGTTGTTGTGCAGTAGCTCCTATAGATTCAAAATAATCTCCATTAGCATTATAATTTACGCCTCCTTTAAAGCCAAAACCAGATTTGTTTTGTGCTGAAGAAAACGTCGTAAAAACAAAAAATACTAAACTTAAATAAAATACCTGTTTCATTGAATTTTGTTTTAGGGTTTTATTTAAAACGAAACATTAAAACAATTATTTCCTTTTTATTACAGTTTCAGCTGCACTAATAATTGCTTCTTTGTTTAAACCATATTTTTCCATTAGTTGTTCTGGAGTTCCAGATTCGCCAAAAGTATCGTTAGTAGCAATAAATTCTTGAGGTGTTGGTTTATGTAAAGCCAATACTCTTGAAACACTTTCACCAAGTCCACCCAAATAGTTATGCTCTTCTGCAGTAACTATACAACCAGTCTTTGAAACTGATTTGATAATAGCATCATCATCTAAAGGTTTTATTGTATGAATATTTATTACTTCAGCAGAAATGCCTTTTTCATTTAGAGTCTTTGCAGCTTCTAGAGCTTCCCACACTAAATGTCCAGTAGCAACAATAGTTACATCAGTACCTTCTGTTAATTGAATTGCTTTACCAATTTCAAAAGATTGATTCTCAGGAGTAAAATTTGCTACTTTTGGTCTTCCAAAACGCAAATAAACAGGTCCATGATGTTCTGCTATAGCTATAGTTGCTGCTTTAGTTTGGTTATAGTCACAAGGATTTATAACTGTCATTCCTGGTAGCATTTTCATTAACCCAATATCTTCAAGTATTTGATGTGTTGCTCCATCTTCACCTAAAGTCAAACCTGCATGCGAAGCACATATTTTTACATTTTTATCTGAATAAGCTACGCTCTGACGAATTTGATCATAAACACGACCTGTAGAAAAATTAGCGAATGTTCCTGTAAATGGAATTTTTCCTCCAATAGTCATTCCAGCTGCTAAACCAATCATATTTGCTTCTGCAATTCCTACTTGAAAAAAGCGTTCGGGATGATTGGCTTTAAAATCGTCCATTTTCAATGATCCTATTAAATCTGCACAAAGTGCAACAACATTTTCGTTAGTTTTGCCTAGTTCAGTTAAACCAGCTCCAAAACCAGATCGTGTATCTTTATTTCCTGTATTTGTGTATGTTTTCATTTTTGTAGTTGATTGTAAGTTAATAGTCTCCTAATGTTTCTGGATTTTGTTCTAATCCAATTGCTAGTTGCTTATCGTTTGGAGCTTTTCCATGCCAGGCATGTGTATGCATCATAAAATCAACACCATTACCCATAATAGTTTTCAATAATACACAAACAGGTTTGCCTTGTCCAGTTTTTGATTTTGCTTCAGCCATTCCTTTTATAATATCATCAATATCGTTTCCGTTATTTATTTCAATCACAGTCCAACCAAAAGCTTCAAATTTAGCTTTAACACTTCCCATTGGTAGTACATCGTCTGTAGAGCCATCAATTTGTTGACCATTTAAATCTATTGTAGAAATAATATTATCAACCTTATTCCCTGCAGCATACATAATGGCTTCCCAGTTCTGGCCTTCTTGTAATTCACCATCGCCATGCAAACTATATACTAAATGAGAATCGTTATTTAATTTTTTTACTTGTGCAGCACCTAAAGCTACAGACATACCTTGACCTAAAGAACCAGAAGCAATTCTAATTCCTGGTAAATTTTCATGTGTTGTAGGATGTCCTTGTAAACGAGAATTAATTAAACGGAAAGTATTTAATTCTTCAACAGGAAAATATCCAGACCTTGCTAATACACTATAATAAACAGGGGAAATATGCCCATTTGATAGAAAGAAAAGATCTTCACCTTTACCATCCATATCAAATCCTTCTTTTCTGTTCATGATCTCTTTATAGAGTGTTACAAAAAATTCTGCACAACCTAATGAACCTCCAGGATGTCCTGAATTTACTTTGTGAACCATACGTAAAATATCTCTACGTACTTGTGTTGTTAAATCTTTTAATTGCTGTGTGTTTGGCATGTTTAATTTGTTAGTTTTTCAGCAACAAAAATAAAGTTTTAATATGCTTATTCAAAAAGAGAGCGATTGCACTTATTAACGAATATTGGTGTTTTGCTAACAATTTTGATTTTATTAAGAAATTCCTCGCTTTATGTTATTTATATTTGCCAACTGATGATATTAGAATATGATTTTTGAACTTAAAGGAAAAGACGCTCAGTCTAATGCTAGGGCTGGAAAAATAACTACAGATCATGGTGTTATTGAAACACCAATATTTATGCCTGTAGGTACTGTAGCTTCTGTTAAAGGAGTGCATCAGCGTGAGCTTAAAAACGATATAAATCCAGATATTATTCTTGGTAACACCTACCATTTATATCTAAGACCACAAACAACTATTTTAGAGCAAGCTGGTGGTTTGCATAAGTTTATGAATTGGGATCGGAATATTTTAACCGATTCTGGTGGTTATCAAGTGTATTCACTTTCAGCAAATAGAAAAATTAAAGAAGAAGGGGTTAAGTTTAAATCTCATATAGACGGAAGTTATCATACGTTTACTCCAGAAAATGTAATGGAAATTCAGCGAACTATTGGTGCAGATATTATCATGGCTTTTGATGAATGTACACCTTATCCTTGTGATTATCATTACGCTAAACGATCTATGCACATGACACATAGATGGTTGGACAGATGTATTAACCATCTAGAGAAAACACCTTTTAAATACGATTACAGTCAAACATTTTTTCCGATTGTACAAGGAAGTACTTATAAAGATTTAAGGAAGCAATCTGCCGAATATATTGCTAACGCTGGAGCCGAAGGTAACGCAATTGGTGGTTTATCTGTTGGAGAGCCAGCAGAAGAAATGTATGCCATGACAGAAATTGTTACAGAGATTCTTCCAGAAGATAAACCTCGATACCTAATGGGAGTTGGGACACCAATTAATATTCTTGAAAATATAGCCTTAGGTGTAGATATGTTCGATTGTGTGATGCCTACAAGAAATGCAAGAAATGGCATGTTATTTACTGCTCATGGAACCATTAATATAAAAAATCTAAAATGGGCAGATGATTTTTCTCCTGTAGACGATATGGGAATTACCTTTGTGGATACAGATTACACAAAAGCTTATTTGAGACATCTGTTTACCGTTAATGAAAGGTTAGGAGCCCAAATAGCAACTATCCATAATTTAGGATTCTATATGTGGTTGGTTCGTGAAGCGAGAAAACATATATTAGCAGGAGATTTTAGAACGTGGAAAGATATGATGGTGAAACAAATGGATAAACGATTATAATTTTGAAGATACTTGATTGGTACATATTAAAGCGTTATTTGTTCACGTTTTTTATCATGTTGCTTTTGTTTATTCCAATAGGAATAACGGTTCATTTAGCTGAAAAAATTGGAAAAATTCTTGAAAATGAAGTGCCATTTGGAGAAGTTCTTATTTATTTTTTAGACTTCACTATATATTTTGCTCATTTATTATTTCCATTATTTTTATTTCTTTCAGTTATTTGGTTTACTTCAAAATTAGCTAATAACACCGAAGTTATTGCCTTCTTAAGTTCAGGAGTTTCATTTTCAAGATTTCTAAGACCTTACATGATTGGTGCAACTATTGTAGCTATTTTGGCATTAGTCTTAGGTATGTATCTTGCTCCAAATGCAAGTAATGGGTTTAACGATTTTAACTATAAATACCTCAAAAACAGAAACGATGCCCTTGATAATCAAAATGTTTATAGGCAGATAAACGATAACGATTATATTTATGTAAGCAGCTTTGATGTTAGACAAAAACTTGGTAGAAATTTTACTCTAGAGCATTTTGAAAACGATAAAATGACTTACAAAATAAGTGCAAATTCTATTAAGTATGATGAAAAGGATAGTGTATTTCATCTAGTAACTTATACTAAAAGACATATAGGTGAAGGCAACGATTTTATTGAAGTTGCTAGAAAAAAAGACACTCTGTTTTCTTTCGATTTAGAAGATTTAACACCTGTTGTTTACATTGCAGAGACGCTACCTTATGGAGAATTAAATAAATTTATTGAGAAAGAAGAGAAAAGAGGTTCTTCATATATAAATAGGTATAAACTAGTAAAATACAGAAAATGGAGTTTGCCAGTTTCTGTATTTATTTTAACCATTATAGCAGTTGCAGTTTCTTCTATAAAGCGTCGTGGAGGAATGGGAGTTAATTTGGCATTTGGTATTTGTATAGCTATGGTATTTGTTTTTTTTGATAAAATATTTGGGGTTTTAGCGTCCCAGTCAGATTTTTCTCCTTTAGTAGCTGTTTGGTTTCCAAATGTGATTTTTGGAGTTTTAGCAGCTTATCTTCTATATAATGCAAAACGATAAATTAAAAAACTATTTGCATCTACACCTGCTAGTTTTTATAGCAGGATTCACAGCTGTTTTAGGCGAATTAATTACAATTAGTGCAGTATCATTAGTTTGGTATAGAATGGTAATTGCTACTATTTTAATGGTTGCTTACATAATAGTTGCAAAAATAAAGATAAGAATTCCTTTAAAGTCTATTACAAAACTTGCCTTTGCTGGAATTATTATTGCTCTACATTGGATTACTTTTTTTGGGTCTATAAAAGTATCTAATATCTCTATTGCGTTGGCCATGTTTTCTTCAGGTGCTTTTTTTGCATCTTTATTAGAACCTTTAATTTATAAGCGAAAAATTATTTGGTACGAAATTGTATTTGGTTTATTAATAATTATAGGTGTTGCTATAATTACAAATAGTGAGCTTAACTATCTATATGGTATTATTCTAGGGATAGTATCAGCATTTCTGTCATCAACTTTTGCAGTTTTAAATGGAAAGTTTTTAGAGGAGCATACAGCTACAGTTATCTCTTTTTATGAGTTTTTAAGTGGTGTTTTATTTATTAGTCTCTTTATGTGTTTTTTTGGAGATGGATTTTCTGAAGCATTTTTTATATTAAGCCTTTCAGATTTCTCTTACCTCTTTATATTGGCTTCAGTATGTACAGCTTATGCGTTTATAGCTTCAGTATATGTTATGAGATTTATTAGTCCTTATACTGTAGTTTTAACTTATAATCTAGAGCCTGTTTATGGTATTATATTAGCAGTAATCTTGTTTCCTGAAAAGGAGATTATGAGTTCTTCATTTTATATTGGAGCCTCTATTATTATTGGAGTAGTGATGCTTAATGGCATTTTGAAAAACATAAAAAAGAAAAAGATTAATGCTCTAAGTAAAAAAAGCGAATTATAATTGTCAAACTTATTTTTATTATTTTTATTAAAATAAATACGAAATAAAATATGTAATTTTGTATGCTAACTAAAACAAACTATTATTTCAAATGGAATATTTAGAATTTGAACTTCCTATAAAAGAGCTTGAAGATCAACTACAGAAATGTCAAGTTATCGGGCAAGAAAGTGATGTTGATGTTACAGAAACCTGTAAGCAGATAGAGAAAAAACTTATAACCACAAAAAAGGAAATCTATAAAAATTTAACTCCTTGGCAGCGTGTGCAAATGTCACGTCATCCAAGTAGACCTTATACTTTAGATCATATTAAAGCGCTATGTGGAGATTCGTTTTTAGAGTTACATGGAGATCGTAATGTAAAGGATGATAAAGCTATGATTGGTGGTTTAGGTAAAATAGGCGATCAAACGTTTATGTTTATAGGTCAGCAAAAAGGTTACAACACAAAAACTAGACAGTATAGAAACTTTGGAATGGCAAATCCTGAAGGTTATAGAAAAGCCTTACGGTTAATGAAATCTGCTGAAAAATTTGGGGTTCCTGTCGTTACCTTAATTGACACACCTGGTGCTTATCCTGGATTAGAAGCTGAAGAACGTGGACAAGGAGAAGCTATTGCTCGAAACATTCTTGAAATGACAAGATTAAAAGTGCCAATTATAGCCATAATTATTGGAGAAGGAGCTTCTGGAGGTGCATTGGGTATTGGTGTTGGTGATAAAGTACTGATGCTTGAAAATGCATGGTATTCTGTAATATCTCCTGAAAATTGTTCTTCCATTTTATGGAGAAGTTGGGAACATAAAGAAAAAGCTGCTGAAGCATTGAAACTTACTGCTAGCGATGCTAAGAAAATAAAAGTTGTAGATGAAATCATCAAGGAACCTCTTGGTGGAGCACATAATGACAGAGAAAAAACATTTTTAGCTGTCAAAGTGGCTATTCTTAAAACCTTTGATGAACTAAAAAACTTATCACCAAAAGAACTGGTAAAAAATCGCATGGAAAAATATATGGAAATGGGTGTATTTAAAGGATAATACATTTAAAACCTATTAAACTTAAATCTGAAATATTTTATTTCAGATTTTTTTTATGCTATCAACAATAATTTTAAGTTATTAACAGTTAAATTGTTAACTTATGGTGGACAATCAAGATTCATTTTTTCATCATTAATCTTTTCAATTTTGCTACTTTCGTAGAGTATGAAACAACCAAACCAAGTAAAGGGATACCAAGTAGACAAGAGCACAATTATCAATTTAGAGAGAGGTAAAATACCTCCTCAAGCCATTGACTTAGAGGAAGTTGTATTAGGAGCTATGATGATTGATAAAAAAGGTGTCGATGAAGTAATTGATATCTTAAGCACAGAGACTTTTTACAAAGAAGCACATCAACATATTTTCGAAGCCATATTTCAGTTATTTGAAAACAGTGAGCCTGTAGACTTATTAACTGTTTCTAGTCAGTTAAAGAAAAACTCAAAACTAGATTTGGTTGGAGGCGATTTTTACCTCATTTCATTAACTCAAAAAGTGTCTTCTTCTGCTCATATCGAGTTTCATGCTCGAATTATTTTACAAAAATTCATTCAACGAAGTTTGATTAAAATTTCAAGTGAAATTATTGAAGATTCTTATGATGAGACTCAAGATGTTTTTGATTTATTAGACAGAGCTGAATCTAAATTATACGAAGTAACTCAAGGAAATATAAAGAAATCTAGTGAAACTGCACAAGAATTAGTTATACAAGCTAAAAAGAAAATTGAAGAAATATCTAATAAAGATGGTTTAAGTGGTATTCCATCTGGTTTCACAAAATTAGATAAATTGACTTCTGGTTGGCAAGAAAGCGATTTGATTATTGTAGCTGCTCGTCCTGGTATGGGTAAAACAGCTTTAACGCTGTCTATGGCAAGGAATATTGCAGTTAATCAAAATATTCCTGTAGCTTTTTTCTCTTTGGAGATGGCATCAGTACAATTAATCATGCGTTTAATTTCAAGTGAAACTGGATTGTCTTCAGAAAAGCTAAGAACTGGTAAATTAGAAAAGCATGAATGGGAACAACTAAATGTAAAGGTTAAAAGCTTAGAGAAAGCACCTTTGTTTATAGATGATACACCTTCACTTTCTATTTTCGACCTTCGAGCAAAAGCAAGACGTTTGTCTTCTCAACACGGAATTAAACTAATAGTTGTCGATTATTTACAATTAATGACAGCTGGAGGTAGCCAAAAAGGAGGAAATAGAGAACAAGAAATTTCTACTATTTCGCGGAATCTTAAAGCGCTTGCAAAAGAATTAAGTGTTCCTGTTATTGCCTTATCTCAGTTGTCTCGTGCTGTTGAAACACGTGGAGGAAGTAAAAGACCTTTACTGTCAGATTTACGTGAATCTGGAGCAATTGAACAAGATGCAGATATTGTTTCTTTCATTTATAGACCTGAATATTATAAAATTGATGAATGGGATGATGATGAAAGAACACCAACAGAAGGTCAAGCAGAATTTATTATTGCAAAACACAGAAATGGTGGATTAGAAAATATTAGATTGAAATTTGTTGGACATTTAGGGAAATTTGATAACCTAGATGATTTTGATACACCTTTCGGTCAAGAGTTTCATTCTAAAATGAATGCAGCTGCAAACGATGACACCTTTAAACCAAGTAATTTTCCTTCAGCTAATGATGCATTTGATGCTCCTGAAGATAACGATGTTCCTTTTTAACAATTCCCCAAATTTATTATAATAAGAATTATCTGATATGGATAAATTAAAAACCACAAATACATTATTGCTAATAATAGTAATTCCTCTAGTTTTCTATTTATTAAAAATACTGTCATTTATTTTTGTACCATTAATTTTTTCAATGTTTATAGCTTTGCTATTCTTGCCTATTATGCGTTGGTTAGGAAAAAAGAAAGTACCAAAAATAATTAGTATAATTATAGTTGTTTTACTCATAATTGGTGGAATGAAGATTGGAATAGAATTAATACAATTGTCTAGTAGACAAATTCTTAATTCAGATGCTGGGTTTTTTGTAAAAGCAGAAAATAAGTTTGAATCTTTATTAATAACAGCTCAACAAACTTTTGGATTTGAGATGGAAAGCGAAAAAACATTGTTTTCGCAGTTTTTCCAACAAGTGGATATTATACCAACATTCGATTATCTTAGAAAGATTGTTACTGGCATATTAATGACAACTTTTTTTGTTGTTTTGTGGCTGGCAGAATCTATTAATGTTCAAAAAGTGTTAAACAGTACCATCCTTAAGCAAAAACATACTTCTGTTAGAACGTTCAGAAAAATCGAAAAGGATTTGATTAAGTTTATTGAAGTTAAATTTTTTGTTAGTTTGGCTACAGGAATAGGAACAGGTTTAGCTTGTTTATATTTCGATGTAAGTTTTCCTATTTTTTGGGGATTGTTTGCTTTTGTTATCAATTTTGTTCAAATGGTTGGCTCTGTAATTTCCGTTGTTTTACTCTCAGCTTTTGCTTTTATCGAATTAGATCCAACGAGTACGTTATTCTTTTTTATAGTTGCCATTACTGGAGTTCAAGTTTTATTTGGTGCTATTTTGGAGCCTGTTTTTATGGGAAAATCATTTTCACTAAATGTAATTACAGTTCTAGTAATGTTAATGCTTTGGGGATTTATTTGGGGAATACCAGGTTTAATAATGGCTATTCCAATTACTGTCTTTATTAAAATAATTTTAGAGCAGTTTCCAAATACACAAGTTATTTCTAGAATGCTCTCAGGGAAATAGAAATTCAACAATTGGTTAAATTTTATTTAAATACAATTAATACGATTTTTTATTTGAGTATATTTCAACTGTGAAAAAGTTAATCTTAATAATCCTTTTATTATTCTCAATAAATACGTTTGCATCTTACATCCTTATTCCAATGGATGCAGAGAGCCAGAAGAATCATTTAAAAGCTTACGGAATTACCTATTGGACTTTAGATAAACAGCTAAAAGTAAAGTGGTTGTTAAATTATAGAGGAGGCTCATTTCTACTGCCAGATTCAGAAGAAATCCAACGTGAATGTCAAATTCGAGGAGTTTCATTTGAAATATTGTCAGATTCTAAAACAGAATCTATTCTTCAAGAGATAAGTAGTCCTAGTAAAAATATGGAAGCTGTTGTATTAGAGAAAGCACCTAAAATTGCTGTTTATTCTCCAAAGGGAAAATTACCTTGGGATGATGCAGTAACTATGGTATTAACTTATGCTGAAATCCCTTATGAAACAATTTATGATGAAGAAGTCTTAAATGATGCCTTATTATTATATGATTGGTTGCACCTGCATCATGAAGATTTTACTGGCCAATTTGGAAAATTTTATGCGAATTATAGAACAGCTGCTTGGTACATTGATGAAAAAAAGCAAGCTGAGGCATTAGCAACAAAATTGGGCTATTCAAAAGTATCTGAATCAAAATTAGCAGTTTCTTTAAAAATAAGAGAATATGTTCTTGGAGGAGGTTTTATGTTTGCCATGTGTAGTGCAACAGATAGTTTCGATATTGCTTTGGCAGCACAAGGAGTAGATATATGCGAACCCATGTTCGATGGAGATGCAAGTGATGCTAACTATCAATCTAAAATTAATTACAATAAAACGTTCGCATTTAAAAACTTTACTTTAGAAAGAAGTCCAATGGTATATGAGTTTTCATCCATTGATATGACTCAGAAAAGACAAATTCCAAAAATGACAGATTATTTTACTCTCATGGATTTTTCAGCCAAATGGGATCCTATACCTACAATGCTATGCCAGAATCATACAGCTTTAGTTAAAGGGTTTATGGGACAAACCACTTCTTTTACGAGAAATGAAATTAAATCTAATGTATTGGTTTTAGGTGAAAACAAAACGAATGGTGAAGCCAAATATATTCATGGCATTAAAGGAAAAGGATTCTTTACATTTTATGGTGGTCATGATCCAGAAGATTATACACATAGAGTAGGAGACCCAAAAACCGAATTAGATTTGTATCCAACTTCACCAGGTTATAGACTTATTTTAAATAATGTTTTGTTTCCTGCTGCTAGAAAGAAAAAGCAGAAAACCTAAAGCAGACCTATTCCTAATGCTAAAGAGATAGCAATTAATAAAACAGCTACTAATTTCTGAATAAATTCTAATGTGACTTTTTTGAGCAATTTGTTTCCGTAATAAGCTCCAATTATTGCTGAAATGGTTGCGCATAGTATGAGTGGAATATTATCACTTAGACTTGAGTTTAAAAAACGTGTTGCATATATTGATAGTCTGGTAAAATCTACAAAAGCCGAAATTACTACAGCAGTACCTATAAATACTTCTTTTGTTAATCCAGCATTAATTAAGAAAGCAGTTCGCAAAGCACCTTGATGCCCAGATAATCCTCCGAAAAATCCACTTAAAAAGCCACCAAAGGGTAAATGTTTTTTCTGAAAATTCAACTTTTTAAGAGATGGTAATAATTCTATTATAGCAAAACTAATTAATAAGATTGAGATTATAAGTTTTACTGGAGTGATTACAAATTGTCTTTTACCAATTGTGTATTCATATATAGGTGTTAAGTCTGTTATATTAATAAGTATATATGCACCTAGAAAGGAAGCTATAACAGCAGGAATCCCAAAATAGATAAGCACATTTTTATTGGCATTTTTACCAACTAGAATCAGTTTGTAAATATTATTAAAAAAATGAACGACTCCAGTTATGGCAATAGCAATTTCAATGGGAAAGAATAAAGAAAATACAGGCAATAGAATAGTTCCTAAACCAAACCCAGAAAAGAAGGTTAAAATAGATGCTAAAAAAGCAACCAAAGATATAATCACGTATTCCATAAGCGTAAAAATATAGTTTTAATCGCAAATTTTTAAATCAGATGTAGGTATTTAACCTTATCATAAAACTAAAGATTATAAAACAAAAAAATCCAACTCATTTGAGTCGGATTTTTTTATAAGTGAAATATGTTATACAATAGGCGAAACGCCTTATTTAATTTTATTTACAATAGCTTCAAAAGCTTCTGGATGATTCATTGCTAAATCAGCTAAAACCTTACGGTTTAATTCAATATCATTAGCTTTGGCTTTCCCCATAAATTGCGAATAAGACATACCATGTAGTCTGGCTCCAGCGTTAATACGCGTAATCCATAATGCACGGAATGTTCTCTTTTTGTTTCTACGGTCTCTATACGAATATTGCATCGCTTTGTCAACCGCATTTTTAGCTACAGTCCAAACGTTTTTACGACGTCCGAAATAACCTTTTGCTTGTTTAAGCACCTTTTTTCTTCTGGCTCTCTTGGCAACAGAATTTACTGATCTTGGCATAATTTTAATTGTTTTTTGTAGTAGGCGATCGAAAATCGATACTTTAATTGCCTAACTCCAGGGTTTATAATAATTATTTAACCGAACGTGATTACTTTAATCGTAATTGTTCCTTAATACTATTTTCATCACTCGCATGTACTAAAGTACTGTGAGTTAATGCTAACTTACGCTTTTTAGACTTCTTTGTTAAGATATGACTTTTAAAAGCGTGCTTTCTTTTAATTTTACCAGTACCAGTTAGTTTAAAACGTTTTTTGGCACTAGATTTGGTTTTCATTTTAGGCATCTTGTTCTCCTAGTTTATTTATTTCACTTATTATCTTAAACCTGAATATCAGGAATTATTTTGTTTTTTTTGGAGCAATAAACATAGTCATACGTTTACCTTCCAATCGTGGCATTTGTTCTACTTTGCCTAGCTCTTCTAAATCTTGTGCTAATCTTAATAGTAGAATTTGCCCTTGTTCTTTAAAAACTATCGAACGTCCTTTAAAGAATACAAAAGCTTTTAATTTGGCTCCTTCTTTTAAGAACTTCTCAGCATGCTTCTTTTTAAAATCGTAATCATGATCATCTGTTTGAGGACCAAATCTAATTTCTTTTACGACTACTTTACTTGCTTTAGCTTTTAAAACTTTTTCACGTTTCTTTTGCTCATAAAGAAACTTTTTATAATCCATTACCTTACAAACCGGTGGGTCTGCTTTAGGTGATATCTCAACAAGGTCTAAGCCTTGTTCATCAGCAATTGCAAGAGCTTCTTTAGTTGAATACACTCCAACTTCTATATTGTCACCTACTAGGCGTACTTTTTCTGCTCTAATTTTAGAGTTGATTTTGTGTTGGTCTTCTTGACTAACCCTCCTTGAAACTTGTCTTCTTCTACGTATTGCTATGGCCTTATAATTTTAGTTAAACTTATTTTTAAAATGTTTTTAATGATTTATTTATGTCTTCGTTAATAATATTTATCAATTGTTGAACAGGAATCATGCCAAGATCCTCTCCACCATGTAAGCGTACTGAAATCTTATCTTCTTGCTCTTCATTGTCTCCAACTATAACCATATATGGGATTTTCTTTATTTCGGCTTCCCGAATTTTCTTCCCCATCGTCTCATTTCTATTATCAATCAGGGCGCGAATTTCGTTATTTTCTAAGACATTTAAAACTTTTTTCGCGTATTTTTCATATTTCTCACTAATTGATAGAACAATAACTTGATCTGGAATTAGCCAAAGTGGGAAATTTCCTCCTGTATGTTCCAATAATATTGCTATAAAACGTTCCATACTACCAAAAGGCGCTCGATGGATCATAACTGGTCTATGAAGCTCGTTATCACTACCTTTATAGGTTAAGTCGAAACGTTCTGGAAGTGTATAATCAACTTGAATAGTTCCTAATTGCCATTGTCTTCCAAGGGCATCCTTTACCATAAAATCTAATTTCGGACCATAGAAAGCAGCTTCGCCAGTTTCAATAATATAATTCAAGCCTTTATCATCTGCAGCATTAATAATTGCTTGCTCTGCTTTTTCCCATAAATGATTTTCACCAATATATTTATCTGGATTTTCAGGGTCTCTTAATGACACTTGGGCAGTAAAATTATCAAATCCTAAAGAACCAAACACATAAAGTACTAAATCAATAACATCTTTAAATTCTTTGTCTAATTGGTCTGGTGTACAAAATATATGGGCATCGTCTTGTGTAAAACCTCTTACACGTGTCAAACCATGTAATTCACCACTTTGCTCATATCTATAAACTGTTCCAAATTCTGCAAAACGTTTTGGCAGATCTTTATAAGACCATTGGGAGCTTTTGTATATTTCACAATGATGAGGACAATTCATTGGTTTCAATAAGAACTCTTCACCTTCTTTTGGTGTGTGTATTGGTTGAAAACTATCTTCCCCATATTTTGCATAATGACCAGAAGTAACATATAATTCTTTCTGTCCAATGTGTGGCGTAACAACCATTTCATATCCAGCTTTCTTTTGAGCTTTCTTAAGAAAATTCTCTAAACGCTCACGTAAAGCAGCCCCTTTTGGTAACCATAGAGGCAGTCCTTGGCCAACCCTTTGTGAAAAAGTGAATAATTCTAATTCTTTACCAAGTTTTCTGTGATCTCTTTTTTTAGCTTCTTCTAGTAATTCTAAATAAGCAGTTAACTCCTTTTGTTTAGGAAATGAAATACCGTAGACTCTTGTTAATTGTTTGTTTTTTTCATCGCCTTTCCAATATGCTCCTGCAACACTTAAAATTTTTACAGCTTTTACAATTCCAGTATTTGGAATATGCCCACCACGACATAAATCTGTAAAGTTAGAATGGTCGCAAAATGTTATTGTTCCATCTTCTAGATTTTCAATTAAATCTACTTTGTAATCGTTTTTGTCTTTGTAATATGATAGTGCTTCAGCTTTCGAAACTGATCGCATCATAAAATCATGCTTACCTCTTGCAATTTCAAGCATTTTATTTTCAATGCTTTTGAAATCTTTATCGGAAATTGACTCATCACCTAGATCAATATCATAATAGAATCCATTTTCAATCGCAGGACCAACCCAAAGTTTAGAACTCGGATAAAGCTCTTCCATAGCTTGTGCTAATATATGTGCAGAAGAATGCCAAAAAGCTTTTTTACCATCATCATCATTCCATGTATATAATATTAAAGAACCATCTGTGGTTAATGGAGTGGTTGTTTCTATAATAGTGTCATTAAATTTTGCTGAAATAACATTTCTTGCAAATCCTTCACTAATGCTTTTAGCAACTTCCATGGCTGTTGAATTCTTTTCAACTGACTTAATATTACCATCTGGTAATGTAATCTCTATCATTATATATGTATTAAAATAAAGCCACAAAGATAATAGTATATTAATTTACATACAATCTTCCTTCAATAATTATATATATGAAATAAATAATAGCTAATTCTGTTTTTTAAATTGAATTCCTAATTTGTAATAACTTGATACTTAGGTGCTGTTTTTTGTGTTGCAAATAAAACTAAAAATACTTTCAAAAAAGTTTGTTAGTGATAGAAAATGGGTTGTATATTTGCACTCGCTAAAAACAGGATATTTGTTTTGAGTGTAGTTCATAAAAAGGTTTGTATTGAAAAGGAAAGAGTGAGGTTAAAAAAACTTTCAAAATTTTTTTCAAAAACATTGTGTGAATAAAAAAAGGGTTTTATATTTGCACCCGCTTAAGAGATAAACGCCTTAGGGAAGAAAACAAAAAGTTCATAAACATATTGAATTGACAGCGTAAGATTAAGATTGGAAACGATTTTAATTAAACAAAGAGAATAAACCATTTTGAGTACCTAATTAAAACTATTTCGATTAGTTGTTAAATAATATTTAAGAATTAACGATGAAGAGTTTGATCCTGGCTCAGGATGAACGCTAGCGGCAGGCTTAACACATGCAAGTCGAACGGTAACAGGAATTAGCTTGCTAATTTGCTGACGAGTGGCGCACGGGTGCGTAACGCGTATACAATCTACCTTTTACAGGGGGATAGCCCAGAGAAATTTGGATTAATACCTCATAGTATATAGACTTGGCATCAAGATTATATTAAAGATTTATCGGTAAAAGATGAGTATGCGTTCTATTAGCTAGATGGTAAGGTAACGGCTTACCATGGCAACGATAGATAGGGGCCCTGAGAGGGGGATCCCCCACAC
>JGI24025J20009_10001778_pt1 | contig 15991 bp, 14 predicted proteins | sample Cruoilmetagenom3_FD_20009 | JGI IMG/M metagenome (IMG submission 20009)
TGTTCCACCCAATTGAGCCATCTTATCATTCCTCCAATTTCGGCTAAAAGTAGGTTAGTGGTTCTATATAAAAGTTTCGTTTATTTAGCGATCTTTAACATATAAGAAGTATCAAAATTTTAAGTATGCGGTGTGACAGATGTGGCAGAGACGCAGTTTTATTCCAGCGATATTCTGGGATGCATCTCTGCTCAAAACACTTCAAAGAGGATGCAGAACGTAAGATAAGAAGAAAGATAAGAAAGAGCAGGATTGGAAAAGGAGAAAAGATAGCTCTGGCATTGAGCGGAGGAAAAGATAGTTCTGTTGCCGCTTATGTCCTAAAAAATGTTTTTAGAGATTGGAAAGATATAGATCTGATCGCAATAACGATAGATGAGGGAATAGAAGGATATAGAGATGAGATGATTGATGGGGCAAAATTACTCACAAAAAAACTGCATATAGATCACAGGATAGAAAGTTTTGAAGATAATTTTGATTATACCATCGACGAAATTGCGTGCATAAAGAGAGATCTCGGAATTTGCAGTTTTTGTGGAGTTTTAAGGAGAAAACTCTTGAATGCCGTTGCCAGGGAGGAAGGGGCAACACTCCTTGCAACGGGGCACAACCTTGATGATGAGGCACAGACGGTCCTGATGAACATCCTCAGGGGAGATGTGGAGCGGCTTGCAAGGTTCGTTCCATCGAAGGTTCAACCGGGTTTGATTCCGAGACTCAAACCGTTGAGTGAGATTCCAGAGAATGAAGTTATCTTGTACGCAAATTTAGAGAAACTCCCAATCCCCCATGAAAGTTGCCCGTACGTTCACGAGGCAATGAGAAGAGATATAAGAGGTATGCTCAATGATCTCGAAGAAAGACATCCCGGGACCAAACATTCCCTTATGGGCGCATTTTATAAGATTAATGAGTCACTGAAAGAAAAGTACGTGCAGGGTGAATTGAATAGATGTGAGAGATGTGGCGAACCGTGTATAGGAAATTTATGTCAATCTTGCAAACTCTTGGATAAAATAAAAAGAGAAAAGGATTAAAGAACCCTATCTATGATAAAATCGTCCCTCTTTGGAACTTTTCCTCTCCCCCCCGTTCTTCCTATTATCGCGTCAATCTTGCTTCTGTTTCTCCCAGCATCCGGCCCCAAAACTTGCTCCGAGTGTACGCCTGTCATTATTGCCAGTATTCTTGCCTTTCCCTCAAAGTCTTCCCTAATTCTTGCCCCCCATATGACATTTGCGCTCGTGGCAATCTCGTATGTTATCGCTTCAGCCATCGCTTCAGCATCTCTCAAAGTCAAATCTCCCCCGCCCGTTATGTGCAATAGACAACCCGTCGCTCCCGAATAATCCACGTCGAGCAAGGGGTGAGATAAGACGCGCCTAATAGCATCTTCGGATCTCTCCTGTCCATCCATCTCTCCTACAAGCATGACCGCCAACCCACCGCAGTTCATTATCGTTTTAACGTCTGCATAATCTAAATTTATGAGAGAAGGCTGAGTAACTGTCTCTGTTAGCCCCTTTATCGTCTCCGCAATGAGTTGATCCATCACACCAAACGATTGTTCTATTGGAAGATTGGGCACATAATCGAGGAGTTTATTGTTATCCAAGACGATAACGGTATCTGCCTTACGCCTGAGCCATTCTACTCCGTCCTCTGCTGTGGGTACCCTTGACCGCTCGACCTTGAATGGTGTTGAGACCATCCCCACAACGATGGCTCCTTTACTCTTTGCAACCTCCGCAACTATTGGAGCTGCCCCGGTGCCGGTTCCGCCCCCCAGTCCAGCAGTTATGAAGACTAGGTCCGCGTCTTCGAAGATCTCTTCGAACTCATCTCTCGATAACTCGGCGGCCCTCTCCCCGACTTCGGGAAATCCTCCTGCACCGAGTCCTTTCGTGAGTGTCTTGCCAATCAATATCTTTTTTCCCTGCCGTTACAGCGCTCAGATGGACCCCATCTGTGTTCACCGCTATCGTATCTGCCCCCGCTATCCCAATATTGCATAGCCTGTTTATCGTATTATTTCCGGCGCCTCCACAACCGACGACGACGATCCGTGGCAGTCTAAACGATTCTTCTATCGTTTTATCTTCTTTTATCACTAAGCCGTTCTCTCCCAAATTGCTATGCCTAAGTGCCTCTTTCACAAAAGATTCCATTCCAGTTGCCGTTCCCATCCCCCCTTGTAAGTTACTTATCAACCTATAGCAATTATTAGATATATATTTTTCTATGGAGGGGGTGCTGACGAACCGGAGATTTTTGAGCATCTTCAAAGGGAGATAAAAAAAAAAGTGCCCTGACCCGGACTTGAACCGGGGACATCCAGATCTTCAGTCTGGCGCTCTCCCAACTGAGCTACCAGGGCATAATGGGCTCGCGGAGATTTGAACTCCGGACCTCCGCCATGTCAAGGCGACGTCATACCCCTAGACCACGAGCCCAACTTCCATCATACCATATATCGACCTACATAAAATCTTTGTGCTCAAAGGATCATACTTGAGATATGTTGATTGCCAATACCTCCCTTTCCCCCCTAAAATTAACGATACTTCCATCGACGATGATCCCACACCCGAGATCTAAACTTTCCACATCATCCAGTAAATTTGGCGGGATAAATATTTTTTCTATGGACTCTCCCGTTCGAAGATATAAGAGACATCCCCCTTCTTCGAGATCATGCATCGCTAGGACTTTCCCCCCGAACGATATATCACAATGATCTTCGAACGTGACGTAGATCGCAGATAAAGATAGAAGCGATGTGATGAGGAGGAGAACGATCTCAGTTTCCAGTTTCATTTTTTTTGTTTTTTTTTGTTTTTCAGTCTTTGTTTTTTTCAGTCTGACCGAAGGTCGGACCCCAAGATGAAAGAGCGGAGCTTTTCTTTTAGACCAATTTTAAATATCCGGGACGTATCTCCATTATCTCTCCTTCTCTCCTAAGCATAGATATATCCCTCTCAACCCTATCTCTCTCCATGCCCCTCTCTTCTGCCATATTTAAAACATCGTATTCTGGAGCCATTCTATCGTTTTCAGGAACATTCGCAAGCTCTCTTATTATATCCTTCAACCTTCGTATTCTATCATGTTGGCTCTTTGGTATCCCGAGCATCACCACGTCGACGTCGAGCCTGCCCGTCTCCCTATCGATTCCCACCTGCCTCAAACTACCTTCCACTATCCTGATAACCCTCTCGACGTCTTCTTCCGTTATCTCATTGGAAAGTCTCACCTTTGCGCTCGCCTCGGCCAGTCTCACCAATGCCTCCAATTGTCTCGCCGTAATAGGAACGGGGCGATCTTCGTCGCCTCCCCCCCCTCTTAGAGTGGTATAAAAATTCTTCATCTTTTCAAATGCCCCGTTTGACATGATTGGAAAGAGATTCCTTTTGCTGTACGCGATGTACTTCCTCAGCATATCCGGTCGTATCTCCGGCTCTATGATCTTCATGCTCTCCATCAATTCCTCTTCGCCGATGGTTGATCCAGAAACCTTCTCTCTGTTCTCTTTGAGTTCTCCGGCGTAGTGGGCTTTTAATATGTGCTCTGCCATTGCAGCATCTTTCTCAACGTTGGGTTTATCTGCCATGACGAATATCAGATCGAATCTCGATAATAGCGTTGGTGGCATGTTTATCTGGCTTGCTATAGGCTCATACGAATCAAACCGCCCCATTTTTGGGTTTGCCGCACCCAACAGGGCACATCTGGCTCTCAGGGTGGCCGTTATTCCCGCTTTGGCAACGCTTATCGTCTGTTGTTCCATCGCCTCATGTAAAGAGCTTCTCTCGTCACTCTTCATCTTATCCATCTCATCGACGGCAGCGATTCCCTTGTCCGCCAAGACCAAAGCGCCCGCCTCGAGTGTCCATCTTCCATCCCCAAAGTCGTCTTTTACCGCGGTGGCCGTCAAGCCAGCCGATGTAGAACTCTTTCCACTCGTGTAGATACCCCTCGGCGCCAAGTTTATTATATAACGCAGAAGCTGGGACTTGGCGACGCCCGGGTCACCGACGAGGAGCACGTGAACATCCCCCCTGATCCTGGAGCCGTCCGGAAGATGTTTGGCAACGCCGGAGAAGAGCTGCAGAAATAATGCCTCTTTGATCTCTTTATACCCATAGATGGTTGGTGCCACCGACCGGATCATCTTTTCATATATCTCCGGGTCATTCGAGAGCTTCAAAATCTCTTCCTCTTCCTCTTTGCTTATCTCTATATCCTCAAATTCTCTTTCTTGAATTTCTATAGAGTTACAATCCAAGAAGATGTCAAAAAAAGGGCTCTTCGTCCCATACATCTCTCTCTGATAAGATCTGAGGATTCCATTAACGATGACTCGTTCCCCGGGTATAACCTTCCCTGCTAAATCGTCTTCTACAGCTATATCTATCGTCTGGGGCTGTTCTCCCCCTCTCAAGCCCTCCGGATATTCTTCTATCCTGATCTTTTGGGCATCTACAAATTTTGATCTCTCGTGAAGAAGAACGAATGGTGTCTTTTTTCCGCAATCTCTACAATAATATATCTCCACAAATTTTTTTCCGTTCTGGCGTATAGGCTCAGACGTCCAGCCACAAATTTTGCATCGAAATACGGCCTCAACGATCTTTGGCCTGACCTCTGTGGCTTTTTTTATCGTGCCTTCGATCGAGATGAACTTAGATATATCTCCACTTCTAAGATTCCTTATTCCTACCCTCTTTGTAAGTCCTATAAACCGGACATTTAACCTCTCTATCTCTTCATCCGCTAAACCGGTTGTCTCCTTGATATTTTCTACATACTCAGTTAAAGCTTTTTTTACCCCATCTAAAACGCATGAAGGCTCTTCTATGAGACTATCTGCCATCTCTGGATTCTTGAGGATCAGATCCCCATAATTGATATATAGACTGTGATTCTCTTCGCTGTAATTCTCTATCACCTCAAGTATCTCATTCTCATAGTATTGTTGGAGAAATCCGACCCAGAACTCTTCATCCAATACTTCCACCATATAATGCTAAGAAAGGGAGATCAATAGAAATAGTTTTCTGATCTTTTATTTTAGAGTCGATCGTAACACTCCTTCCTCCTATCTTCTAAATAAAAACAGGCTTTTCTTGCCTCTTTTACTTCTTCGAGGTCTATCTCGGTGTAGTCGGAAATCTTTGATTCCCGTATCCCAAAAATCTCCGATTTTTGAGGACTCAAAAGTTCTTCATCCTCTCCACCCTCTGCGATTATTTCACCGGAGGGATTGACAACGAGCGAATGTCCAAAAAACTCGTTTTTTTCGTCTTTCCCAACCCGATTGCACGCGACGACAAAGATCTGATTCTCGATGGCTCTCGCCTTTAGAAGCGTGATCCAATGGTCTAATCTTGGTTTTGGGAAATTTGCAACGACAAAAATAATCAAAACACCATTCAAAGAGAGAGTTGTGATGAATTCAGGGAATCTTATATCGTAACATATAACGATCGAAGATCGGTAACCCTTCAGATCAAAGATGAGTGGTTCACATCCGGCATTGAAGTAAAGTTCTTCGTCTATCGGTTTAAAGAGATGCACCTTTCTGTATCTCCCAATAACCTTACCTTCGTCTATTATGACCGCCGTATTATATAAATTCTCGCCTTCGGCCTCTATAAAGGAGAAGATCACCCCCTTCTTCGCGCTTTTTCTTATCTTCTCCACCGTATAACCATCTATTCGCTCTGCTTTGCTTACATCGAGGCCGGTGGCGAATAATTCCGGAAGAACGCAGACGTCACATCCTATTTCTTCGGATCTTTCTATAAAAGATAGGGCTTTCTCAACGTTCTTCTCCTTTTCGCATGAAATATCTATCTGTGCAAGAGAAACCCTCATCTGAATACCAACGTTCTCATCCTATCCGCGGCTTTGGATGCGGCATTCGAGATATCTGAGAGCCTTTTAATTATTCCAGATAGGTGCCATATCTCTAGTACCTCCAATTCACCCTCGAGTTGAAAGAGCCTTCTTGCCGCATCCAGCTCGATCAAATCTATGACATGCTCGGCCTCTTCTATTGGCCGGATAAGATTGATGATCTCTCTTATTTCTCTCTTCCTAAAAGTAACTTTTGGCAGCCGAGAAAATTTTGCAACGACCACTCTGTACGCTTCCAGAAGGTCTAAAGTCTCGTCCATCATCTTTGAGAGGTACTCTTTTATCTCCTTTGGAACATTTCTGCTTTCCCTTATCGTCAGGAAGATGGCCGCATCCTCGGCAGCATCCGCTATGGTATCCTGAGGCTTGATGAAGGAGAGGAGATCTTGCCGATTAACCGGAAGCAGGATGGATGAGGAGATCTTTGCCCTAATATCCTTTTTAATCAGATCAGATTGATGTTCAAGTCTGCTTACTTCCTCGGCATCTTCCCTTGCTCTCTCAAAATCTTCCTCGCAAAAGGCATCAAGAACCTCTCTAAGCTTCCGTACAGACTCAATACCTTTAACCGCATGTTTGTACAGCGGTTTGAACGGCGAATTTGCATAGACTCTCGGAACCCTCATTCTACTCCCTTTCTCTATCGATTTATAAGTTTTATCACTATTAAACATTTCTACTACACCCCCAGATAAACGAGCCCACCAGATAGACAAAACGCTATTATTAGGGGGATCGGGATCGTGATGAGCCAGGAGATAACTATCTCTTTGACTACCCCCATGTTCACTGCCGAGATTCCCTTCGACAAGCCGACTCCGACGATTGACCCCACCAGCGTATGCGTCGTTGAAACGGGCAATCCCAAGTAAGAGCAGAAGAGTACCACACTGGCGGTGGATATATCAGCTGCAAACCCGCTGCTTGGGACCAAATTCGTTATCTTAGTTCCCACGGTTTCAATCACCTTATACCCCCATGTAGCGACACCGATCACGATCCCAACTCCGCCCAATGCTGTCAACGCCCGGAGGGGGATGCTGAGATTCGAGATTTCAACTGCCGCAGCCACCGGCCCGATCGCATTTGCGACATCATTGCTGCCATGAGAGAAGGCAATGTAGCAGGAAGACGCGATCAGAAGATACCCAAATATTCTCTCCAATCTATTGATATCCTTTGACCTCTCTATCAAAAATTTACGAATGAGGAAGAGGAGAAGAAATGCCACCAAAGCTCCAGCCACTGGAGACAGAATCCAACTCGAAACGATCTTGATCAACACGCCCCACTCGATCTGGTTGAATTCTATGGCTTTTTTGAATACGGAGAATAGACCGAACCCTAACATTGCCCCAACCACAGAGTGGCTCGTCGAGACGGGCAACTCAAAGTAAGTTGCAATCATAACCCATGATGCAGCCGCAAATGTCGCAGAAAGAAGACCTAACAAGGCTAAATGGGGATCAATCATCTCAATTGGAATGATTCCCTTTGCAACGGTTTTTGTAACCCTAGATCCAAAGATTACAGCGCCAAGAAAATCCGCTATTCCGGCATAGAGGATCACACGTCGGAGAGGTAATACGCCACTTCCCACCACATCCGCCATCGAATTTGCGAGGTCGTTTGCTCCTATATTCCATGCCAGATAGAGTCCAACCAGCAATATAATGGCGATCAGGAGCATTGGTTTTTCAAAAACTATTTCTATATTTAAAAGTTTGTTTCTCTTGGCTTTCCGGAGTAATCAATCTTCAATCCTTTTTTTTATTTATAAAGAGGAGGAAATATAGATTGCAGAAAGATCAATTTGAGATCGGCGACTTATTCAAAGAGCGACCAGATCAAAGTTATAAACAGGGAGAGGAGGATCAAGAAGATACCGACAAGTAATGAGAGAAGAAACCAAAATTCACGAGAGGATGCTCCCGTCTCTCTCTCAAAACTTTCTCGATCCCGCGCATATCCAAAGATTGCAGAAATTATGGTCATTGCGACGAAGGCCGTGATCACTGCGACCGCCATCACTATCGGAATATCACTTATCATCTATCTTCTTCCACCTCTCAAATTTTCTACTTTTTTAACTTTTTTTCATCCCTTATTTAAGCTTTTGAGTTCAAACCTGTAAAAAACCTATCGGGAATAGCGTCATAAGACGTATCACCCCAATTACTGCGTATAGTTCCATCCACCTGATCTTCAATGGATTGGATACCAATGACTTATTAACGTTTGAGAGCCCGACTGCTAAGATGGCAACCAATGCCAGATAGGCCAAGCATGTAATGTGAGATATATCTAACAGAGGATTAAACTTAACTAATGGCATTAGCGACAAAAAACAACTTATAAAGATCAGAATAGTTACAACCGATTGAAGACGCCCCATCGTCTCCTTAGATGTCGTTGTGAATGTATTTGAAACGTGGTTTTCCGCGTCCAGTTTTCTGTCAACTATGCCACCATTGATGAATACGCTCAGGCTGGTGAACCCAAATACCAGTAGAATCGGGCCAATATATCCCACCATCAGAAGCGGCGCTAGTCCGAGTAAGAAATTTGATACCAGATCGAATACTCGCGTCCTCTTGAAGATACAGGAATAGAGCACCACCATCACGATCGAGACGATGAATATGATAAGTTGGAAGTATCCGATCATCGCCGCCATGAGACCTGCCATGGCGGCCAGTGCCACATACATCTTCTTTAAGATCGTTACGTGATCTGGTCTATTATATGTAAACTTCCAGTATTTATCCGATTTAAAATCTAGATCTCGGTCTATTATATCGTTGAACATGAATGCCACCATCATTATGAACCCTATGCTAAAAGCCGAGATCAAAATTGCCGGACCTCTTAATTCGCTCAATGTTATACCGGATAAGAGCGTTATTATAAATCCAGAGAGAAAGACTTCATGGTAGTGCTTCCAGATGGCAAAAGGTATCTCTGTACTCATATCACCCAACAATATTTTAAATGATCGATCCCAATTCTTCTAAAATCCCCTCAAGTAAACCCATCATACCCCCACCTACTCTCCCAATGCCCACATTGGTGGAATTACTCTTTGAGATCGTACCGGCTGCTATCATGAGCACCGCTATGAGTTCATCTATCATAGCCCTTCCAGCCATCTGTCCAACCGACCTTCCGCCCCCATAGGCGTCTGTATGGTCGTCATAAAATATGGCGCTCCATAGAGCATCATTATACATCTTCATTATATATCGTTTAGTGTTTGGAGAATTTTTGTGATATACTCTTGCACTTGGGTTATAGACCATCTTACCTCCTTTTTTTGCTATACGGTACATCAGATCCATATCCTCATATAGAATATAATCCGTGTTAAATCCCCCAATTCGATCCACCGTCTCTTTATTCAACAGTACGTTACGGGTTTGATAAGCAAAATCTACCTCTACCCCATCGACTTTGACAAATGCTGGATTGTGTTCTTTAACATCCGCCTGCACACCTTCTCCAAAGACTCCGGTCAGTCCCCCAACAACATCTACATTATCTTCTATTTCAGTAGAATTGGATAGTACAGAATTTTCCAGTTCTTTCAGCCAGTTAACATCTGCGATGCAGTCTGAATCGGTCATGGCTACATATTCACCGTTCGCCAGATTCATGATCATATTTCTCCCCGTTGCGATATTTCCCTCCTTCTGAGTTATCATTATTGGCAGACCACTTGACCTGTAAAGATCTACCCTTTCATCAAGTAGTTCTTTCGTTCCGTCGGTGGAGAAGGCATCTACAATGATGATTTCGTCTGGCATTCTCGATTGATGCATTATGCTGTCCAGCGTTTCTACAACCCAATTGTCGTTTTTCACAGTAATGCCAACCGATATACAGAATCTTCGATTCTGCGACCTCAAACCTTCGGTTTGAGATATCTTAAATTTGCCATTGGGATTGTATTTGGGATTTATAGTATTCATCTTTGGCTTTCCTATAGTTTCTTTTGCACGCACCACTTTGGTCCCCATAATCCTTTCAAATATTTAATAATAACGGCGTGGTCGGATCTTGGCAGACCCTTCGGCGAGGTATTTTTTGCCCGATCGGTTAAGGATGATGGAAGGATAAATCATTATCGTTTTAATTTTAGTTTAGAAACACAAATGATTTATACTATAAATGAGATGTCTCTTTCATGGAGATGCTTAAAGGTGAGAGGGTTCTCGACTTAACGAGGCTACTCCCTGGCCCCTATTGTACGTGGATCCTCTCAAGGTTTGGAGCGGACGTGTTAAAAATAGAGGATCCGGGATACGACGATTACTCTAGAAGCACTTCTCTTTATGACCTGATAAATGCCGGAAAGAAGAGTATGACATTAAATTTAAAGAACGGTTCCGGAAGAGAGATATTTTTGGATTTGGTGTCCAGATCGGACGTCTTGGTCGAGAGTTTCAGACCCGGAGTTATGAAAAGACTCGGATTGGGCTATGAAACTCTAAAAGAGCACAATGAAAAGATAATATTCTGTTCCATCTCCGGTTACGGTCAGAACGGCCCTTACAGAGATATTCCCGGGCACGACATAAACTACATGAGTATATCCGGCCTGCTCGGAGTAAACAGAACGAAGGAATCTCCGGTGATCCCCACGATGCAGATCGCAGATATCGGAGGAGGGATGTTTGGTGCGCTATCCATATTGGCGAGCCTTTATAGAAGAGAGATCAACGGAAGAGGAGAATATATCGATGTATCGATGACGGATGTCGTGAACTCCCTCTTCAATATCGAGTATTTTGGTGTCATCGGGGGTGATGAAGAGGGTGTCTTAGAGGGAAAAAAAACATTTTTAACTGGTTTATTTCCGTGTTACAATATATACAAGACAAAAGATGACAAATTTGTCTCTCTGGGTGCTCTCGAGACCAAATTCTGGAGTAACTTTTGTATGGGGTTGAGTAGAGAGGATCTGATTCAAAAGCAATATGACACGTCGGTTATAAAAGAGCTCAAAAAGATATTTTCGGAGAAAACAAGAGAAGAATGGATAGAGATATTTAAAGAGGCAGATGCACTAATAACGCCGATATATTCTCCGGAAGAGGTCTTTAATGATCCACAAGTAATAAACAGAGAAGTTTTTGATCGAGAGAGAAAAATTTTGAACCTTCCGGTTAAGTTCTTGGAAACCACGATGGATGAGGTGGGAAAAGCCCCAGAGATGGGCGAGAGCACACACGAGATACTGGCGGAGTTGGGTTATGAAGAGAAGGGTATAGAAGATTTGAGGAAGAGAGGAGCAGTTTAAAGTTTATGTTGTAAAGCGGGTCGGATGGACGGAGGCTTCTACCCCCTTTCACGTCGGCCACCGCATAGGCGACACTCGGATCATTCTTCTGCAGATCTTATAATGAAATAATGAAATAAAAAAGAGCGGGGGGACCCAAATTTTTGGATTTATCTACTATTTGATCTTCTTCGTGAAGATCGTCCTCGTCTTGGAGATTCCTTCTATCTTTAGAATCTTTTCCAGAATCAGATCGATCGCCTCTTCTGGCTCTGCTTCTATCTTGGCAATGATGTCGTACTCCCCAGTCATCAGATAAACTTCTGATGTCTCCGGCAGTTCTGATAGCTTTTCTGCAACATCCTTTACCCTCCCAAGCTCGCTCTTCATGATTAAGAGCACAGTCATCTCTCTCACCTCCACTTTAACTTTAAGCTATAAAGTATTTAATCTTTTACTTTATTTTAGATTAGGTTTCATCATTATTATTTAAAATAATCTAACACCTCCCCCAAACATTCGTATGAACTCTTCACCTTGCCAAAGTCCCCAAAGTATGTCTCATTCCACATCACAAGGTGCTCCAATCCCAGATCGACGAACTTCTCCAATTTTTCTATGATCTCATCGGGAGTTCCCCAGAGATAGGTCTCTTGGATGACGTCAAGTGGAATCTTATCCATCGCATCGAAGACCTCTTTCTTNGAGATCCTGGAAGGAACAAAGTCTGTGAGCCCGTAAAAATCTTTGCCTAATGGATGTTCCAGCCCATATTTTTTAAAGANGTATGCCGGNGTGGATAGGGCTTTTGCTTTTATGGAAGGGGTATCCATCACCTTTAGACATTCATCATGATCTCTATCGATGATGACGCTCGTAAAGAGTCCTTTAGTGATCTTATCAAAATCCCTGCCCGCTTTTTTTGCCGCCTCTTCTATCAGTTGCAATCTATCTTTATACATCTCCAGATCGGCCAAAAACGGAAGCCAGCCATCTCCGTATCTTCCGACGAGTCTGCACATTCGTTCTCTAACACCTCCGATCCAGATCGGCGGCCTCTCTTTNAATGGAGGCAACTCAAATACGGCATCTTTTAACTTCCAGAAATCTCCTTCAAAGTTTAAAAGTTCGTCTCTCTTGGAATTCCAGCAGAGCCTGATTATCTGCAGTGACTCTTCTAATCTGCTCACTATCTTCTCGTATCTCAAACCGTACGGCTCGACATTCTCCTTCTCTCCCGCCCCGATGCCGAGAATACACCTTCCTTTCGTTATGTGTTCCAGTGTGGCATAACTCTGGGCGATCATCGCGGGATGGCGCCGGATCGGTTCCGTTACGGCAGATCCAACGATTAGGTTTCTGCTTGCAGATGCGGCAGCCGCTATTGAGAGCGCCGTCTCAAAGAAGGTATGGGGGCTGTATGTGGCAAACCCGCCAACGATTTCGGGCGTCCAGATCGACTGTGGCCACCATCCCATCAGGTGATCAGGGAACCATATAGAAGCGTATCCCTTCTCCTCAATATTTTTTGCCGTCTTTGCTATACCCTCAAAAGGAGGGAACGTCGGACCGACTGTTCCAATCCTTAGCATATTAAAACTCCGTTTCAATCATTCTTTTCTTGAACTCCGTACATCTTCTTAAACCTATCCAACATCTTCCTGGGGGTCACCGTAGGTCTCTCGTATCTATGTAACTCTTTCTCTATCCCGAAGAGATATTTCGCTATATCCTTCAAACGCTCGGTATCGTACCTCGCCATCATCGTGATCGTCTCCATCTGGGGAGACCCTCCACCATGCAATCCCGCCACCTGCATCACACCTGCGAGATCAGAGACCAACGCGTTTTCTATGCCTCGGAAGCATCTGTGTTGGTTCTCTGATGATATATTCGGATTTCTCATCATGTACTTGTTTAGAAGTTTTCCCGTCTCCTCCGAGTAGAAATCTTTTTCAAGAGGCAGCGTGGCCGGTAACCCTCCGGCAAGATCCGCAAGGATCTTAAACTCGTTATAGATCTCCTCCCCTGCAAGTCTTCTGCCGGCGTTGGTCAGGACTTCGTCTGGTATATACGTTCCAGATGCCGACTTCTCTGCACGGTAGGCACTTGCCTGACCGGCAGCAAATACTAGTTCCGCCGTACCAATCAAATGGGATATCTTTTCCCTCACGTGGTTTTCCCGTTCGATCCCGTTGTATTCTGCCACAAGCGCAGATGCGCTGGCCAAACACTCCGATACAGCAGGTTTGCAACCCGTGTATGAGTGTCTATGATAGTGGGCAAAGAGCAGGGCAAGAAAACCCGCAAATGGTGTCTGTCTTGGATCGCCCTTCCCATCCATGAAGACCCTCTCTCTTGGAACGAAGACATCATCAAAGATCGTGAATGCCTCCGCATCGCCTATCTCTGCAATTGGTGCCTTCAACTTCTCTCTTCTAAACTGGGTCGCGGGTCTGGTAACCATTTTTATCCCTTCCCAATCGGCCGGAACGGCGAATGAAACGGCGTAGTCGCTATCTTCATCCGCCATAAACCTTGTGGGTACGACTATTATCTCATCTGATACCGGAGCGGTTGTGTTATCGATTTTAGCGCCTCTTACGACGATGCCATCATCTCTACTCTCAACGATTCTTAGATATAGATCTGGATCCTCTTGCTCGTGGGGCCTCTTCAATCTGTCCCCCTTTGGATCTGTCTGGGCGCAGTTGGCACATATATCATTCTCCTGGAAATATCTGAGATAGTTCTCAAAATTTTTATAGTAATCTGTTCCAAAGAACTGATCCATCTCGTATGTGACGACGGAAAGTGCGTTCATGGCGTCTATTCCCATACATCTCATGATGCACCCCCCGGTCCTGTGGCAGAGGAGCCTTGTCATCCTCTGCTTCTTTAGAAGATCTTCTTTGCTCTGGTGAATATGACAGAATCTATTTATCTTCTCACCCGTCAGATGAGACGTGGCCGTGCAGACGTCTTCAAACTCTGGGTCGTTTGCACGATCGTAGGTCTCTCGTATAACCCTTATTTGCCCCTGAAGCCTTTCATCCATTCGATCGACTTTTTCTCCGTCTATGTAGATGTTCTTTTTCATCCTCTTCAACCGATCAAGGTATTCCTCATACGTTTTTATTGTCATTTTGTTCACCTCTCAACCATTGGTTTTATATCTATTTATCTTTCCCTTTGTTTGTCCAGAAATAATATAAGAACAGTAATAAAACTTTTGCTCCAGGGGAAGGAAGAATTAAACAGAAGAAGATAAATATTAAGACTTTAAGGATGTATCCTAAAAGTAATACGAAACGATCTCTTTCAAATGCCGGGGTGGCCGAGCGGACTAAAGCGACGAGCTCGAGACTCGTTGTTCCACGGGAACGCAGGGGTTCGAATCCCTTCCCCGGCGTTAAATGAATCCTTCCTTCTTTGCCCTTCTCTTTATCGCGCGTATGAAATATTTCATCGGAAAAGAGAGAAGTTTGCCACGCATTCCTTCTTCATAGTAGTCATCCACAAAAGCTCTCGACCACCTTAGGCCATGTTTTAGACACATTATCAAGAGCTCTCTTTGAAGCTCCGTCACCTCTTCGGCCTCAAACCAATCTTCCTTTGTGAGTTGCCCCAGAGGAACGAAGAAGAGAGGTACTATAAGACTTTTGTAATCCTTCAAATCCTCGACCAGCTCGATCGTCTTGATCACATCATCTTCCTCTTCGCCCGGCAATCCAACTATCAGAGTACAGGCAGGCACCAGATTATTGTCATTTGCTATTCCCATACCCGTCTTAACGATCTCGGGCCACTCTTCTATATCAAACGGATGGGCCTTTCCAGCCATCGTCTCCTTCATGAGTCTCGGACTGCCCGTCTCTATGCCTACCTCTGCTCCCCACCAACTCTGTTTTTCGTCCAGAATGACCTCGGAACATTCTTCTATCAACTTCGGATCGGCGGCTACCGCTGCGATTGATGCGTGGCTCCACGCCACGTCATCGTTGTACCTTTTAGCAAGTTTCATCAGATCCAAGACTTTTTCTCTTGCAGGAATCGTGTTCTTGGATCCGTATAGAGGGACATCCTCGGCGTGTAAGATTACATTTTTGGCATTACCTCTCCTTGCGTTTACTTTCATCTCCTTCTCGATCTTTTCAAGAGGATACCACCTCAAAGGCCTCTTTGCCACCTCACAGAACTTACAATGCCTCACGCACCCTCTTCCAACCTCTATAAGCCCATTTATAGATGGATTCTTTATCTCCGGTATCTCTTCAACGGTCGGAATGTCTTCTTTTTTAACATCATAGAATTGCGGAAGTTCTTCACCGTCCAATGCCCTCCTTGCCAGATCAATTACTGCGAGATCTCCCTCTCCGATCATCACGGAATCTATGTCGTGTCTCTCCAAGAATTCCGTATCGTACCTGAACTGCCAGGCCCCGGGGCCACCGACGATGATCTTTAACCCCCTCTCTTTTGCTCGCACTACCTCTTTTCTATCCAATAGTCGTTCGAAGTACCTCGCCACGAAGGGTTTTCCCGTCTTCAAGACCTTCGTGAATGTGCTGGATGAGGGTCCCCAACCGAACGGATCCATCGTATGAAGACAGAGAACGTCGGCTTCGCGGATGTAATCTTTAAGATGATTGGGGGTTGTTGTCAAAGCACCGAAACCCTCGTCCAGTAGCTTCGCCTCAATCTTCCTAAGGCCATAAGGTGCCTCAACAGGCATTCCTCTCCTTGTGGGTATCTTAGGGAAGAAGATGAATCTAAAGATGGAATCTGGAA
>JGI24025J20009_10001779_pt1 | contig 15986 bp, 24 predicted proteins | sample Cruoilmetagenom3_FD_20009 | JGI IMG/M metagenome (IMG submission 20009)
CGGAGCGTGCTCCTTAGCTCTTGATTAGCAATATCATACTGGTATCCCAGAAAATCCAGGGAAGTAGGTTTATCCTCATCAGGATACTGGAAGGTCACGTTTAACTCTACCCCGGTGATGTAGGATATGCCGTGCTCTCTGGCTAGGGTGATAGCTCTTTCCTGGCAGTCTATGGAATCGTGGTCAGTGGTTGACATCAAACTGATATTTCTATTTTTTGCTTCTTGGAAGACCTGTTCAATGGAGAGATTGCCATCCGAGCAGGTCTTGGTATGGATGTGTAAATCTATTTTCATTTCTATCCGTCACTTTCTAAGCACCCTCTTAAATGTATCCTCATCAATGCCAGCTTGCCGTAACATCTCGTGAAAGGTTCCTCCAGGGATATCCCTTTTGCCTTTATGGCTAATTCTTACCTGAAGAATAATGCCGTTTTCCAAGATTCTTTCCCATATCTCATGTTTTTTACTTCTGATAATTTCAAAGCCAAGCTTCCGCAACACATAGCGCATATCGTTATTGGTGTAAATGGCCATATCGTACCCCAATGAGCTCTATAATCTCCCATTCGTCTCTGCATGCCGTAATCCTATCTACGTATGGCTTATGATGTGCTCTATTAGGACTTTTAAGATATATCTCCTCCCGTGCTTTATAGTCTTCCGCATATTCCCTTATTAGTTCAACCATAGCCTTCAACGCTTCCTCTGTCGTATCCATTTCAGTAACAAGGTCTAATTCAGGGCACTTAGCCATATATCTGCTGTTATCTTTGATAATTAAGACAGTTAAAAGTGAAACACTTGTAATTGCATTAAGCGAAGTCCCCTTAGATGTTTCGGCTCTTCTCATGATATGTACCCCCTCTTTGAATCTTTTTTGTCTTTACTAAGTATCTGCTCCAAGTCTTTTCTTAGCTTCGAAAGCCTTTCTAATTCTACACGTCCATCCTGATACCCTTGTTTTCCCACAGGCATTTGTTTCGCATCGAATTCTGCCAAATGTAATTTGCCGTAGATTTCACTTGTTATATCTCTTATTGCGTTAATATTTTCCGCATTTACCTCTAATGATTGAATGTGTCCAAATTGATGTGCTTCAGCATATGAAAACCCCCAGTCGTATTCTAACTCTCCATCATGCTCACTTACAGCCTCCTCAAGCATTACCTCACTCTCCCCGACATGGAGTTTTCCAAGCATCACAACTGATCCATGCAGAATCCCAACATATCTCCCATCATATTTCTTTAAATTAAGTGGCATATTTACTCCTTATTTTAGCCAGCTATCATCATTGATCCGTATTCTACCTCTTTTCCATACCGATGATGTACCAATCTTCGGGCGGGTCATACTGGGTGTCAGCTGTCAAGTGAATGATATTAAGGTCCGGATTCAACCGCTTCAGGTCATCCAGGTCTACCTCTTCGAACTTCTTTTTATTGTTAAGGTAGGCCTGTTCAGTGAGGGCGTTTGATTCGTAGTCCTCCTTAGTCCGTCTTAGTATCCGTGCGATGGCTACCTCTTGCGGACAGTCCGTTTGAAGGATAACGAACGTCTTGTTGTGTCTGGCCGCTATTTCAGCAGCACGCCTTCGTAGTGACTGAGTGACAAAGGTGGCATCAAGTATCACACTATCGCCTTTCTCAAGAGTCTCATCTGCGCGTCTGAACGTCTCATCATAGACCATCGTTCGTTTATCCATATTCGAGGCCACCTTCTCGTCGAATATATCCTCGTTTTTAAGTAACTCTCTTCTAATCAGGTCGGTCCGAAGGATGGGATAGCCCTTAATCCTGGAAATCTCCTCGCTGGTCTCAGTCTTCCACGTGCCGGGAAGACCACAGGTGATAAGCAAAACTCCAGCCCCTAACTCGCCTTCTATGAATTTGGCAAACGGCTCTTTCAGTTTAGCACCCCCCCTTATAGTATTAGGGCTTTGCAAAGGCGCCGAAGGCCGTTTGGCTGAGGGCGAAGCCGGAACCAGATACACACGCTGTTATGGCGTTTTAACGTCACCTTAAATATCTATTTCCTCAAATTTATCTTCTTCTTCCTCTAGCATTTTGCGACACTGATTGAATTTTACATAGCCCAGTTGTGAATGAACTGCTCTGAACAAGAAGTGTTTTCTTCGCTTACAAATTCGCTCGATCTGAAATTCAGATATTTCTGCCATCTTCAAAGCTTCTCTCTTTTCCATTTCAAATGTAGGAACTGCGATCGTTATCTCCCAGTCTATAGGCGCAATAGCCTCGTCGAAAACTGTAACCCCGGTCTTGTCTCCAGGGATAAAGCTTTCCATATTGAACTTCACATGATGTGCTGGATCCATATAACCTAAGTTTTTCAGATCTTCCTCTAATTCATCCCGTAAGGCTTGCGCATCATAAAGAGCACTATTGTAGGGGGTATGTATGAGCATTACTGAAAACTCATTAACCCAATTATCCATACTTCTCATCTCGCCTCTCATTTCGGCCATGTCTAGTCAATTTACTGCCAAAATGGCCGACAACACCCCTGTTAGACGAACTCAGTGTTCACCTAATCCAATCTATTTTAGCCTATGCTATCATTATATACGACTCTGCAAGCTGGAAATACCCCTTAGGCACAGCCCTATCTTTTCCTATCATAATCCCTTAAGCTCAAGCTGTCTCCTAATCAACTCACAAAGGCTCTCCTTGATTCCGCTTCTTCAACCATTAAATGATAAGCGTCCCGCATATTCTCCTCTAATTCTTCCAGAGACTCGCCCTGACTAAATACGCCTGGAACTTCTTTCAGCCTCCCAACATACCACGCTTCATCCACCCAGTATTCTAATGTAAAATGTCTTAACATAATCTACCTCCCTGCTCTATTTCTATATTATAGCTAACCGCAGAATTTCTTGTAATTCACCCTCACTTAACCTCTCCCTTCGAGGGAGAGGGATTTGTGCGGAGCTTTTTGCAAGATACTACAAGTTACTGGTTTTGCCTAGTGGGAAATTCGGCTCCCTTCAATTATCCTCTGATATATACGATTCGGCAAGCTGGAAATAACCCTGGGCAACGGTTAAAACCTTTGCCTTTTCCTCCGCAGGGATATATGGGTCGTCGAGCTTGAAGCTTTCCACCTTGCCCCTGACGTAGGCTCGATAGCACTTATAGAAGTCAAGCAGTTGCAGTAGCTCTTTGTCTCGGCTTAGTGCCACATAGGTATTCACGAAATGTTGAGAAAGGTCAGCCCGTTGGTAGCGGTCCAAGTCCATGGCCAGGAAAGCGATCTCTGAGGCCACATCGGAATACCTGAATCTATCGTTGAACTCAATGCAGTCGTAAATGCAAATATCATCGGTGAAGCAAATGTGGGCGGCATGAAGGTCGCCGTGGCAGTCCCTTATCCTGCCTTCGTTCACTCGTTTATCGAACAGGCTATCATTGTTGTCAATGAAATCAACGGTATAGCTTTTAATGCGTTCATATGCCGTTGCTGAGATGGAGAGGCGAATGTATTTCTCGGTTTGGCTGAAGTTCTCATCGGTGTTTTCGCGAATAATAGGTAAATTGCCAAAGGCAGCAATTGCGGGATTTGTTTTGGCCTTCTGATGAAAGCCGGCCAGTTTTTGGGCCACTCTGGCTATCATTTGCTTGGTTACTTTACCCTGAGGCAAAAGGACGTCCATCATGCGCTCTTGGGGCAATTGTCTCATTTTCACGGCATACTCTACTGCCTTGCCTTCTCCTTCCATGCGGAGTAGATTGCTTCGTCCCGTTCGCTTCGCTCTGGGCTTAGGCTCACTCGCTCCTCGCAATGACATTGTTATTGGCACTACGGCTAAATAGGCGTTGGGGCAAAGTCGCCTGTTCAAATCCACTTCTTGGTGGCAGAAGAAGCGTCGTTTCTCGAGAGTGGTGTAATCCAAATATCCCAGGTTGACTGGCTTCTTTACTTTGTATACGTAATCGCCAGTGAGGAAGACAAAGGACATTTGTGTTTGGATCAGTTTTACGTCTCGTGGTTTATGAGGGTAGGCTTGGGGTGTGAGCAGTGCCTCAAAGCTATACGATAGTTTGGAAAGTGAGTTATCCAACTGGCTGGGTAACTATAGCTCTTTTGCTCAAGTTAGAACAGCAGGACTGCTGAGCTTTCCCTCGTTATGCGGAATGGCAGCCGGTTCGGTAGAACTTAACTTTGTCTCACCGGGCTAGACCGGCTTAAATGCCAGGAAGGTGTTCATTTGTTCGCCTTCACCACGGTGCAGGTATGTGACAGCAAGGGGCATACCGATTTTTATGGTTTCAGGTCTGCTGGCATCAACTCCCTCGATACGGGCATCAATGCTGACGCCCTCCTCTAGTTTCACTACACCAGAGCAGTAAGGGTGCTTTCTGTCATACCCCTGTTCCACCATCCATGGGGGGCCTACGTGTATGCAGCTAAACGCAGCAAGGTTTCCTTTCCCTTTCATTTCTACCCACTCCATCTCGCTGTTATAGCACTCAGTGCAGATGGGGCGAGGCGGCAAGAAGAGGCTACCGCATTTCTTGCACCTCGAACCCATAAGTCTCTCTTGGTTAAGAAATTGGTCAAAAGAAATAGTAGAAATGGGTTTTTCTTCCATCGTCTTATCTCCTTTCGAGAATGTTGAATGAGCAAGTGCCTCCAATTCCGCCTAAGTTGTGCGCTGCTCCAATCCGCAAGTCTTTTATTGGCACCTGTCTTTGCCCCGCTTCGCCTCTTAATTGTTTCCAGACTTCATACAGTTGAGCTACACCAGTTGCACCCACCGGGTGCCCCTTACACTTGAGCCCTCCTGAGGTATTGATGGGCATTGGACCATCCAATCTGGTCAAGCCCTCCTCTACCGCTTTGTATCCCTCTCCTGGCTTGAAGAAGCCAAGGTCCTCGGTATGTATAACCTCAGCAATGCTGAAGCAATCATGAACTTCGGAGAATTGAATGTCTTTGGGTGTAAGTCCTGATGATTCGTAAGCTTCTTTAGCTGCGTACCTGGTAGCTTCGAAACAGGTGAGGTCATCTTTGGTATGCAGAGCTCTGCCACTTCCTTGCCCCATCCCAACGACATATATTGGATTATCGCTAAAGTTCTTGGCTATTTCCTCTGCCACCAACAACATGCAACTTGCCCCATCGCTTATGGGACAGCAATCGAAGACCTGCAATGGCCAAGCGACCATGGGATTAAAGTTCAGGTCATGAAGGAATTCCATCTCGTCTCTCCAGGTCGGGACAGGCTGTCCTTTCTTTTTCGCCCGCTCAATCCGGCTATCCATAATATCACGGATCGAGGCATTGAATTGTGCCTTTGAGTTGAAATGAGCGTTATTGTGACTTTTTATTGCCACCATCTTGAGATGGTCAGGAGTAGCTCCTTTGTATCTTTCCATGTAAGCCGTAGCCGTAGCGGCAAAAACTCCGGGGAAGGTAAACCCGACTTTCCCTTCATAAGCCTCATCAAGCGCTAATGACAAACCATCTGTGACTTCCTCTGTGGTGCACTTTGACATCTCCTCTACACCAGCAACTAGAACCATGTCGTAAAATCCCGAAGCTATAGCAAAAACGGCTTCTCGGAAAGAAAGCGCACTCGAGGCACAAGCACCCTCCGTTCTCGTCGCTGGCCTTGGTGTCAGCGCAATCAGGTCAGATATGATGGGGCCCCAGTGGCCCTGGTGCATGAAGAAATCGTTGCTGAAGTTTCCCAGGTAAAGAGCGTCAATATCCTTGGGGTCTACTCCTTTGTCCACCGATGAAAGCATTTCGTCGTAGGCTTCAACAAACAAATCCCTTGAGTCCTTGTCTTTGAACATGCCGAATTTGGACATGCCAGCACCAACTATGGCCACGCCCCTTGCCAGTGTTCTTTGTTTTTGCATTCAGAACCTCCTAAAATGAGAAATTGTCTACTGCTCTTTGCCTATTGATAGCTTCGAACTAGTGACCAAGCTGATTATTATATTAGATAACGCGCGCTGAGTAAAGCAGCGGATTTTGGTTGTTGTTCGTGGATAGCGGCCAAAGGGCAAAGCTATGATTTGCTGCCCTGCCCGAAGACAAAAGTCGGCCTGGCAAATCCACCCTCGGCTTCCTTGGCACCGATAGAATATGCGTCTCCCGGCAATACTTTGCTGCGGGGCCCCAATTTCACTTTTCTGCCGACTATCTCCATGGTGGCGTTGTTTGGGTCGATATCAGTCAGGTTCCCCATTAGCCAAGGGCCCTCATCTAGCTCGACCATCACCACGGTGTAGGGAACCTCGGGTTCACGTCCCTCGGAAGGTACATAAGAAACGGTAAAAGTGACGATTTTGCCGGTGCCACTTAGCTCGACGATATCTAGATTTGTACTGCCGCATTCCTGGCAAGCCATCTTAGGCGGACAGGTAAATTTGCCGCAATCATGGCACTTCAGACCCAACAGCTTGTCCTTCTTGAGAGCATCATTAAATTCTTTGAAAGTAAGCTTGTACTCCATCTCTGCTCTCCTCCTATTCGGTCACCACCCTTTTTGCAACACGAGATCACAAACAACGCCGTCTCCGCCCAACGTGTCGGTTAGTCCTATGTTAACTCCTTCTACCTGTCTTTCTGGTTCTACCTGTCCTCTCATCTGATGCACTATTTCATACACCTGAGAAGCGCCTGTGGCCCCTATGGGGTGGCCCTTGGATTTCAGACCTCCGGAGATGTTTATCGGTATTTGGCCTCCAATGGCTGCTTCACCATTCTCCCAGAGCTCCCCGCCTTTGCCAAACTCGGCAAAGCCAAGGCTTTCTGCGGCAATAATACTTGCGATGCTGAAGCAATCATGGAGCTCGCAAAGGTCTACATCCTGTGGTTGGATTCCAGCCATGGTATAAGATTGCTTGGCTGACACCTCTCTGGCTGCGATGCGAGGCAAGTAGTCCTTTTGAGAGCTGAGCTTGCCAGATGAACTTTGGCCCACGCCGATAATGTAAACGGGCTTATCAGTCAGCTCTTTTGCCTTCTCTTCTGAAGCCAGGACAACCATTGCCGCACCATCAGAGAATGGGCAGCAGTCATATAGCTGCAACGGAGAGCAAACCATAAAACTCTTGAGCACATCGTCTACGCTTATCTCTTTATGGAACTGGCCCAGATGATTATGCAGCCCGTATTGATGGGATTGGACGGAGACCAAGGCCATTTGTTTCTTGAGTTTTTCCAGTGGCACATTATATTTGGAAGAATAGAGATGAGCTAACATGGCGAACAAACCAGGGAAAGTCAAGCCAGCAGGATACTCGTAGTGGCTGTCATGGCCCATGGCGAAGGTGCGTGTTGCCAGGGGCGTGCCCATCTTGGCCGCTGTCTCCACTCCACCGGCCAAAACCGTGTCATAGAAACCCGAGGCAACCCAGATAAAAGCATCCCTTATTGCTAGAGCCGATGAAGCACAGCCTCCTTCGAATCTAGTGGACGGAATGTGGAAGGCGCCAATGTCGTCAGCACAATAAGACTGGACCATAAGTTGACCTTCAGAGAAATCTCCCAGAACATTGCCGATAAACATCGCTTGTATGTCTCCAGCTCTCAGGTTTGATTCATTGATGGCGTCCATGGCTGCCTCAGAGAACAGCTCTACACACGACTTCTCCGCGGCAAACGTGAATGGCGTGTGCCCGACGCCGATAATGGCCACTTTTCTCATTTCTACCTCCTGATTAGTGAACAGCTCATTGTAGCAATAGTCGCCTGCTGTGAACAGAGCCCGCAGGCTTCTTGGCTTACATTCCCTTCCGTTGCCTTATTTCAGGTCTAACGTCTGACGGGCAATAGCCCACCGCTGCATCTCCGAAGTTCCCTCGTAAATTTCGGTCACTCTCTGGTCGCGGGCATAGCGTTCCACGGGGAAATCCCTGGTATAGCCATAACCACCAAAGATCTGTACCGCCCTGTGACAGACCCGGTGGGATGCTTCGGTGGCGAATAGTTTAGCCATGGCGGCCTCTTTAAGAAAAGGTTTTCCCTGGTCTATCAGCCAGGCGGCCTTATAAATCAGCAGCCGAGCCACGTCAATCTCGGTTGCCATATCAGCGATCATCCACTGGATTGCTTGCATTTGAGCCAGCGATTTGCCGAATGCGTGCCTTTCCTTAGAATAAGCCACGGCGGCATCGTAAGCGGCTTCAGCAATGCCCAATGCTTGAGCGCCTATCGAAACGCGGCTAGCATCTATGGCCTCTAAGGCCATTCTAAATCCCTTTCCCTCTTCACCCACTCGATTGGTGATGGGAATTCTACAGTCATCAAAGATTAGCTCGGTCGTTGAACTGCAGTGCTGGCCTGTTTTCCTTTCTTTTTTGCCGATGGAAAGGCCGGCAGTGCCTTTTTCTACTATGAAGCAAGAAATACCGCGGTATCCCAGCGATGTATCCTTGGTGGCATACACAGTGCCAAATCCGGATTCCTCTCCATTAGTTATGAAGAGTTTGGTGCCATTAAGAATGTAATAAGCTCCCTCTCGCCTGTATTTCGTCTGCATGAGGGCAACATCGCTGCCGCCGGCTGCTTCAGTGGCGGCAAAATAAGCTATTTCTCCGTTGTTGCAGCGCGGGATATGAATTCGTTTTTGTTCTTCAGTGCCGTACCTGACAATGCTATCCATGGCCACGCCACAACTGACCAGATATGCTGTAGCTAGACCGCCTGAGCCGTGAGCGATCTCCTCAGTAGCGATGCACAGGAATATTTCACCGCCGCCGCTGCCACCATATTCTCTGGGCAATGCCACTCCGCATATTCCCAGGTCAGCCATCCCTTTCCACACTTCATATGGGAAATTTTCTTCATCCTCCCACTGGGCAGCTACGGGCTCAATTTCCTGGGCAACGAAATTATGGACCATCGCCTGGAACATTTTCTCTTCTTCGGTAAACTCAAAATCCATTTCTAACCTCTCCGCGGCTGATTCTCCCTGTCCATGAGACTATGGCGTGGGTACCATTTTGGGGTGACATTTATTACAGAAGTTCAGCTCTTTGTAGTCAGTGTCAGCCAGGCTGTTGGAGAAGTGCATGACGCACTTAGGGTTGGCGCAGTGTCTCAGACCAAAGGTATGTCCCAGCTCGTGAACTATCTCCTTGGTAGCTCTTTCGATAAACAAGGCTTTATCAGGTGCTAGGCCATAGTATTCCTGTCTCAATCGGCATAAGGATATGATTGCTGTCCCGGAGACCACGTCAGCTTCACCAAAGGCGAAATTAAGTCTCGGCGCATAAAGATCCACATCAACTACGCCTGCAATCCTCTCGTTTCTTTCTCTGGCCGAGTTGCTTAAGGTGGCCAGCAAATTTGAGGCCAGATATTGTTTTCTTTCAGGGTTATAGGCATGAGCCAAGTAGCTGAAGCCCTGTTTTATTTCTACCGGGCAGTGGAAAACAAGGCCAACTTCTTCCTTAAGCTCGTTCATTACTTCGCTATCCACGTCGCCTAACGGTCTTAGTGCGATCTTCATTTGGTAGTCATTTCCAGCCACCTTAAGATTTCCCCCAATGCTTGATTGCGGTTGTCCCTGCTTACTAACAGCAATTCAACTTGAGCATGACTTTTGACTTCATCGGCAAAGGGATGGGGACCAAGCATAATAGTGCCCAAGACCTTCTTATCGCCGTCAATTGCCTGCCACGCAGCTTCCCTGAATTGTGCTGATAACAGCTCCATCTTACCAATCTCATCAAGGATTATTAAATCACATTCCTTCAATGCTTGGTGGATGGCAGACACAGCTATTCTGTTCAAGGCGTCAATATCAACTTTGTATTTGCTTACCTGGTGTGGGCTGCGGATGTTGACGTGGGCCAAAATGCCATCCTGGCCATCAAGGGTAATTATTCTAAATCCTTGTCTTACCCCGCCAACTCTTATTTGCTCGGTATAGAAGCCGCCGGTTCTGATTCTTGTTTTGGCAATGGCTTCCTTGATGAGGGCAGTTTTGCCCGTTCCCGGCTTGCCAGTTAGCAGCAGAACTCTTTTCACTTCTTTTTGACCACAGCCTGGGCTTTCTTCTTTTCCTCCAGCTTCTTGCGGCGCCGGCGCTGTTTCAAGGCAGCCATTCTTTTCTTCTTATGCATGTCGTTCCTTAGCGGCCATCTTCTTTCCCGCTCAAATATTTTCCAATGAGCGGTGCTAAGTCTTTCCTTACCTCCTCTGGGATATACTTCGGCGACGTGACAATAGCATCTTTAAGCGCAATAGCACAAGCGCAGTGCCGTTCCCGTGGAATAACAGGAATTGCCAGCTTTAAGATTCTCTTGGCAATATCAACGCCTTTTTGCAGATTAGCGAAAATCATTTCTGTAGTTACCGATTCATAGCCCGGATGCCAGCAATCACAGTCGGTGACCAAGGCAAGTACGGCATAGCATATTTCGGCTTCCCTGGCCAGTTTAGCTTCAGGCAAAGCAGTCATGCTAATGATACAAGCGCCCCAGCTGCGGTAAAGCTGCGACTCAGCCCTGGTAGAAAATTGCGGCCCTTCCATAGCCAGAAATGTGCCACCCTGGTGCACTTTAGCTCCTGCTTTAATAGCTGCCTCAAATAAAGCTTGGCTTAAAATGGGACAGAAGGGCTCAGCAAAGGCAACATGCCCCACTATTCCGTTGGTGAAGAAAGTGCTAGCTCTGCTTCTGGTGTGGTCAATAAGCTGGTCGGGGATAACTAAATCCGGAGGCAGGATTTCCTCCTTGAGGCTGCCCACGGCGGTCACAGAGATAATCCATTCCACCCCCAAGGATTTCAGCGCGTAGATGTTAGCTCTGGCCGGCAACTCGCCAGGGCTTATTCTGTGTCCCTTGCCATGTCTGGGCAGAAAAGCGACCCTTATCCCTTCAAGGTTACCCAAAATGATAGCGTCGCTAGGTTCGCCAAAGGGCGTGGTTAGTTTTAGTTCCTCTACCTCAGTCATACCCTCCATTTCATACAGGCCGCTTCCGCCGATTACACCTATTTTTGCTGTGGACATTAAACTCTACCCTCCTCCTTTGCTGTTACAAGTGATTATAATACAAAGGAAGCCAGATGGGATATTGCTTTGGTGGTTCGCGCCTGGCAATAATAAAGAAACTACTTTTTGCGTATCGCCAGGTTCACGTAGGCCGGGCAAAGATTGACTTTAGTTTAGTGATATTGCTACACTCGAATTAGCCATGTGAGGCCTAGTTGCTCATGGTAAATCTCATTTGAGGAGGGTTAATCCAGTGGAGAGGAAGGAGCCCTACGCCAGCCAGGAAGAGTTCAACAAGCGGGTGACCCACTACCCTGACGTTCCTCTGGTAGAATTGGTTCCGGGTTCAAACAGTCACATTGTGTCTGCGGAAAATATCACAGTCAGTTTTCTTACCCAGGAGCCCAATGCTTACTTCCCTCCCCACCGTCACGAATCAGAGCAAGTGATGGTAGTTATAGATGGTGAGCAGGACGAGATAGTCGAAGGGAAGCTATATCATCTTAAGAAGGGAGATGTCATCATACTGCCCTCAAACATAGAGCACGGAGGCTATATCCCAGAAACGGGCTGCACGGCCATGGACATTTTTTCTCCGCCACGAAACGACCTGGTGGCAAGGCTAAGAAAGGCGTTGTCTGCCTAGGACGCGGTTTGTGTGGCTGCGGTGAGGAGCCAGGCTGTATCTTGGAAGCGGATTAGAGTAATATTCGAGAAATCTACTTGAAATTGGGAGGCTAGATATGGACAACAAGGAAAGGAACTTGCAGGACATCATAGATTGCGGGGTTGTGGCCATAGTAAGGGTTGGAAGTGCCCGGGAAGCGGTAGAGGTGTGTGGAGCTATCGCCAAAGGCGGCGTCAAGCCAATAGAAATAACAATGACCGTGCCCGGCGCAGTAGACGCTGTCAAGGAGTTCAAGAGCGCCGTGAAGGATGAGGTGCTTGTGGGTGCTGGGACGGTGCTGGACCCAGAAACGGCCAGAGCGGTGATACTGGCCGGAGCCGAGTTTGTGGTCAGCCCTAACTTGAACTTGAAGGTGATAGAGGTCTGCCACCGCTACGGGAAGATTGTCATACCGGGAACTTTCAGCCCAACCGAGATATTGACGGCGTGGGAAGCCGGTGCTGACATCGTTAAGGTATTTCCTGCCGGAGCGCTTGGGCCGAGATACTTAAGGGATATAAGGGGCCCGTTTCCGCAGATAAGGTTGACGCCCACGGGAGGAGTGAATTTGGAGAACACGCCTGACTTTATCAGGGCTGGTGCTGTGGCCGTATCAGTGGGCACATCGCTCGTGGATAAGAAGGCGGTGAGTGAGCGGAGGTATGACGTAATCAGTGAAAACGCCAGAAAGTTTGTTGAGGCGGTGAAACTGGCCAGAGCAGGGTAAACTGGGCGAGCGAAGGAGAATGAGAAGATGCTTGACGTCATAACGTTTGGCGAGACAATGGTACGGCTGTCGCCGCCAAATTATCGCCGGCTGGAGCAGACAAGCGTTCTGGATGTGAACGCCGGTGGCGCTGAGATGAGCGTGGCGTGTAACCTCAGCCGGCTGGGACTGAACGTTGCCTGGGTCTCACGCCTTACTGACAATGAACTTGGCCGGATGATTCGTAATAAGGCGCGAGAGCAGGGTGTGGATACGTCACACATCGTATGGACAAAGGACGATCGAGTAGGGGTCTACTTTCTTGAGTTTGGTGCATCGCCAAGGGCGAGTAAGGTTGTTTATGACCGGGCCAACTCAGCTATAAGCCGAACAAGACCTGGAGAGGTAAACTGGGAAGAGCTTCTCGGCCAGACGAAATGGTTTTACACCAGTGGTATTACACCAGCATTGAGCCCCGGTGCAGCGCAGGTTACTGCTGAAGCTTTGAAGGCGGCGAAAAAGGTCGGCTGCAAGGTGGGCTATGACCTCAATTATCGGGGCAGGCTCTGGACGGCGGAAGAAGCTGGGAAATGCCAGGAACCACTGATGCAATACGTTGATGTTCTTATTTCTACGGAAGAGGACACCGGTAAGGTGCTCGGTATTAAGGCTGACAGTTACCAGGAAGTAGCCAGGAAGCTGGCCCAGAAATTCAATTTTGAGGTGGTTTGCATAACGATACGGGAAGACATATCGGTGTTGAGGAACCGTTGGACGGCGATGGCTTACTCAGATGGCAAGGTATATGAAGACAGGGTATATGACGTGGAGATAATTGACCGTCTGGGAGCCGGCGATTCCTTCTCCGCCGGGTTCTTATATGGCTATATCACCGGCGATGTGGCCAAAGGGCTAAAGTATGGGAATGCTTATGCCGCATTGCAGCATTCAAATCCTGGCGATATTAACTGGTCAACGCTAGAAGAGATTGAAAAACAAATTAAGGGTGCTGGCTTGCGCATAAGCCGGTAGGAAACAGCTACAATTCCTTCCCCATTGTGTCCAGAAACTGACCCGGGCTGATGATTTGTACCCCCTGGTATTCCCCCAGGTTCAACAAATGCTCATCTTCTGTGACGATGAAATCTGCTCGTCCATTAAGGGCGCAGGACAAGTACGTATTGCTCCAGGGAGACTCTTCTATTGCCTTAATGGTCGTCTCCTTCTCAATCAGCGACGTAGTGACCAGTAGTCCAGCAATGAATTCCTTCAATTCCTCCTCCTCAAGTCCGTGTCTTTCCACTAACTTTCGGTCACTAAGAACTCGCTCTAGCTCTTCGACGCTAGATGATGAGGTGAAAAGGCGGATCCTGTTTTTAAGGACGTGATCAAGGATTTGGGCTGGTTTGCCGTGAGGGTCTATCACAGCGCTGACGAGCATATGGTTGTCCAGAACAACTTTGAGCATGTGGAATATTCGTTAGTCAAGGCTATCTTGTTGCCTCTACCGCCTCGCGGATTTCTCTTTGCAGCTTCTCTGACTCTATACCCTGGTTTCTCTTCCTTATTTGGACGATTTTTTCGTAAAACCTCTCTCTGGCTTTCTCCCAGGCAATATATTCTTCCACCGGTATTACTGCTACCAAAGGCTTACTCCCTCTGTTCACAATATACCTGTCTCCTCTGAGGCGCACCTCGTCCATCAACTCTCCAAAGTTCTGTCTTGCCTTTTGTGCCGATATCTTCTTAAGCATATCACCTCCTATGACCATTACGGCCAGCATAGCTAAGCTGGTTATAATAACCATACTGGTCGAAATAGTCAATAGGGCCATACTGGAAATAACAGAAGCAAAATTGGGTGGCAAGGTTAGAATCTCGAAATTATGGTATGGGTCTTACCATACGCAGTTCCATTTGGTGTTTTCGTAATCTATCCCCAGCTTTACCTGCATTGATAACATTTCTTTGCAGAGTAGTATAGCCATCGTCTGTTGATGATTAGCTATTGAGGTAGTATACTTAAATACAGTTTAAGTAATAGGAACTATGCTAAGAAATGAGTGCTGATAAACAAGATATAACTGAACCATATATAACTACTTTGGCTAATGAGCTTAATCAGCATCCCCGTCCCCGGCAAGAACTGCTCCGGGAAATTGGTGATGAAATCGGGCGCACGGCTGTTCTTTACTTCACTTCTTTCAAATACCTTGTGATGATTGAAGAGGGTGATGCTGATATGCTGGAGGAAGTTCTTCAGGTTACTGATCTAAGCAATGGCTTGTGTCTTATATTAGACTCGCCAGGGGGAGATGCTCTTGCAGCTGAGCGTATGGTGCGTATTTGCCGTGAATATTCAGGAGATAAATTTGAAGTGATGGTACCTCGCCGAGCCAAGTCTGCTGCTACAATGATTGCATTCGGTGCCAACAAGATTTATTGACACCCACATCGACTCTAGGGCCAATAGGCACACAGGTTCTGAGGAGGGAACCTGACGGAGCACTTGAACAATATTCCGCACATGCAATCATAAAAAGTTATGATGAGTTAATGAAGAAAGCTATAAGTACTGAGGGTCACTTAGAGCCCTATCTGCAGCAGCTAAGCAGATATAATGCTATAGAGATCGAGGAATTACGAACTGCTGAGGAACTCGCGACAGATATCACTGTTAGATGGCTGAAGGAAGGAATGCTATGCAACGTGCCGAGGGCCCAGATTAAAAAGAAGATTTCTATTTTCCTGAAGCCGGAGGTTACCAAGGCTCACGGCAGAGAAATACACTACGATGAAGCAATCAAAAGCGGTCTCAAAATAGAATTAATAAGCCACAACAAACCATTATGGCGTTCTGTTACTGAGCTATACACAAGGGCTGACCACTACGTATCGTCGGACTACTGTAAGTTGGTCGAGAGTCCCGACCATCATTTTGCTTTACCACGTCCACGTGAAGGGTAGAGAGTCTCCCGGATTTGTGGTGCTGGATAAGTTTGCCATTGACCGCGGCCGAATCGCCTAATAAGACCCGATGGTTGAATTAGCTTCCCTTGGACCATATCAGTGAACCGCTTTAGAGTTTCTAGTGCTGATTCATAATCTTGTCTGGAAGCTAACTCTTTTTGCATTTTGTCCTCTTTTCTTTGCTTTGTTACCATCACCTCACCTCCCAAGAAATAAAACCCCTTATATTTCTATAATTATAGTAACCTATATGGTATATATTTTCAATAGCAATTATGAGAGCCTAAGTCAAAACTCTAAATTTACGGGTTAGTGGTGACATTCCCCTTATCTCCTCTTGAAACTCATGCAACCATCCTAGCACGTGTTGCTGTAGCTCTTTGCTTTCTGCCTTCGAGATTGGCCAAAAACTTAGGCTCTCATTTCATAACCTCCTGAGTCTCTTCCAATACAAGATGAGCCTGGAGGGGGTATCGATTTCTAACACAAGATGAGTCTGAGATATTCAGGCAACTCGTTTATGATTGGGACATGCGACTGATCATGAACGACGGACAATTACAGACAGTAGAGCGGGTGAGAGGATTTCTGGAGGGGGGTGAGGCGGTAGAGTTCAGGGGTCTAACGGCTCAAGAGAAATACTGCTGGATAGAGGAGGTGCTG
>JGI24025J20009_10001783_pt1 | contig 15969 bp, 18 predicted proteins | sample Cruoilmetagenom3_FD_20009 | JGI IMG/M metagenome (IMG submission 20009)
GCCCGAGGTGGTAGTCCTGGCTATAGGGGCAAGACCGCTGATGCCAGAGATTCCAGGGTTGGACAAAGCTCATATAGTCCAGGCGGGGGATGTTCTGGAGGGCAAGGCAGAGGTGGGAAACAGGGTCGTAGTAATTGGGGGGGAATTGGTAGGTTGTGAGACGGCAGAGTTTCTTGCCGATAAGGGAAAGAGGGTTACCGTGACGCGAAGGGGTCAGGAAATGGCCTTGAAGGTGGGACTTACTCTTAGACCTTTCTTCTTGGATAGGCTTTTGGAGAAGGGCATCACTCTGCTCACTGGAATTAGTTACAACGAAGTTACCCCTGAGGGACTCGTGGTCACGACCAAAGAAGGGGAGAGGAAAACCATCGAGGCCGATACCGTAGTTCTAGCTGCGGGGTCTATCCCTGACAGAGAGCTTTACGAAGAGGTCAAAGGGAAGGTGTCCGAGACTTACCTCGCCGGGGACTGCGTTGAGCCACGAACGATACGTGATGCTATTGCCGACGGCTATCGCATTGCCTTGGAGGTATAGAGTGTGGGAGCCGTCATGTTGATGGAAAGTTGACCGAAGGTTGCGAGTATGGCAGGATAGGCGGATTTCGCCAAGGTGGCTACCGCAAATATGTAGTTGTCATTGCGAGGCACTTTTTCTTCTGTCATTGCGAGGCATTTCCCTCTTGTCATTGCGAGGAGGGAAGCGACGAAGCAATCTCAAAAAGTAGCATAAGCAAGCTCCTTGAGCTAGCTGAGCGGGAAAACGTAGTGCTCATGTGTAAGGAGCGTAGTGATATCGGCTGTCATCGAAGATACGTGGTTTCCTATTGAATTGTCCCAAGTGTTTTCCCTAACATTTCTTCTACATATTTATATGCTTCTTTAGCTCCTCTCTCAGCAGTTATTCCCAGGTATTTCTTAAAGTCAATAAACTTTCCCACACCATCTATTGGGGTGGACCCCATCATTAGGACAGGATAGGGGCGATATTAAGATTGAGTCCCGCTATTCTCAAGGGGTTTGATATTAAGGATTCTATCATACCTCTACTGTTGACTTCTACCGGGGTTGAGGTGAATACCTCGATCGGTGTCCGATAGCCCAGAGCCTGGTGGGGACGCGCGGTGTTATAGAATCGGAAGTAGTTACCGAGACTGATTCTGGCATCTGTTCCATCCTGATATGCTTTCAGATATACCTCCTCGTACTTTACTGAGCGCCACAGCCGCTCGATAAACAGGTTGTCATTGTAACTTCCCTTCCCATCCATACTGACTTTCACTCCATGCTGTTCCAGGAGACCGGTAAACGCCTCGCTGGTGAACTGAGCGCCCTGGTCGGTGTTGAAGATATCCGGCTTGTCCTTCTTGAAAGCCTCCTCTAGGACCTCGACACAGAAGCCGGCGTCCCAGGGTGTTGGATAGCCGCCAGGAGAGCACATACCGGCTGTACCAGTCTATTATGGCTACCAGGTACAGGAATCCCCTCGCCATGGGAATGTAAGTGATGTCCGTCGCCCAGACCTGGTTTGGCCGTGTTATCTTCATGCCACCCAGCAGGTACGGGTAAATCTTATGGTCCAACGCCGGCTTACTGGTCCTGGGGCGACGGTAGATGGCCTTGAGCCCCATTATCCGCATGAGTCTGCGGACACGTTTCCGGTTGACGCTGTAGTTCTGGCTCTTCAGCCACGCGGCTACTTTGCGTGACCCGTAGAACGGCGTGGCCAGGTATTGATGGTCAATTAGCTTCATAAGAATTAGATCCTCCTCAGAGATTCCTTTGGGCTGGTAGTACAGGCCAGAGCGGCTAATTCCCAGCAACCGGCACTGGCTCGCCACTGAGAGCGACGGATGTCGGCGGTCCACCACCTCATGCCGCCGCTCTACGCTCAGCGACCCAAGGCCCTCTCCAAGAAATCCCGCTCTACCTTGAGCTGGCCGATCTGCTGGTATAACTGGGCAATGAGGCTGGCGTCATCTTCCTTTTTATGGTTCTGGGCACCACCAAAAATGCCGGTTGCACCTTCCGTCAATGCCTTCTTCCAGGTATGTATCTGGCCAGGGTGGACCTCGAATCTATTGGCCAGTTCGGCTATCGTCTCTTCTCCCTTTAATGCTTCCAGGGCTACCCTGGCTTTAAAGGATGGGCTGTGTTTCCTTCGGTTCTGTTTCATGTCCTGCTCCTCCTGTTTTGTCTTTATTATTTTAGGGAGCAGCACCCACTCTTAACAACCTGTCCAAATTTCGGGGACCACCTCAATATACTGCCTCGTATTATAAGGAGGATCAAGATAAAGTATATCTGTGTCAAAATCCCTCACTAATTCGTTAGCATCTTTTTGAAAACAATAATGTTGTTTAGTTGATAATATGAAATGGGGTACTGTCAAGATTAAGGGCTTGAAGGCCCTTACGTCCCAATGTTTTAGATATGCCCCGTAAGTCCCCGAGATGTTGGAAACAGATGGTATTGCTTCTATCAGTGAGGTCTTTAATATACTCTTTTCCATCTCTGATATAAGGTCATTTTGCCGCCACCATTCTACAAGAGATAATACGCCATCGATTTTCTGGGCATTCTCGTTGGAGAAATACATTCGTTGGTACTTGCCATTTCTAGCATAATTTTCAAAAACGTATCCTTTAATACCGTCCGCATTGTTTAGAAAGTCAATGACGTTTTTTGCTCCCGTCTTGTTGTCATCGTAAGTTCCTTTTTCTCTTAGCCATCGTGCCAGTCTCAAAAACATGGGAATGGTGTTATTTTCTATGTACGTCCTTTGTAAAAGATAGGAGAAGCAGAGATTATCATTCGAAATAACATGGTAGCCGATTTTTTTAAAATGTTGAGCTACTCGCGTGGTACCTGAAAATATATCGAAAAAAACTCTTCCTCTGATGCCCAAGCCTTCAATAGTTCTAGCGATAAAGGGCATCAAGTTTTCCTTACTGCCAGTGAACCGCATAAAAGGCTAACCTCTCTCCTTCTAGGTATATCTGCTAGTTTTGAAACGTTTGGATTTCATTATCACGGCCCAGTCCCTTCGCATCATTAGGCTATTTGATCAAAATAACTACAGACTTGTGGCGAAATCTTAATCAATATTTTACTACTTTACGGTATCCAAGTATAGTTGTTGTATAGCTGAAAGGGTCGCTTTAATTAAGAACGGTGACCCTATCATTGGTTTACCTCTTGCAAGTACCTATATTGCAAACAAAATAGTGTTTTGTTTGCTTTTTGGGCAAGGTTACATAGACGCTTCTAGCAGAGAGCGGCAACTATTAATGTTAGATAAATTGGTCGAACCGAAAGAACTTGAACCTCCAACCTCAGCGTCCCGAACGCTGTGTTGCAAATTCTGGCCTTCCCCTTATTTAAGAGTTACTCGCCTCTGCCTCTTCGTGAATACGAAGGCGGCCTGGCTCCACAATCCAGAGCTGTCCGCGTGGATTATGGGAACGTAGGGAAATAGTGAACAGCGAGAACATCATGGCCTGCCTGCGTTAGGATTTCTTTAGCTCGTGGATCAACGTTTTCATCCAGTTTGAGCTTCATCAGGCATTTCCTACCTCTACCGGCAGCACTTTCTCGCGCGTCATCTCTGCAGCGTAAGCCAACGCTGCCTGGATGTCTTCTCGCTTAAGTCTTGGGTAGGCCTCCAGAACCTCTTCAATAGAATCGCCGTTAGCCAGGCAGCTTACAATAATCCATACCATGATCCGAGTTCCCTTGATGCAAGGCTTGCCATGACAGATATTTGGGTCAATAGAGATGCGTTCTTTCCAATTCTCCATTTAGTGACTCCCTTTATAGTTTACCAGATAATGGCTGCTAGTGACGAACTCAGGACGAAAGAATTCGAATCTCTAACTTCAGCGTCCCGAACGCTGTACGCTACTAGATCGTGCTATACCCTCTTGTTTAGAGCCATTATAAGTGCTTTAATTATTCAGATAAGCCTTATCTCTAAATCACTCCTCAAGGTCGCTGGGGCATTCATCGTCCCAAATATTCGATACCCGTTCAAAAAGTGCCAGCCGATTGGTCTTGTGCTAGAATGAGAATGCTAATTTAGGTTAAAACTTTGGGATCAAATTTGCTTTTGAGGGGGTGAGATGGCAACAGAGCAAGCGTTTTTGGAGCAGCTCGAAGGCTTTGAACGAGACATGAAATGGCTCAGCCAGCATTATGACAGGCTGAAGGAACAATATCCTGACCAATATGTAGCTGTGCTTGCTTATAGTGTTGTTGACCACGATAGCGATTTGAAATCCCTGGTCGCAAGGCTTAATGAGAAATACCACGCGGATAGTGGCAGAATTGCAATCAAATATGTGACCCCTAAAAAGGTAGAGCTGATTCTATGAGGATCGCAGGATACTGGGGAGAATTCGAGGCTCCTTATGTTTCTGCTGTCTTAATCTGCGAGGTTTTAGACCTCAGAAGGCCTGTGGAGTTCCTAATCGATACTGGGGCCTCGAGAACTACCATCTTAGACAGCGATGCAATAAGGCTTGGTATCGATTATGGGAAACTTCAAAGATTTGAGCCTGGCACAGCAGGTATAGGCGGGGTGGTTGACACCTTCATAATTCCGAGTGCAAGGCTCTTATTTCGCACTGAGCATGGTTTTCATAAAGAAGAGCTGAGAGAAATATTTGTCCTTAAACATGTTGCGGAGGAGGGGGAAATTGAAGAAAGGATACGAAGACTACCAAGCCTTTTAGGTAGAGACGTACTCAATAAGTATGGCTTGGTCTTATTAAAGAGCGATCGGCTTGTTGTTATCACAGATGAGTCCATTGGAGTGTAGCTAAGAAGAATTCTTAAGGGCAGATCTTAGGTACGCTCTAAAAATCGGGGCGAGAGGACTTGAACCTTCAACCTCAGCATCTCGAACGCTGCACGCCCTGCCCAAGCGACTCTGAGAAAAGCCTTCTCTGGAGAGCTGTAAGCAGAGCACTACATTCTACTGGTGATAGCGCTGATGATAACCTCTTGTTGCTGTTAGTGATAGGTATCGGAGCTGATGGCGGCGGGACGCTGCTTAACTCCAGTTTCATCAGCAAAGACAAAACCACGGGGCTTGCGGCGCCCAGGGACAACGTCGGTTCTTATAGCACAAAAACGAGGAACTTTCCCTTATTCCCGCTGTTTTAAGCTAGAATGGTCGCCCGTCTGCCCTTGAAGGGAAAAGGAGCGATTGATTACACAAGAATAACCCGTCCTATGTGCGACGTATGCAGAGCTTGAATAAATATTACTAGTCGAAGAAATCTCTTCTCCTTAGTCTAATCGGTAAGAGGATAGCTAAGAATACTACCACCGCTACAATTGGGCCAAAGATAACCCAGTTAACTTTTGACAAAGCTGTCCATGGTGGGGCTTTTTTGACCGTAAACGAACCAAGAAGACCGTCAACATCTACTGAGTAAGTGTCAGCTTCATCCCCCCGGGATGTGGTAAAAGTTACCGTTTGGCTAGCGCCGCCAGCCAGAGTTATCTTCCCTGCTCCTTCTATCACCCCATTTATCTTAATGCTTAGGGTACAGCTACCTGCTTCCTCACCGGTGTTAGTCACCAAAACGCTGATATTTACCGGCTCGCCAATATTAACCTCAACTGGGGCGACGCTTAGCGAACTAGTAGTAAAAGCAGCTGGTGTTGGTGGAGCAGCAATACCAATGATAGCAAAGGCGGTAAAGTGGCCCACAGAAGCAGTAATGGTACTAGTTACCGGATCAACCTCAGACGATAACACTGCCCACTCGCCAGAATCTTCATCGTAGTAAGCGAGAAACAAATCCTCTTCAGCTACCCCTGAAGGAATATCAGCCGGGTCATAGCTCCAAATTATGATAATTGGCGGGGCAAAGGTAGCCCCACCGGGTTCCAGGTTATAGGGTAACCCGATAATATTAGCCTCTGGAGGTGGCGGTGGCGGCGTCTCATCGACAATAAACTCTAGACTGGTAAGCAGGTCACCCTCTTCATCCAGGGCAGTAGTCCCCTCAGGAATAATAATGCTAAGCACCTCATCATCGGAGGTGAACTCTCCAGCGTGGGGCGAAAAGTGGGCTGTAACCACCTTATCGTTGAGAATCCTTACATCTGCGGGGTTCTCACTGCCAGTAACGTCTCCACTCCAGTTGCTGAATTGATAGCCAAGTGCTGGCACCGCCTCAAGGCTCACGCGTGTACCATACCCAATGTCAACGGGATAGGACTCAGGGACAGACCCATTTATCAGGACAATGCCACCGCCGCTTAGCGTGACATCGACGCTGACATCCTTCTCGGTCACCGAATCCGGCAACCCACCACCATTACTGCATCAGCCAGCCTCGACTGGCTTTGCTGTGAATAGTACTGCTGACGTCAGCAGCAGTACTAAGGCAACAATCAACCATAGCAAGGGGATTTTGAACAGTTTGCTTTTCATATCTTTTGTCTCCCTCCTAGTCTGAGCATTTCACTTTAGCTGGTATTGCTCTTCCCATTTGACCAGATCTTCTAAAGTGGTAGACTCCAACACTTCATCCATCGCTTTTTTCACCTCTACCCATACCTTACGGGTCACGCAGGAGTCAGCCCGGGAACAAAGCATCGCATTATCTACACATTCTACAGGCGCAGTCGACCCCTCCATGGTCTGCAGAATATCGCTGACTCTTGTCTGTGATGGTGGCTTAGTTAGTATGAACCCTCCTTTCGGCCCACGGATACTTCTAACAAGCCCAGCACTATTGAGCCGAGTAAATAACTGCTCCAGGTATTGGTCCGAGATTCCCTGCCTTTTAGAAATGTCTTTGAGCAGGGTAGGGCTATCTCTTGATTGGAGAGCTAAATCAAGCATTGCCCGTATAGCATAACGTCCTTTGGTCGAGAGTTTCATGACTTTATTCACCAAAACCTGTATACTGTTATCATGATAGTAATAAATATACGCAAGAAAAAGGAACTTGTCAAATGACACGTGAAGGATGTTATGCTTACTTATTTCTCTGGGTGGCTTTGAGGGTATCGTCGCCTTACAGCGATTTAACTTTGGCTTATTAGACTAGCAAGTGAGAAGAGCAATATGAAACTGCCTCCAGGTCAGATAAAATGGCGTCTTAGTTTGGCAGCCTTCATCTTAGGCACAATTCTTTGCAGCAGCTGTGGCCTATTCAATGACCACCCTGTCATTAGTAGTGTGCAGTCTCAGAAAGACTGGGTTGAACACTCGGGTAACAGTGAGATTGAGTGCGTTGCCTCCGACCCAGATGGGGATGAATTAACCTACCAATGGACAGCAACCGATGGGAAGATCTCTGGGCAAGGCCCTACGGTTATTTGGACGGCACCTAATACACCAGGCACCTATACGATTACCGTTAAGGTAACAGATGGTAGGGGTGGCGAGGCGACAATGCAGCAGACTATAGACGTAAGGGTCAATCATCCTCCGACTATTGAGAGTCTGGCCGCAAAACGACAGGTGGTTAAACAAGGTGAGTCCACTTCTATCAAATGTGTTGCCTCTGACCCAGATGGGGATGAATTAACCTACCAATGGACAGCAACCGATGGGAAGATCTCTGGGCAAGGCTCTGCTGTTGCTTGGACGGCACCTGATACACCAGATACCTATGCGATTACCATTAAGGTAACAGATGATAGGGGCGGCGAAGCGAGTGAGGAGTTAACCATCAGAGTGAGGAAATCTGGCTGAGGTTAAGTATATGGTGGCCTGGAAGGCCACAGGGAGAAAGTAAGTGATGTATAAGGGTGCTCCTTTTATGCCTCTTGCCTTATAGTAACCACTCCTCTTGGTCCGCTGACCACCTCTCCAATGACAGCCGCATCTTCTACGCCAGCCTGTCGCAACCTGTCTAATAGTAGTTTGGCTTTCCTGGAAGCCAGAGAAATCAGCAAACCTCCGGAAGTTTGAGCATCAAATAGTATATCCTGTATATGAGCGGGCACCTTATCAGCAATTATTACTGAAACGGAGTAGAACTCTCTATTCCGACGTGTACCACCAGGACAAAATCCTTGCTGGGCAAACTCTTCTACTCTCGGCAAGAGAGGGACCGAAGAAGGAGAGATATTGATGCCTACCTGGCTGTTCTGAGCTAGCTGACTAGTGTGACCGATAAGTCCAAAACCAGTAACATCAGTGCAGGCATGAACCCCTATTTCCTGCATCAGCTCTGAGGCTTTATCATTCAACGTTGCCATACACTTTGCTACCTTCGCTGCCGTCTCCTCGTCAGCCATCTTTGCTTTTACAGCAGTGCTGATGATACCGGTCCCCAGCGGCTTGGTAAGTATCAGTTTATCCCCTGCCTTAGCCCCGGAATTAGTTAATAACCGTTTGGGGTGTACAGTGCCGGTAACAGAAAGCCCGTATTTGAGTTCGGTATCCACTATGCTGTGCCCACCAACCAGTAGCACTCCTGCCTCAAGCATCTTATCCACCCCACCTCTGAGTATATCCTTCAAGACTGAAATATCCAGAGACTGTACCGGAAAGCAGACGACATTCATAGCCGTCAGTGGCTTGCCGCCCATAGCGTAGACGTCACTCAATGCGTTAGCAACAGCAATCTGACCAAAAGTGTAAGGGTCATCGACTATAGGCGTGAAGAAATCGATGGTCTGGATGATAGCCAGATCATCACTTAGCTTGTAGACACCCGCATCGTCTGGGCTGGCTAAGCCTCGGACCAGCTTGGGGTCAGACATTTGGGGCAGGTCGCATATGGCCTTGTTTAGGTCTCCCGGACCCATCTTGGAAGCTCAGCCAGCTCCGCGAACACTCTCGGTCAGACGAGGATCTTTCCTCTTATCCATATAGCTCCTCCACTGCAGAAACTGGAGATTAGTCTGCAGTGTCACCTCATATGTTAACTTTTTCCAGCCAAAAGCACAAAGCTGACGCCAGCTATCGGCCTTAGCGCCAAACCTTAGGCTGAGAACCAGTGCGCTAACTTTCAAACTTAGTCTGGATACTCTAAAATATCAAATAAACACATGAATAGTGAGTTTCGTTGCCTTCCCAGCGTGGATAAACTAATCTCCCAAGACCGGATTAGGCGGCTTAAGGAGACCTGCCCTCATGCGTTATTAGTGGAGTTGATTCGACAACATCTTCAACGAGAACGCTTATCTATCGCTGCTGGTAATCCCTGCCCCTCTATTGATGACTTAGTAGAATCTATTTGTGCTCAGGTACACGCCTTAGAAAACCCCAGCCTGCGTCCTGTAATTAATGCCACCGGAGTAATACTTCATACAAATCTAGGTCGTGCACCGCTCAGCAAGGAAGCAACAGCCGCCATGGATGCGGTCGCCAACGGCTACTGCAATCTAGAGTTCGACCTCGATAGTGGAAAGCGGGGTTCGCGTAACACTCACATTGAGCGGGTCCTGTGCCAGCTAACTGGGGCTGAGGCGGCGCTGGTGGTGAATAACAACGCCTCAGCGGTGTTACTGGCCCTCACTGCGTTGGCCAAAAGGAAAGAGGTGATTGTTTCTCGGGGCCAAGCAGTAGAGATTGGTGGTGGTTTTCGCATCCCTGACGTAATGCGCCAAAGCGGGGCTAAGCTGATTGAGATGGGAACTACCAATTGCACATATATTGCTGACTACGAAGGGGCTATTAGCCCGAGGACAGCAGCGATAATGCGTGTTCATTCCAGTAATTTCAAGCTAATGGGTTTCACCCACTTTGTCACCCTTGAGGAATTAGCAAGGCTTGGCAGCCGGTATGATGTCCCCATATTTGACGACCTTGGTAGCGGCTGCTTCTTAGACACCACGCAGTTCGGACTTGATGCGGAGCCAATGGTGCAACAAAGCATCAGCATCGGCGCCGGACTGGTCTTCTTCTCTGGTGACAAGCTCGTGGGTGGTCCTCAAGCTGGGATTATTGTCGGTAAGAAACAGTTCGTTAATAGTTTAAAGAAGCACCCGCTGGCACGAGCCGTGCGGATTGACAAAATAAGGCTTGCTGGTCTGGTAACTACTTTAGCTCACTACTTAAAGGATGAAGCAGTAAGCAAAATCCCGGTATGGCGTATGATTTCAATTCCACTGGAAGAAATTGACCAGCGAGCTAGACTCTGGACTCAGTCTCTGAGAGACTTGGCAAGAGTGGTTGAAGGGGAGACCATGATAGGGGGTGGCAGCCTGCCTGGTGGCACTTTGCCCACAAGACTGGTAGCCATTGGGGGAGCAGATAAGAGAAAACATCGAAACATAGCTGAAGTCTTAAACCAGAGGCTGCGCTGCCAGGAAATACCAGTCGTAGGTCGGATTAGCGACGATGTTTTGCTTCTCGATCCACGCTCTGTGCTGCCTGAAGAGGATAAGCTCGTGCTTAAGGCTCTTCAAAATGCAGCCGTTGGCCTAGAGCACCACTAACAGCGGTCAAAGTTACAACAGGAGCATATGATGTTCGTGATGGGTACTGCGGGGCACATAGACCATGGTAAGTCGGTACTGGTGCGCGCTCTAACTGGAATAGACCCTGACCGGTTGCGTGAAGAAAAGGAGCGGGGAATGACTATCGAGCTGGGCTTCGCCTGGCTAAAACTGCCCAGCGGGCGAGAGATGGGAATCGTTGATGTCCCAGGGCATGAACACTTTATCAAGAACATGCTGGCCGGGGTGGGTGCCATCGATTTAGCTTTACTTACCGTTGATGCCAGGGAAGGAGTGATGCCCCAAACCAGGGAACATCTAGCCATTCTGGACTTACTGGGAATAAAAAAGGGGATCGTGGTCATAACTAAAAAGGACCTCGTAGATGATAAATGGCTAAGCCTGGTAAAGACAGAGGTGGAGAAATTACTTGCCCCAACCATCTTATCCCAAGCTCCAGTTGTTGCCGTGTCGGCACTAACGGGAGAAGGCTTACCCAACTTAGTCTCTGCCATAGACAAGCTTTTGGGTTCTATTGAGCTGAGGAAGGATACAGCCCGGCCCAGGCTCCCGATAGACCGGGTTTTCACAATGGCTGGCTCTGGCACCATAGTCACGGGAACATTGATTGATGGCTCGCTCATGGTGGGACAAGAGGTGGAAATTGTCCCCTCTGGTCTGAGGTCGCGTATAAGGGGATTGCAGACACATAAAACTCACGTAGTTACTGCCACTCCCGGGAGCAGAGTTGGTGCCAACTTAGTCGGTATTGCCACATCTCAGGTACAGCGTGGGGACGTGCTCACCAATCCAGGCTGGCTGATGCCCACCACAATGTTAACTGTGCGGCTTCGCGCACTTCCACATCTTCACCGTCCCTTGCTACACAATACTACCGTCAACTTTCATACAGGGACCGCTCAAGCATTAGCCAAAGTCCGTTTGCTGGAAAAACAGGAACTCAAGCCCAGTGAGACTGGTTGGGCTCAGTTATCATTGAGTAAACCAGTAGCGCTAGTCAGGGGCGACCACTTCATCATCCGTTCATCAGAGGAGACTCTGGGAGGAGGTGAAATTCTCGAATCCCATGCTGGGCGCTATCGCCGCTTTCGCCCGGCCATTATTCAGAGTCTTAGAGTCAAGGAGCAAGGTACAACCGAAGAGGCCGTAATGGCGATATTGGAGACGCAACACTCGATGGACTTAGCACATCTTTCAGCTCAATGTGACCTACCTCTCACCGAAATTCAGCCAATGCTGGAATCTCTTACCCAGCAAGGAAAGGTGATAGGGATAGGCAAGGGTGAACATCGCCTCCTCCTGACTAGACTTGGCTGGCAGCGCTTGACCCAAAAAGTAGCCAGCACACTGCAAGAATATCACCAAATTTTTTCAACGCGTTTAGGTATGCCCAGGGCAGAACTGAGTAGCCGATTGAAAATGGGGGCACATCGTTCAGCAATTTTGCGAAAGCTTCTTGACGATGGTATTGTAGTTGAGGATGGTGTCGTTATTCGCTTGCCCAGCCATCGGGTTCAACTAACTCAGGCTCAGCAGGCAAAGATAGACGCCTTTTTGAAGTCGCTAAGCCACAACCCGTATGCTCCACCCAGTAACCTCATTCCTAAACCAGATTTGCTCAATTTGCTCATCTCACAGCATCAAGTGGTCAAGGTAAGCGATGACGTGGTTTTTTCTACTTCAGCCTATAATGAGATGGTTGAAAGACTTGTTTCCCATCTAAAAGCCAATGATAGAATAACTCTGGCCGAAGTGAGGGACATGTTTAAAACCAGCCGAAAGTATGCTTTGGCTCTCTTAGAACACCTGGACCAGGAAAAGATAACCCGCCGTGTCGGTGACGAACGAGTGCTCCGATAGGAAATTTAGTTCCGATGCTGGCGGGAGCGCATGGGTGTCGAACCCACCAGAGACATTTCCAATGCCTCCCGACGGATTTGAAGTCCGCGAAGCCCACCGGGACTCAGCCGCTCCCTAATCCTAAAATCAGCCATATCCCGTATAAGTCATGTATATGCTTTTAAGATAGCTGTGTAGATGTTGACCATTACTACTCAGCCTCATCTCTACATTCATTTACCTATATCCAGAGGACTACAGATTGACACGATTATACCACGTGACCTCTTGACGGGCTATTACACCAAGGCACTAGCGACTGCTCTATCAAAACCCTGCTATCCGATGAACTCATAACAAAGCAACATCACACAAAAGAGGAATCCATAGACGATAGGGCTGGCACCAGAGGCGTTGGGAGGAGCCCAAAAGAGTCACAAAACAAGTATAATCCAGCATGGGGAGATACGGAATCGCTTGACGGGGCGCTACATTCTGAGGCAAAGTAGCTAGAGTTGACCATTTAGGAGCGCGTATCAATGAAAAAGGTTGCAATCCTCACTGACAGCACATGTTGCCTGCCGCAAGGGCTGGTGGAGAGGTATGATATTCGTCTAGTGCCCCTCGTGATAGTCTATGCAGGTAAAAGCTACCGCGACGGAATCGATATGAGTCCCAGCGAAGTCTACAGGATTATGCGAAGAAGAGAGAATCTGCCTACCGCCTCGACGCTATCAGCGGGGGATTTCCTAGATACCTACCGCCAGTTAAGCCAGAAAGCCGAAAGTATACTTTGTATCACCCTTACTAGTTTGCAAAGCAAAATCTTCGACGCAGCAATAGTAGCTAAGGAGATGGCTAAAGAGGCGGTCCCCGATACTGCTATCGAGGTGATTGACAGCCGAGCTGTAGCCGGTGCATTAGGGTTCATCGTCCTGGAAGCCGCTCGTATTGCCAGCCAGAATGGAGAACTAGCGCAGGCAATTGAGGCTGCGCGAGGCATGATGGGCAGGGTAAACTTCCTTGCCATGCTGGACACTCTCTTCTACCTTGCAAGAACCGGTCGCATTGGCAGGGCGGCAGCTTGGGCTGGGTCGCTATTAGACATGAAGCCTATTGTCGAGCATTCTCCTTCAATAGGAGAGACGACACCCCTGGCACGTCCAAGGACAAAGCCAAAGGCTATAAAGCACATGCTGGAGACAATGGCAGAGAGGGTAGGAGATTCCAGAGTGCATGTCATAGTGCACCATGCTGATGAGTTAGAAGAGGGAGAAAAGCTCAAGGCCGAGATTGGCTCAAGATTTAATTGTGCTGAACTTTATCTCACTGAGTTCACCCCTGCTATGGGAGTCCATGCTGGCCCCGGTCTTCTTGCTATTTCCTTTTACGCTGATTAAGATGTCGGCCGTCTGCAAGGAGTCGCCAATGAGAGAGGGTAACGCACGCTCAGAGTAAACATAACAAAAGGGTGTTTTGTTTATCAGCCTGATTCCCCCTGCCTCAATGGCTTACTCGACGTCGCATATAAAGCTTTGTGGCATATCAAGATATGTGACACTGCAATCCTTGCCTATCAAGCTCTCAGCCTCGGATATTGCCTCTTCCACCGAGGCAAATGGCTCGAACCCAAGCATTCTTGCGACTTCAAAGTCTGTGGCTCCCGCCAGGAAGACTTTGCTGACATACCTGAGACCATAGGCCCCCTGTCCCCACAGGATTAAGGGATGGACGCCATGGAAGGCATAACCATATCTGTACTTGTGAACGAACTCTGGTCGATGGGCGTATTCCTCAGCATAAAGTTCCCAGAGTTCAAAAGGGTCCCGAGTATGGGGGATAAGCTTCTCAAACATCTCGACATAAGAGGGGTACTTCACCGCATCGAATTGTTTCTGGCAGGGATGACAAACTATGATGATTCCTCCTTGCTTCACTAAAGGGATGTTCTGGAACAGGCCAAAGCTGTAAGACATCGCTAGATTTCTTACCAGAATAGGATTGATAATGGACAACATGGAATAAGGATCTCTGCTGTTGCCCAGACCGTAGACCACCACATCAGATTGGCCCTTCACATTCACCACGTGCTGTTGTTCCAATACTTCCAGGCCTTTAACATGAGTCTCTGGTGGGTGTCCGGCAACAACTTGGACCAACTCCTGTGGGATTGCGTTGTTCATTGTTCCTTCGACGATGAGAACGCGACGGCCGTTCTTTGCTAGTTCCTTTTCGATAACTTCACCCATTTCATTGAGCAATCTAAAGAAGGCTGAGCGTTTGGGGTCCATTGTGGACTTGCCAGTAGCCCTGGGAAAGGGACGATGATGATGGCGTATGCTTCTGTAGCTGCTCAAACCCACGACGACTGACTTCCAGCCGCCATTGAAAGGAGACCAAGGGTGGCTCACATATATGAGCTGGTCTGAATCGGTGACTAAGCGGTTTACCTCCACCTCTTGATTTCGTTTAGTCTCTCCCAAAAATATAAGGTTATCTTTATCTTCCGCATCGTGATTGAATAACTTGCTGGGACCAAATCTGTAAGCTAGCTCTTCTCCTATGATGGTCGATAGTTCCCGAGTAGTCCATTTCCGGTGCAGGCCTATAGCGCAAACCAGACGGATATTATAAGGGTCCACACCAAGTTTATCGAGCTCCTCCAGCAATACCTTAATCGCTACTTCCAGAAAATCAGGCATCTTTCGCTGGGGAACATGAGCGATAGGGTCATCAAAGGCAATGGTAACCTTGGATTTGGAGTCCACCAGCTTGGATAGAGGCTCATGAGCAATCGGCGACTTTAAGGCGTCACGGACCGCCTGGGCTGCATCATGGAGAGCCGGGAGCGGCTTGTTCGTTTGCCGTATGACCCTGGTTCTCTCCGGTAGCTCCGCCCGAATAGTACTATCTCCATACGGTATCCTGAAAACACTCGCTGCCATTGATACCTCGTCCTCCTTTCACTGGTTTCACTAGCTTATTACAGCCCATTGAGTGTAGCTTTGTCAACCTGACCTCCCGCATCTATAGTTCTTTGGGAGGCGCAAGTAGTCAGCCCCATTCCGTGTCAAATCGCTAGTTTTACAAATAGGGATTTTGAGGTTAAAATAAATATAATTAGGGCGGTTAGCTCAGCGGTGAGAGCGCTTGCTTCACACGCAAGAGGTCAGTGGTTCAAATCCACTACTGCCCACTATGAAAGGAGGGAAGGTAGATGGCATCTGATGGCAATGGTCGAGGCGGGTTACTTAGCGCAGGCGGGATTCTGAGCATAATAGTCGGAGCATTCGAGATAATTGTTGGGGGACTCATAGCCGCCTTAACGACGCTTAGCATACCATTCTGGCCCCAATGGTTTTCGCTCTTTCCAAGATTTGGAGATGGTTTCATTACACGCCCAAATCTAATGGTAGTGATTATCATAGGAGTTGTCCTCGCTGTATTAGGGATAGTAGCTATAGTTGGCGGCATCTCGGCTATAAAGAGAAAGAGTTTTGGTTTATCCCTGGCCGGGGCTATCTGTGCTCTCCTTCCCATCAATTTCCTGGGAATATTCGCGGTTATTTTTGTTTCCCTGGGAAGGGGAGAATTTGTGACAGCGGAATAGAAGCCGAAGTGGCGGAATGGAAGACGCGCTACGTTCAGGGCGTAGTGTCCGCAAGGGCGTGAGGGTTCAAATCCCTCCTTCGGCAC
>JGI24025J20009_10001784_pt1 | contig 15969 bp, 14 predicted proteins | sample Cruoilmetagenom3_FD_20009 | JGI IMG/M metagenome (IMG submission 20009)
AAGGACATGCTGTTCGCCACCCTCGATCCGACCATGCGCGGNGTCACTTTGCCCGGAAAGTCAGGCGGGGTGGGCCGCAAGGTCATCCTGTCGGACACCGTGGGCTTCATCTCCGATCTGCCGACCCAGCTCGTTGCCGCCTTCCGCGCGACGCTGGAAGAGGTGCTGGGAGCGGACGTCATCCTGCACGTGCGCGACATCTCGGCGGAGGAGACCGACGAGCAGGCGCGCGACGTCGAGGCGATCCTCGACGCGCTGGGCGTCAGTCCCGACCTTCCCCGGATCGAAGTCTGGAACAAGATCGACCGGCTCGACGCTGAGGCCCGCGCGGCCCGCGAGACGGAAGCCGCGCGCAACGCGGACGTGATCGCCACCTCCGCCCTCACCGGCGCCGGGGTCGACGGGCTGACCGCCACGATCGAGGCCCATCTCGCCCGCGAAACCACGCGCGACGTGCTGAAGCTCGGGTTCGCCGAGGGAAAGGCGCGGGCCTGGCTGCACGAGGCGCATGTTGTCACCTCGGAAACACAGGACGAGACCGGCTGGGAGATCGTGGTCGACTGGACCGGGCGGCAGAAAGCCGAGTTCACCACGCGCAGCGACTGACGGTCAGTCCTCCAGAGCGCGTCCCGAACCTGGCGTCGGGGTGCATTTCCTGCGGCGCGTTGCACCGGTCCTACCCCCTTCGGACAGGGGTCGCCCGCACCCGGTTCGCCAGGTTCGCCCGCGAAATTATAGTTAGCGGTAACATGTTATTTATCAATGGCTTGATACCCTGTCCGAGTTCGCCCACCCTTCGCCCGCGCTCGTTCTCCCGGTCCGAAAACACCTCCACGGCCCGGGGGCGTAGCCCCCGGCACGGGTCGGATCGGCGCCAGCCGGTTCGAAATCCCTCCCGCCGCCGCCCGCTGCCTAGTCGACGGGTTCGAGCCGCGTCACCCCCACCGAGGCCGCGCGCGCCAGAGCCGGATCGAGGCTCATCGGGATGTATTCCCCACGCCGCCAGAGCTCACCGAGGTCGTCGTAGTGGCGCGAGAGGAAATGGCCCGACTGGCCGGTCGAGGTGATGAACAGCGAGCTGTCGGGGTCGGCGAAATCGTAGACGCCCCGGTAGACGGCCGCGTGGACGTTCTGCATCGGGTTGTCGCCAGTACCGCTGGTGACGCCGCGGTTCAGCGTGTTGTCGCCGCCGGAGGTGGATTGGCGGATGTTCATGAACCACTTGATGAACGGCACCTCGCCCATGACCGGGTGATCGTGCATCGCCTGGTGCGCGTCGCCCCAGCGCAAGCTTTCGGTCTCCCCGCCATAGGTCTCGTCGATCCAGATCAGGNCTTCNTCGAGCGCGGCCTCGGCGATCTCGGTACAGGTCTCGACCGGGGCCGACTGGACGACGTCACACCACACGCCGGCCCCGTCCACGTCGCGAAACACCCGCTCGATGAACACCGGCTCGACATGGGCAAAGGCCCCCGCCAGCGGGCCCAGCTCGTCGCGCACCAGCCGGTCCTGCAAAGCCCGCATCCAGGCCATGTAGATCAACGGTTCCGGCATGTGCTCGTTCATCTCGCCGTTCCAGTCGGCGAGCAGGGCGAGGGCGCGCTGCCGGGCGCGCGCAGGCGTGCCGTCCGGGGCCGGGTCGCCGGTGAACCACAGGTCCGCGCCCACCAGCGGCAGGAGGGTGCGCGCGGTGATCGAGACATCGTCGAGCTGCGCCTCGATGAAGCTTTCGCGGGTATGCACGGCGCGCGACTGCATCATGTGGCTCCAGCGCTGCACCCGCTGCGTGTCGCCCCAATCGTAGCTGACGTGGAGCGGGAAGGGGCGGTCGAGGATCTTGTTGTTGGTGTTGCCGAGGATCCCCCCGACCGGGTCGGTGAACGCCGGGTTCGCGGCATAGGCCTCGCGCCCCAGCCAGCGGTTGCGCGCCTCCCAGCCCGGGGCGGGCATCCGGCCGAGGGTGACGTGGCCGGCATCGCGCCGTGGCATCACGCCGACAGTCTTCATGCCGATGTGGCTGGCGTCGACCATGACCAGGTTCAGCGCCGGCGCCACGTAATCTTCCCCNGCGGCGATGCCCTCGGCGACGCTGCGTGCGCGCATCAGCTTCATCGTCGAAGACAGCGAGCGGTCGNTGCCGGTGAGCAGCGTCCAGCCGACCGAGGCAACATGGCCGGGCGGGGTGACCGCGGCGAGCCCGTAATGGTGGCCGGGGATCACCGGGCCGTTCGCCGTCCATTGAAGGTCGATCGTGACGGGAGGCTCGTCCTTGATCCGGATGATCGAGGGACGGGTCCGCATCGGGTCGAACCCGTCGGGCCCGCGCACCCGAGTCGGGTCCTCGGGGTCGAGCTCTTCGATGAACACGTCCTGGTCGTCGACATAGGCGGCGGTGAGCCCCCAGCCGAAATTCTCCGACCTCCCCAGCATCATCGCCGGCATGCCCGGGATCGTTCCGCCGATGATCCCGCCGGAGGAAAGCTCGAGCCGCGCCAGATAGATGATCGTGGGCGCGGTGAGGCCAAGATGCGGGTCGTTGGCAAGCAGCGTACCGCCAGCGGCCGAACGCCCCGGCGCGGCGGCCCAGGCGTTGGACGCGCCCGCGAACCCGCGCGGGGCGACGGGCGACAGCGGATCGGGGGCGGGTGCGGCCGCGCGGGCGGCGAAGTCGGCGGCCCCGGCGCCGAACAGCGCGGCATATTCGGGCAGCGCCGCGACCCCGCTGCCGGGCGCGTCGGGCAGGATGTCGGCAAGCCGCTCGGGCGCGACGGCGAGCGCCACCCGGGCGCGCAGCACCTCCGAAGGCACCTGGGTCGCCATCTGCACGCCCATGAGCTTCATCACCGCGAGGCTGTCTGCGGGCACCCAGGGGCTGATCTCGTTGGAAAAGAAGAAAAACTCCGGCGCACCGCGTCCGCGCGCCTCGGCGTTGATCCGGTCGAGCCAGGCGTTCACCCCGTGGGCATAGGCCTCGAGCGCCGCTTTGGTGTCCGCATCCTGCACCGCCACCGCCTCCTGGGCGAGCGGGTAGAGGTCGAACCGGCGCATAAGCTCGTCGACGCCGAGCGTGCGCCGGCCGAACATCTCGCTCAGGCGCCCCTGCGCGGTGCGGCGCAGGATCACCATCTGCCACAATCGGTCCTGCGCATGGGCGTAGCCGAGGGCGAAGAACACGTCCTCGTCGGTCTCGCCGAAGATATGCGGAACGTTGGCATGATCGCGCACGATCTCGACCGGGGCGGTGATGCCGCTGACAACCTTGGTGACGTCATAGTCGGGCAGCGACCTGGCGGCGAAGTAATACGCCAGCCCAAGCGCGAAAGCGGCGAGCAGAAGCGCCGCCGTGACCAATCGCACCGCCCATCGGAAAAGCGCCATGTCGCCTCGTTCGCCGTTTCGCCGGACCTCGCGTTGACCTGCCCGGAGCCCCCGTCAATAAAGGCATGATGGAAGAGACGCAATCGACGGAGCGGAAAAATGGCGAAAGTGGCATTCCTCGGCCTTGGGGTGATGGGCTATCCGATGGCGGGTCACCTCGCCGACAAGGGGTACAAAGTGACGGTCTACAACCGGACGGCCGCCAAGGCCGAGGCCTGGGCCGCGGAACACGACGGGGCGACGGCCGAAACGCCGCGGCAAGCGGCTGAGGGCGCAGCGTTCGTCATGTCTTGCGTCGGCAATGACGACGATCTGCGCGCGGTCTGTCTGGGCGATGACGGGGCATTTGCGGGGCTCGGGGCCGGCGCTGTCTTCGTCGATCACACCACGGTGTCGTCGAAAGTCACCGAGGACCTCGCGGCGTTGGCGGCCGGGAAGGGCGTGAGCTTTGTCGACGCGCCGATCTCCGGCGGGCAGGCGGGCGCCGAGAACGGCGCGCTCTCGATCATGTGCGGCGGTGAACAGGCGGCCTTTGATGCCGCCCACCCGGTGATGGCCGCCTATGGCAAGACGATCCGCCGGATGGGGGGGACGGGCGCCGGCCAGCTCACCAAGATGGTCAACCAGATCTGTATCGCCGGCGTCGTCCAGGGGCTGTCAGAGGGCCTGCATTTTGCCGAGAAGGCCGGGCTCGACATCCGCGATGTCGTCTCCGTCATCAGCCAGGGGGCGGCCGGAAGCTGGCAGATGTCGAACCGCTTCGAGACCATGGCGGACGACCATTTCGATCACGGATTCGCGGTCGACTGGATGCGCAAGGATCTCGGAATCTGTCTTGCCACCGCCAACGAAACCGGCGCCAGCCTGCCTGTGACGGCGCTGATCGACCAGTTCTACAAGGATGTGCAAGGGCTCGGCGGGGGGCGTTGGGACACCTCCTCGCTGATCAAGCGGCTGCGCGCGCTGGGGTAGGGCGCGCTGTGGTCGCACGCGCGGGGCGGGGGCCTCGAAGACGGGAGTACGACAGATGCGAACGATCCTGATGAGCCTCGCGCTCAGCCTCGCCACGGGCCTTTTCGCCGCCGCGGCCGAGGCCGATACGGCCTTCCCGGTGCATGGGAACTGGTGCGGACCGATGCATTCCGGTGGCCCGGTTCACGACCCGCTCGATGCCGCCTGCCGTCGCCACGACATCTGCTATGGGCAGGTCCGCAACTTGGATTGCGGCTGCGATCTCATCTTCATGGACGAGCTGCGCCACCTGTCCTGGCCCTCGCAGGCGGCCTACCTGAAGGGCCGCGCGGTCTACGAGGCGATCGCGGTTGTGCCCTGCTTCGGCACCACGCAGCAGCAGGCGACCAAGCTGGCTTGGCTGCGCAATGACACCGCCGGAGCGGTCGCGCGCGGCCGCGAAGCGCGCGGCGCCGCCTTTGAGCGGGTGATGCGGCTGATCGGCACCGGCCTCGCCAATGCCTACATGGTGGAGGAGTAGACCGCCAGGGACCGGTTATGGCATGATCGCGTCCGATCCCCGTTAGCACGGGAGGGAGGCAAGGACATGACGCGGATTTCGGCACTTGTGGCCTTGCTCTTCACGCTGGCGCTGCCGGCGGCGGCGCAGCTCGTCATCCCGGTGCATGGCAACTGGTGCGGCCCCGGCCACGGCGCCGGACCGGCCCTCGACCCGCTCGATGCCGCCTGCCTGCGCCACGATCTCTGCATTCGCGTGGCGGGCGGCCCGTTCAACTGCGCCTGCGATCTCACCTTCATGGACGAGTTGCGGCGCGGTCCCTGGGCCAACCCCGTGATCCACCAGCGCGCCCGCGGCGTCTACGAGGCGATCACCCTGATCCCCTGCAGCGACCCGGGCGGCCAGGCGCTGAAGATGGAATGGGCCGCGCGCGACTGGATCGGCACTGTCCTGTCGGGCCGTGAACTGCCGACGGCGACATTCGGCCGGTTCATGCGGATGATGAGCGAAGGGATGTCGCGCGGCTACATGCGATGAGCCGAGGTCTGTTGCGCCGGGCCGGGGGGCGTGCCGGGACGGGTGACGCCTCGCGGCATGGGGCCATCGGCTGCGCCTGCGTCGGGTCGGTGCCGTTCCGCCGACCGGTGCGGCGCGCGGTGGGCCGGACATCGGTGAACTGGCAGGGTCTTGGCATCCTCCCGGGAGACGCCATTGCGCCACACGCCATTCATCTTCGCCGCTGTGCTTGCCGCTATTGCCGCGCTTGCGGCGCCGCAGCAAGTGGCCGCCAAGAACCCGCTCGATCTGGCCGTGCACGGCAATTGGTGCGGGCCCGGCGCGCGCTCCGGACCGGTGACCGACAGTCTTGACGCGGCTTGCCGCGCACACGATCTCTGCGCCCGGCGCGAAGGCTGGTTCGACTGCGGCTGCGATCTCGCCTTCATGGACAGGTTGCGCCGCCAGTCCTAGCCGACGGACGCGCTCTACCAGAGGGCCCGCGCCGTTTACGAAGCGATCGCCCTCGTGCCCTGCCGCGGCCTCGAAGGGCAGATCACCAAGCTCACCTGGGCCAATCACGACTGGCGCGGGGCCGTGGTTTCGGGCCGTGATGCGCCGCAAGACCGGGCGCAGCGCTTCTTGCGCTTGCTCGCTGACGGGCTTTCGACCGAAGACAACCGCTGAGACGAGATGACCGCGGGTGTCGGGGCATTCGGTCTTGCGTGCGGGGAGCGTCGGCGCACCCGGCACGGCCCCAGCGCACGAGGGCGCTGCGCGTCGGGGCACCGATGGGGCCGCCACGCCTCCGCACGTCAGCAATCCGGGGGCGAGGTTTCGCAGCGATCTGTTGCGTCCGAGGCGACAATCTGGTCTTTCCCGCGATGAATGCAGTCGTTTTGACGCGCGGGCCGGGTAGGGCGGGCGCGACGTCCGGGCGCATTCCCAAGCCGGAACCTGCCTGCCATTGCGAGCAGGCGAACACTTGAGGAGAGACGTCATGTCCCAGCAGCCGCCCGCCTTCTCCAAACAGTCGACACCGCAGGTGCCGCGCTGGCGAAAGACGCCGCCTGCGTTGTATCCGCCGGTCCTGGGGCTCTTCGGGCTGGCCACGGCCTGGCTGAGGACGCCAGACGCTTTCGGCGCGCCGGCTGCGTTCGGCCAGCTCTTGTCGGGCGCAATGGTGCTCATCTTCCTGTACACCGCCGGGCACTACGTGGCCAAGCTGGCCGCGCGGCCGGGCGTGGTGGCCGAAGACCTCAAGATCCTGCCGGGGCGCGCCGGGCTGGCGGCGCTGACCATGGCGGGGATGCTGTTCGCCTCCACGCTGGTGCCATATTCGCGGTTGCTCGCGAGCGTTGCCCTGGCGCTGGCGATTCTCGGCCATGCGGCGGTGCTGGTGCTGGTCATCAAGGGCCTGCTCACCGGCCCCGTCGAGGGCCGCAAGGTGACGCCTGTCAACCACCTGACCTTCGTCGGCCTGATCGTCAGCGCGATCCCGGCGCTGCAACTGGGCTGGCACGGCTACGCAAGCGCGATCTTCTGGCTGTCGCTGGTGGGGGCAGTGGTGATCTGGGCGCTCTCGGCGCTGCAGTTCGCCCGCGAAACCCCGCCGCCGCCGCTGCGCCCGCTGCTCGCGATCCACCTCGCGCCCGCCTCGCTGCTCGGCACGGTGGCGCTGCTGCTGGGCCTGCCCATGCTCGGGCTGGTGTTCGGGATTTTGGCCATCGGGCTGCTCGCGGCGCTTGTCGCCGGCGGCCGCTGGATCACCCAGGCCGGATTCTCGCCTTTCTGGGGCGCTTTCACCTTCCCTATCGCGGCGTTTTCCTCGCTGATGATGATCCTCGCGGGCGCAGGTTACGGCGGGGTTTTCCGCATTCTGGGCGGGGTCGTGCTGATTGCGGCCACCCTCTTCATCCCCTGGGTTGCGATGAAGGTTGGACAGATGTGGCTGAAAGGCGGGCTCGCAGTGAAAACCAACGCGGCGGTGGCGTGACATCTGCTGGAGCCGGGGGAAGCACCCCTCCCCGGACCCCTCGGAAATCTCTCGCCAAGGTGAAGGCGCGCGCTCAGTCCCGCGGCGCGAGCCTGGCCTGGAGCTTCTTCGGCAGGCTTGCGCGGATCGTGTCGTAGCTGACATGGATCCGGTGGGCGCATTCGGCCGCGTCGGCGGTCTCGAATGGGACGAGCACCCAGGACTTGTGAAAATACGGCGCCTTCTCGGCCACGCCGGCGTCGCGAAGCATGTCCGCCGTTTCGACATCGGGGCATTTCACACTGACGCCGCGGTCTTCGCTGCCGATCGCGGCGAAGATCTTCGCTCCGACCTTCCACACGGCGGTGGCCGGGCCGAAGGGTTCGGAAAACTCCGCGCCTGGCAGCGCTGCACAGAGGGAATTGACGAAATCGCGTGACATGGTCGCAGGGTAACATGCTTGGCGGGGGAGGCGAAGCCTGCTATGCCGGAGACATGAACACCCTGAACGGCATCATCTGCATCTGCATTACCGGCTGACATCGTCAGGCGGGCCGTTCTTCTGTTTCCTCTCTACAGTGAAGTTGCTAAGCCCGCCGCGGAAGCACCGGTGACCCTTTTGCGCGCGAGGACGACCTATGGTCGAGATCAAACTCTACAACACCCGGACGCGCTCCAAGGAGCGTTTCGAACCGCTCGATCCGGACAATGTGCGGATGTATGTCTGCGGGCCGACGGTCTATGACCGGGCGCATCTGGGCAATGCGCGCCCGGTCGTGGTGTTCGACGTGCTCTACCGGCTCCTGCGCCACGTCTACGGGGCCGAGCACGTGACCTACGTGCGCAATTTCACCGATGTGGACGACAAGATCATCGCCCGCGCCGAGCAAAGCGGCGTGCCGATTGACGAGATCACGGCCACGACCACGCAGTGGTATCTCGACGACATGCACGCCCTTGGCGCGCTCGACCCCGACGCGATGCCGCGCGCGACCGGTTACATCGATCAGATGATACGGATGATCGAGACGCTGGTCGACAAGGGCCATGCCTACGAGGCCGAGGGCCATGTGCTGTTCGCGGTCGAGAGCTACAAGGACTACGGCGCGCTGTCTGGCCGCTCGATCGACGACATGATCGCGGGGTCGCGCGTCGAAGTGGCGCCGTACAAGCGCAACCCGATGGATTTCGTGCTGTGGAAGCCGTCGTCGGACGACCAGCCGGGCTGGGACAGCCCCTGGGGCCGGGGCCGGCCGGGCTGGCATATCGAGTGCTCGGCGATGAGCTATGACCTGCTTGGGGCGACCTTCGACATCCACGGCGGCGGCAACGATCTCCAGTTCCCGCACCACGAGAACGAGATCGCGCAATCGGTCTGCGCCCATCCCGGGAGCGGGTTCGCGCGCTACTGGCTGCACAACGAGATGTTGCAGGTGGAGGGCAGGAAGATGTCCAAGAGCTTGGGCAACTTCTTCACCGTGCATGATCTGCTCGGCGGTCACGACGGCCAGCCGCCGGTGGCAGGTGAGGTGATCCGCTTCGTCTTCATGGGCACGCATTACCGNAAGCCGATGGACTGGACGCAGAAGAAGCGGGAAGAAGCGGAGAAGGTACTGACGAAATGGTATCGTCAGGTCGGACTCAGCACGGCAAGCGAACCATACGAGCCTGTATTGACTGCGCTCGCAGACGATCTCAATACACCTGAAGCGATTACTCAATGCCACGCCCTTTCGAATGCCGGCGATTTTTCTGCATTGCGCGGTAGTCTGATACTGCTAGGGCTTTTCCATAAAACTATCCCGGATTGGGCTCGAATCCCGGGGTTTACCGATGCCGAAATCGGACTCATCCGTGACCTACTGCAAAGGCGGGATCGGGCGCGTGCGAAAAAGAATTACAAGAGAGCGGACGAAATTCGCGATGGGATGGCGCGAGCAGGAGTTATTGTCCGTGACACACCGGGCGGCGAGCCGGAGTTCGAGAAAGCGGGTGAGTTTGACGTGAATCTTCTTGATCAACTGTGGGGCACGGATGATGACTGAACGCCTCTACATCTACGACACCACCTTGCGCGACGGGCAGCAGACCCAGGGGGTTCAGTTCTCGGTTGTCGAGAAGAGCGCCATTGCCGAGGCGCTGGACGGGCTCGGGGTCGACTACATCGAGGGCGGCTGGCCGGGGGCGAACCCGACCGACAGCGACTTTTTCGACGCGCGGCCCGAGACCCAGGCCACCTTCACAGCCTTCGGCATGACCAAGCGGGCCGGGCGCTCGGCGGCGAATGACGATGTGCTGGCGCAGGTGATGAACGCCGGCACGCCGGGGGTCTGCCTGGTCGGCAAGACCCATGATTTTCATGTCACCACCGCGCTCGGGATCACCCTCGAAGAGAACCTCGAGAACATCCGCGCGAGCGTCGGCCATGTGAGGACGCAGGGACGCGAGGCGCTGTTCGACGCCGAGCACTTCTTCGACGGTTACAAGGCCAACGCGCCCTATGCGCTCGACGCGGTGCTCGCGGCCTACCACGCCGGCGCGCGCTGGGTGGTGCTCTGCGACACCAACGGCGGCACTTTGCCGGATGAGATCCACGATATCACCCGCGCGGTGATCGAGGCCGGCATTCCGGGCGAGAAGCTCGGCATCCATTGCCACGACGACACCGGCTGCGCGGTGGCGGGCTCGCTCGCGGGCATCGAGGCNGGTGCGCGGCAGGTGCAGGGTACGCTCAACGGGCTCGGCGAGCGCTGTGGCAATGCCAACCTGATCTCCCTCATCCCGACGCTCCTGCTCAAGGAACCGTATCGGAGCCAGTTCAAGATCGGGGTCACCGAGGACGACCTCGCGTCGCTCACCGTGGTCTCGCGTCAACTCGACGACATCCTCAATCGGGTGCCGCTGCGCTCGGCACCTTACGTCGGCGCCAGCGCCTTCACCCACAAGGCCGGGCTGCACGCCTCGGCAATCTTGAAGGACCCGACCACCTACGAGCATATCGAGCCCGAACGCGTTGGCAACGCGCGTCTCGTGCCGATGTCGAACCAGGCCGGACAGTCGAACCTGCGCCGGCGGCTGGCGGAGGCCGGGATCACGGTCGAGAAGGGCGATCCACGTCTCGGCGAGATTCTCGACGAGATCAAGCGCCGCGAAGACCAGGGCTATGCCTACGACAGCGCGCAGGCGAGTTTCGAGCTGCTGGCACGGCGGATCCTCGGGGATCTGCCCGAATACTTCGAGGTCAAGCGCTACCGGGTCACGGTCGAGCGGCGCAAGAACCGCTACGACCGAATGGTGTCGATCTCGGAAGCCGTCGTGGTGGTGAAGATCGGCGACGAAAAGAAGCTTTCGGTCTCCGAAAGCCAGTCGCTGCACGGGTCCGACGGCGGGCCGGTCAACGCGCTCGCGCGCGCTCTGGCGAAGGATCTCGGCCCCTACCAGGCCTGTATCGACGACATCCAACTCGTCGACTTCAAGGTGCGGATCACCCATGGCGGCACCGATGCGGTGACCCGGGTCATCATCGACAGCGAAGATGGCGCCGGCCGGCGCTGGTCGACCGTGGGGGTGAGCCCCAATATCGTCGATGCCTCGTTCGAGGCCCTGCTCGATGCGATCAACTGGAAGCTCCAGCGCGACGGCTACATGCCGGTGGCAGCGACCNNTCGGGCGGCCGAATGAGCGCGTTTTTCACCCTGCACGCGGATCTGCCGCGTGAGGGCCCGGGTGATGCCGAGAGCCTTGCCTGGGCGGTCGGCCTCGCGGGCGTGGCCCAGGATGCGCGCATTCTCGATGGCGGCTGCGGACCGGGGGCCGATATCGCAGGGCTGCTGGTGGCGGCCCCCGGGGGGCAGATCTTGGCGGTGGACCGCCATCCGCCCTTCGTTGAGCGGACGAGGGCGGCATGGGCGCAGGAGCCCCGCGTCACCGCGCGCCAGGGCGATATGGCCGATGCGGACGGTCCGTTCGATTTCATCTGGGTTGCCGGTGCGCTCTATTTTCTCGGGGTCGAGGCGGGGCTCCGCACGATGCGCGACAAGCTCGCCCCGGGGGGCGCCCTGGCGTTTTCCGAGCTGGTCTGGCTGGTCGATGATCCGAACCCGGAACTGCGCGCCGAGAACGAGGCGGAATACCCTCAGATGGCGGGGATGGAGGTGCTCAACCAGCGCATCGAGGCGGCGGGCTACACGCTTCTCGGGCAGCAGGTGCTCTCTGACGCGGCCTGGGAAGCTTATTACACTCCGATGGAGGCACGGGTCGCGAAGCTGCGGCCGGGGGCGGATGCGGCGCTGACGAAGGTGCTTGACGAGGGCCAGGCCGAGATCAACCTTTGGCGCGCCCACCGGCGGCGTTTCGGCTACGCACTGAGCGTGGTGCGGCCGCGATGACCCTGGCCGCCTGTGCCGAGATTGTCCGCCGGGGTGACCCCGACCGGTTCAGCGCGGCGATGGCCGCGCCGGTCGAAGCCCGCGCGCGCCTGTTTCCGCTCTATGCCTTCAACCTCGAGATTGCGCGCGCGCCCTGGGTCTCAGGCGAGCCGCTGGTGGCGAAGATGCGGCTGCAGTTCTGGCGCGACGTGCTCGTCGAGATCGACGACGGCAAGCCGGCGCGCGCCCATGAGGTGGTCAAGCCGCTGGCGGAGGTGATGCGTTCGGGCGGGCTGCCGGGCGATATGCTCGACCGGCTCGTCGTCGCCCGCTGGGCCGATGTCGACCGCGAGCCGTTCGGCAGTGCCGACGCGCTCGACGCCTATCTCGCCGAGACGGGGGGGACGCTGATGTGGGCCTCGGCCCAGGCGCTGGGCGCGCAGTACATCCGCGAACCGGCAGTGCGCGCGGTCGGCAAGGCGGCGGGACTGGCCATGATGCTGGTCGCAGCACCTGAGCTTGCACGGCGTGGCTGGCATGTGCTGCCGCAGACCGGGCTTGAGGAGATGATTGCCGCTGCGAGGGCCGACATTGCCGCGGCGCGCAAGATCAACTTCAAACTGTCGATCCCGGCGCTGCGCGCCGCCTGGCGCGCCGACGGCATCCTCGCGCGCGCCGCCGCGGACCACGCCGCGATCCGGGAGGGCCGCCTTCAAGGGTCCGAGTTCTCCCGGCGCGCGGGCCTCGGCTGGAAGAGCCTCACTGGCGGCTGGTGAGGTGTCCGCGCCCACGCTAGAGCGGCGTCCATGATTTCTGGATCATGAACGGCGCCCTATCAGTTTGTTTTACCGCGCAATTTGGTCCGAAAACCGGTACCCACTTTTTGGATCGCGCTCTAGGTGCTCTCTCAATTCTGAAAGTGCGGTTTCGCGACCGTCCGAGTGTGCAGGCGCGACAAGCACCGGAATTCGGCGCATCATGGGGGCGAAGGAGATCCCCATGACCATGACCCCCAATCCCCTCACCGACACCCCCCGGATCGGCATGGGCTGCTGGGCCATCGGCGGTCCGCTCTGGGCGGACGAGACGCCGCTGGGCTATTCCGGCACCGATGACGCCGAGAGCGCGCGCACGATCGAGGCTGCCTGGGCAGCGGGCGTGCGGGTCTTCGACACCGCCGCCGTCTACGGCGCGGGCCATTCGGAGGACTTGCTGGGCCAGGTACTCGGAAACCGCGCTGGGTCCGTCGTGGTGTCGAAATTCGGACCCGTCTTCGACCGGGCGACACGCCAGGTGATCCGCGACGACACCAACCCGGCAGCGATCCGGGCCTCGGCCGAGGCGAGCCTGGCAAGGCTCCGGCGCGACAGGATCGACGTGCTGCTCTGCCACGTCAACACCTTGCCCGTTGCCGAAGTGGCGCAGGTATTCGACACGCTGGAGGCACTGCGGACAGAGGGCAAGATCGGCAGCTACGGCTGGAGCACCGATTTCCCCGACCGGCTCGACGCCGCCGCCGGGTGGCCCGGCTTCGCCGCAGTGGAATACACGATGAACCTGTTCTTCGACGCCCCCTCGCAACACGCGGTGGCCGAACGTCACGGGCTCCAGCAGCTCATCCGCTCGCCGCTGGCGATGGGGGTGCTCACCGGAAAATTCGTCGCCGGCGCGACAGTGGCAAAGGACGATATTCGGGCGAACACCTTCGAATGGCTCGACTATTTCAAGGATGGCCGGGTGTCGGACGCGCTGATCGCGCGTCTCGATGCGGTGCGAGACTTGCTGAAGACCGGTGGGCGGACGCCGGGGCAGGGCGCGCTCGGCTGGCTGCTCGCGCGCGCGCCCGGGCTGATCCCGGTGCCGGGGGCCAAGACGGTCGCCCAGGCCGAGGAAAACGCCGCGGCGATGGACTTCGGCCCACTACCGTCGGACGTGATGGACGAGATCGAGCGGCTGATCGACCGCCCACCGGAAGGCCCGGCGCGCGAGCGCTAGGGGCCCTTATCGCGGGGGCCGGTGGACCGTTTTTGTTACCGCACGCGGGGCGCGTCGGTGTCCAACCACAGCGCGCCGTCGCGGTAGCCGCCGCGGATGAGATGGCCCGGTGCGGTCAACTCCGGGAAGTCTTCCACCCAATCGCGGAAGCGGTCGTTCGAGATGACACGTGCGCCGAGATCGCGGGCGGCGGTGAGGATCGTCGGGTCGGCTGGCGTGCCTTTGGGCACCACCATGATCCGGTCAGGCGGCAGTTTGAGGAAATGGGCGAAGGCACGGTCGCCGGCATATTTGTCGAACAGGAGGTAGCCGGCGTTGGCGTCGAACACGACGCCCGGGTGCATGCCAAGTGCTGCGATGTGATCGAGCACCTCGCGAACGGTGGCGATGTCCGGCTTGCCGTCGCGCCAATGCATGACGTTGGAGCCGTCAAGGATCACCTGGTCTGCGCGCTTGGGCCTGACAGGGAGGGCGCGCAGCAGAAGGTAGAGGCTGGCCAGCGCCATCGGACCGGACAACAGCAGAAGGTCGGACCAGCCGGGCAGGGCGAAGGCCACGACCACCCCCGCGAGCGACACCAGCAGCAACATCAACGGAACGAACATGGCGGAAACCTAGAGCAAAAACGGATCAGACGGAAACTGTCTGGTCCCAGGATTTCTCTCAACCTCTTGAATCTAGACCAAAACCCGTTTCAGATTGGTTCAATCTGAAACGGTCTGGATCCAGGCCGCAGGCCGGGGCGCGGCAATATCTAGATCAGCACGCCCGGATTGTCGCCCATGTCGAGCCCGGGAAACACGGTGCCTTCGAGCAGACCCTGGTCGATCCCGTAAAGCCCGCGCATCGCCCAGGCCGCGAAGGCGCGCACGTCGCGGGTCGGCAGAAGGTCGCGCCCCTCGTAGAGCGCGGACTCATCGAGGCCGGGCCAGTCGCCGAACACCCGGCCGCCGCGCACCGTGCCGCCCGCGAGCAACATCGCTCCGCCGGTGCCGTGGTCGGTGCCGCCGGTGCCGTTGGCGCGGACCGTGCGGCCGAACTCGGTCATCGCGAGCACCGTCGTCTTCGCCCAGATCTCGGGGCCCAGCCCGGTTTCGAGGGTGGTGAGCGTGGCGGCCAGCGCCTCGAGCTGGTCGCCGAGGACCGCGCGTTGGTTGCGGTGGGTATCCCAGCCGTTGATCGAGAAAGCGGCGATCCGCGTTTCCTCCCGCAGCCTGTCGGCGGCATAGGCGGCGAGCCTTGCGGGGGTGGGCCCTCGCTTTTTGCCCGCGCCGCTCATGTCATCCCCGGGCACGTGGTCGGCGAGGTCGAAGGCGGTGTTGCCGGCGGCGTGAAACAGCGGATCGCCTTCATAGAGGCGTTCGAGCAGGCGGCGGCTCTGCGCGTCGAGGTCGACCCGCGCGTCCGGGCTCCATTGCCGAACCGGGGCGGCGCCCGAGATCACCTTGAGCTGGTCGAGGCCGATGGCATAGGCGGTCTCGCTGGTGGTGCCGGGCAGGGCCCCGATCAGCCGGTTCAGCCAGCCGTCGCGCATCTGGTTGTCCGGCACGTCGTGCCCGCTGCCAGCTTCGAGGATGTCCTGCCCATCAAAATGACTGCGTTTGTTGCGATAGGGGGTCGCGACCGCATGGGCGAAGCCGAGCGTCCCGGTCCGCCACATCGGCATCAACTCCGCGAGCGCCGGGTGGAGGGCGAAGAAGCCGTCGAGGTCCGGCCCGGGCTTCTTTCCCGCAAGGTCCGCCCCCCGCAGGGCGGCGAAGGCCGGATCGCCGACCGGGCGCACCACGTCGAGCCCGTCCATCGCGCCGCGCAGGATGATGACGACGAGCCTGTTGTCGCCCGGAACCGCGGCGAAGGTGACCCGGGTCATCAGCGGTGCGGCGGCGGCGGAGCAGCCCAACGCGGCGCCGGTGCGCAGGAAATGGCGGCGGGACAGGGCGGTGTTGCGTGGCATCTTCATGCTCCTAGCGCCGGTTGAACGCGGGCGATGCGAGCACGATGCCCACCCCCGCGCGCTTGCTCTCGGCCATCCGCACGGCGGCGACAAGATCGTCGGAAACCTCGGGCCCCAGTGCCGCCCGGGCGAACGCCCGGGGCGCGGGCAGGGGCGCGCCGTGCAGGGCTTTCACGTGCATCGCCCATGAGATCCGCTCGGCAAGCGCGGGCGGGGTGATCCAGGCATCGGCCGCCTCGGGCCAGCCGTCGGGCCCGGGCGGTTCCTCGTAAGGCTGTCCCATGCGCGCGAGCGGGCGCAGGATGAGCCGTTTGATTTCACCTTTCTTCAACGC
>JGI24025J20009_10001786_pt1 | contig 15958 bp, 13 predicted proteins | sample Cruoilmetagenom3_FD_20009 | JGI IMG/M metagenome (IMG submission 20009)
TGTAACCTGTGTACACAATAGACGCTGTGATATGATGTGGACACGATGTCTACTGACTTCGAATCCTTGCGAAGCACGCCCGAAAGGGTGCATAAGGGGACTTTGTCAGTAGGTTGCACGTTCGAGTCGCGCCGGGGGCGCTGATAAGATCTCCATCTCTCTGATGGGCTTATAGGATTTAGAAGCAGAAAATTTATCACAAATGCAACATCGTAAAATTGAACTGTGCAACATTCTGCTCTACATTCACATTTTTAGCATAAATTGAAAAATCTTATCTCTTGCCCCTGGCAGGGCATCATGAGCATAATCTGGGTAAATATCTACTGATTTGCTTGCTGTAATCTCATTATAAGCAGCAAATTGAGTGGATGGGGGACAGATTGTATCCATCAATCCCGCAAACATGAGCACTTTAGCCTGGATCCGCGGTGCCAGGTGCTGAATGTCGATATAGCCAAGCTTGGCGAAAATTTCATCCTCCCTTTGGTGGAGGGGATCAAACCTGCGAAACCATTCTCGCAGTTCTGCATAAGCATCCACGTCCATATCAATATCCCAAACACGGCGATAGTCAGAAAGAAAGGGATATAGCGGCGCGGCGCGGTTTGTCTCAGGAACAAGAGAAGCACAGGCCAACGTTAATCCTCCTCCCTGAGAACCTCCAGTAACCCCTACCCTTTTTTTATCTACTAACGGCAATTCCATCACGATTTTTGCTAACTGAGCAGTGTCTAAAAATATTGACCGATAAAATAAGTTTTTAGGGTCATCATCTAGTCCTCGAATGATATGCCCGCCAAAAGTTGTACCCTTAACACCACCGACATCTTCAGAAAGCCCACCCTGCCCTCTGCAATCCAATGAAGCAACGCTAAAGCCAGCCGCAACATACCCCAATTTATCAATCCAGTCTCCGGAATTCATGGAATAACCATGAAAATATAATATAGCAGGCCCTGGTTTTGTCTGGTTCTTGGGTTTTAACAATTGGTTATGAATCCGGGCACCGCCGACACCAGTGAAATATAAATGAAAACACTCTGCAAAATCGGTCTGGAATTCAGCTGGTATCAATTCAACCTGCGGATTAGTTGAATGCATTTCAGCAAGAGCTTCATCCCAATATTGATCAAAATCATCTGGCCTCGGATTAGTCCCTTGATAATCCTTCAGTTCTTCATACGGCATATCAAATAGCAATGGCATAATAAGTTCCTTTCAAAATCATGTAACGCATGAATTACTCATATTGCTAGAATGTCATACTGGCCACCTTGAATTTATTCCCAGCAACTAGATCAGTAAATGATGTTATCAACTCCTCCCTTCCACCTTATTGCTAACAATCACATTCATTGTATCAAATTGTTCTTCCATTTCCTCAATTAATTTAAATTGTGTCCGGCAGCGGTCTAAATTGTGGTTCTCTCGTTTAGTCCGGAAGTAAACATCTCCATTGAGGTAATCGGTCAAGAAACGCATGCCGCACTCCAAAGTCATTAACCTGGCAGAAAAAACCAGATTTTTAATTTCTTCCGGTGTTATAGACTCGAGCACAGCTTCCAGATACCCTTGGGTGAATGCCCTATAAGTATCCAGGTCGAAGTGAACGATTTCCAAATTCCTCTCATCTTCTTCAGCTGTGTTGGTAATCGAGCGGATGGCATCCCCAAAATCATAAAGAAGAGATCCCGGCATCACGGTATCTAAATCAATTACACAGATTCCTTCTCCATTGTCATCATCGATCATCACATTGTTGAACTTTGTATCATTGTGTGTTACCCGAACAGGCAATCTGCCTTGGTCAATTGAATCAACCAAAATTGGCATTTCCCCTGCATGCTGCAGGACAAAATCAATCTCTGCTTTTACACCCTGAGCACGGTTATACTCATCTTTTTCAATTGTTTTTAAAAATGTATTGAAACGCTTTACAGTATTATGGAAATCCGGTATCGTCTCATATAGTTGATCCGCTGGATAATCAGCCAGCAACTGCTGAAAATGCCCATAAGCGCCGGCTGCATTATAAACATGTATAGAACTCTCTGGAATTTGATAGGTGTGAGCATTTTCAATAAAAATATAAGCGCGCCAATAATATCCTGCCTCAGTTCGATAAAACACCTCACCCTGATAGGTAGGAATTAAAGTCAGCGTCTCTCGATCTGGATCACCTCCATTACCAATAATGATCTTACGTAAGTAAGAAGTTACAGCCCAAATATTAGCCATGAGTTCTTCAGGCTTTTTGAAAACAAAATGATTGATGCGCTGCATGATAGATCGGTGGATGCCCCCATCCACCTTCCTAAAATATGCTGCATAAGTATCGTTGATATGTCCAAAGCCATAAGGTTCCACTCGGATGAACTCACCATCAAACTTGAACTGGGAAACCACGTTTGGGAAATCAGGTTCAGGTTTCATCTTAACTCCATAATTTTTCTGGATATTTCCCTTCAGAGATTAAACTGGCAATATAATCTTCAACCATTGATTTATCTTCACGGTAGGTCACCCCCACCCAACGTTCCGGTGTTTGAATGACTTGAACACTTGCCTTATTAAATTCTATAAGCTTACTCACTACTTCGGGTATGAAAAACTCGGAGTTATTCAAATCGTTTGTTTGTTTTAAAAATTGGGGGAAGAGTTTTTCTAACTCACTAAAAATATCAGGAGTGAATCCCCACATGTTCATGGAAACTATGCTTTCCACGGATAACTCTACCCAAGTTTTCCCTCCATCTTCAGAATATTTAGCCCCTTCACCTAATTTTTTAATGTGTGTGCGTTCATGAATTTCAGTTAAATATCCCTGATCATTAATCTTGCATACCCCTCGCGCAACATGCCCATGATCAGTAAGTGTATTTTTCAATGAATACCCCACCATATAATAATTTGCTATCTCTTCCGTTTCTGGTGTATTGGCTAAATAATCGCTAAGGGTCTGAAAGGAAGCAGCGCCGTAATAATCATCTGCATTAATTACAGCAAAAGGCTCATTTACCAATTCCTTGCATAACATAATAGCATGCCCGGTTCCCCAAGGCTTTACGCGCCCATCAGGCACATTAAAACCTTCAGGCAATATATTTATTTCTTGATATACATAAGTAACATCACAATATTTTTCTATTCGATCGCCAATAATTTTACGAAAATCGCACTCAATCGATTCCTTAATGATAAAAACTATATTCACAAATCCAGCTTTAAGTGCATCATAAATTGAATAATCAATGATTATTTCACCGTTTAAACCAACCGGATCAATTTGCTTCAGACCACCATAACGGCTTCCCATTCCAGCAGCCATGATAACAAGCGTTGGTTTGTTCATCTGTTCTCCTCAAACAATTTTTCAGGGTCATTTACTAACCCTCCATCATACGTGATATCCGGTCATGGATATCTTCTATTAACCGCTCAACATAAGCATCCGTGTATTCCAAAATATCCCGCTCAGGCGCCTCGATTAATGGGGTCAGATCCATCGCAAAAGCCATCCCAGTCGTGATATCCGTAGCATGGGATGCAAAGTATGTGGCATTAGCGCGCCTGCGCCCCATCGTCGCTAGATCGTAGCGTTTACCCCCACTAATCTGGGAGTCGAATACACCTAGCAATGCTGCTTGAAGGTTCTCACGTTCTGAAATGTCAAAAGTAACTTTATCCGAATCCACCATCCAATCCAAGTCACGCCAAATTTCACATCCGTACAGCTTCCGGGGCCTTTCAGATTCATGCAGGGAACGAATAGCAGCTATTACTTTCAATGTCACGCCGACATGGGTGTCGTGCTTATCAGCCAGGTTGTGAGTATAAATAATTTCCGGCTTGGCTGCCTTTAGAAGCTTAACCAGATCTTGCACGGGCTTTTGGTTACTATCATCTTTAACTGCAGAACTAGGGTAGTCCAAAAAAACCTGGGAACCATAATCACCAACAACAGCAGCTTTTTTCTGCTCTTTACGCCGCACAATTTGCATTTCAGAATCAGAAAAATCCGCATACAAGCCATCACGCGGCGATCCGCTTCCATTGGTCACAACCACACCACAAAACCATTTTTCTCCCTTCTGAAAGCATTTCAGAATGCCATCATAAGCCATAATCTCCAAATCATCCTGATGTGCGCCAATTGCCATATGTGTAGTACGGGATAAAGCATCCGCTTCTGGAATACTATCCGGGATGAATATCTCTGCGCTTTTTAGGTTAAATTCCATTTTATGCCTCCGTTGCGAGCTTGGGCAAACTTGCTGCCGCTATGGACTGACCTACACGACGACTTTTTTCGTCTGGCAATTGGATGTTGATCTGGGCCGCCAGTTCGGGAAATTCTGCCCGAAGCACTTCTTTTGCGCCATCTAAGATAAGTTGTCCACCGCGTCCGGATGTGCAACGCCCAAGAATGAGAACGTGTTTAAGGTCGTAAAATTCGGTATAGTGGGCAAGGGCATAGCCTAGGTAAACGCCCATGCTTTGCCAGATTTTTTCTGCACCTTTGTGCCCAGCTTCGAGTTCTTTTTGCACGGCTTTTAGTTTTGCGGCATCGGTCACACCTTCAGGGAGGGGGATATTTACTTTGGGGGCGAGGCGGAAAACACATTGTTGGGAAAAATATAACGCTCCTACGCCCCGGTCACCCGACCACTCGTCCACAGGGGCATCAGGACTATAGTCCACGGGCGCAAAGGCTAATTCGTTCAGCCAGCCGGTCACGTTTCCATCCAAATTTACATAGCCGGTTGCTTCGCTGGATCCCATTGCAATCCCTAAAACACCATTATCTTCTAAAGACATTGCCCCTGCCAAAGCGGTAACATCGCCATCGTTAATAATTTCAAGCGGCACGCCCAATTCTTCACGAATGCGAATAAACATGTTGTTAATTTCGCCAAAACGCTCTTTGGGAATGCCACGAAAGAGCGATGCTACCCGCACACGATTATTTACATATACGCCAGCAGAGCTGCCGCCAATGGCGTCAACGCGTGGCATTTTGGATGCGGCAGTCTTTAGCGCAGCCATGACTTCGTTGTAGTGGTATGTTGGATCGGTTTGGATGCACGGCTCCCAGATTATTTCTTCGGAAAAAATTGGTTTTCCGTCAACAACAGCGGAAACTTTACGATCTGAAGCCCCAAGGTCAAAGCCGATACGATAGCCATTAAGATTTCGCCCCAGTGCTTTGCTGCCCTCGTTTTCTGCAGGAACTTCATCGGGAGTGCAGGAGATGACCGAAAACTTTTCCCCGTATACATCTTCTCCCATAAACTTATGGTCAAAAGCTCGTGCCCCTTCTGGCGAATATAGCCGAGCGATATATGCACCAATGCTATGTGCCCCGCCGACATAGATTTTCCAGCCACCTCGCTGCCAAAGTAAGAATTTCAAGATTCTTTCAACATAGAAGAAGTTGGCTTCGGCATTTGGGTGTTCTTCTGGAAAGACTTGAGTTTTGAAGCGAGAGAAAGAGCCATCGGTACGTGCCAAGCCTAAGACCAAAGGCAGACCTGCACGTGACTCTTCTACCTCTTTATGGTAAGCACGGTTCGCTAGCACAGCTGGTCGATAATTATCCTCCAGAGGAGGAGTAATTTTAGGGGGAATTAATTTAAGTCGCGATTCCATTGATTTGCACCTTTTTTTATAGATCGTATCCATCTGGATTTTGCGACTGCCAACGCCAGGCGTCAGCACACATATCGTCAATACCACGATCAGCCGACCAATCTAATTCCTGTTTTGCTTTTGAGGAGTCTGCATAACTAATAGCACTATCGCCGCTACGACGGTTCACAATTTGGTAAGGGACAGGCGTATGGGAAGCTTTCTCAAAGGCTGAGACCATTTCTAAAACACTGTATCCTCTCCCGGTTCCGAGATTGTAGGTCTCTAAACCTGGGTTCTCTATCAACTTGTCCAGAGATTTCAAATGCCCTAACGCTAAGTCCACGACATGGATATAATCCCGAACGCCGGTACCATCCGGGGTGGGATAATCATCCCCAAAAATCTGGAGTTGGGGCAATTTTCCGACTGCAACTTGGGCAACGTAGGGCATCAGGTTGTTGGGAATATCGTTTGGATCTTCGCCGATTTCCCCGCTTTCATGTGCGCCTACTGGGTTGAAATAGCGTAGGCGGATGATGTTCCAAGTGGAATCAGACTGATAAAGGTCACTCAGAATATCTTCGATCATCCATTTGGAACGCCCATAGGGATTTGTGGTTCCACCAACGGGAAAATCTTCGGTAACCGGTACTGTTTTGGGATCACCATAGACGGTGGCAGAGGAGCTAAAGACCAAATTTTTTAGATTATGTTTCTGCATTATTTGACACAGGATTAAGGTACTGGTGATGTTGTTATGGTAATAACGCAAAGGCATGGAAATCGACTCGCCAACAGCTTTTAAACCTGCAAAATGGATAACGGCATCGATTGGGTTGTGAGAAAAGACAGCATCAAGTGCGTCTTTATCCAGCAAGTCAACCTTGTGAAATTCAAGCGTTTTTCCTGCTAGTCGTTGCACTCGCTTGAGCGATTCTTCTTTGCTATTACAGAGATTGTCCACTACGACAACTTCGTAATCTTCTTTTAATAATTCTAAGCAGGTATGACTACCAATATAACCTGCTCCGCCTGTAACTAGTACGCGCATTTTTTATATCTCCTCTACTTTTGCTCATCACCTATCTTCATGCGGAAGTCTAATGCTTCGGGGACAGGGAATTCGCGGCGGATACGCGCGCGGAGGGCATCGTCTATCGCAATCCCATCTTCCTGATTCAGACGGCGAGCATGATATTCGTACCATAAATCAGAGAGTGTAGTTTCACCCTCACGGATGTCGACAACGGTCGGCGGGGCGGCAAGATATTGCTTGACGATGGGCAGATTGCCGATTTCAAGAGCTGTTAGCGTCTGTAAAAAACGCATTCGCCCATTTTCTTTTATCGTATCTGACAAAATAGTCAGTAAATCTTTAACTTCGGTGGCACGATTGTTTTTAAGAAGAAATTGGCAACTCTCCACTATAAGAGGTAGTAGCTCTGGAGATTGGCGAGATGCTTTAAGATATAAATCTCCAGCTTTTTTGATCTGCCCCAATTCGGTAGCTAAAACTGCTAGGTTACGCAATGTCCAGGGCGTTTCTGCAAGTGTTAGCGATTTCTCCCAAGCGGCTGCCGCGTCACTCAAATCGCGGTCGCAATAGCGCATCACGCCGAGATGATACCAAGCCAGCCAGTTTTTTGTATCATTTCTGTTGTTGCCAAGGGATTTTTCTAATAAATTCCGCCACTCTTTCTGTACCAAAAATCCCATTATCGGTTCTTCTGGTGATGAAGCGGGGAAATATTCTTCCTGTAAGAGTGAGAGCCAAGGTTGTTGCGCGGCTGTTAGCGATTCATTGTCAAAAATGATTGCGGGAGTGCAAAAAGGTTTTTCGCTTGCTGCCTCGCGCCGTAATTCTTCGAGGCGTCCCCAGCCAGAGCCGCGTTGTAGAATTTCAGAGGGCAGTGTGTCTGCAATGATTGCGCCACGTTTAAATTCCTCTTCTAAATCAGCTTTGGAGATTAGCCGCTCTAATGATTCTTCTACAGCCTGCTGCGCTTGTTGCCAATCTTCTCCATGAACCTTATTTGGATCAGCAACCATCAAACCGTAGGCTTCAAGCCACGACCATTCACCGGGTGGCATGGGACGATGTTCCAATTGTGACCGCGCCAATCCAGCTTGAATCTCAATGTAAGGATCGCCTTTGGGAGAGAGAAATTTTTGCCAGTGTTGTCCTCCACTGCCCATCCCCCAGACAAAAAGTTTGCGCCCTTTGAGTTGTCGGGTGGATGTTTGCACCAACCCCTTTCCCGCCCCGTCCAACGCGGTGATCCAGGGGTAGCGGTTGTCATCAACATGAAAAAAATAATCGGCTGAATGGGGGATATTGGTGGCGTAAGTGATGTCCAGGCCGTCTATTTCTGGGACAGGTTTGATATCCAGGCCGCTGTAGTTGAAGCGGTAGGTGGTTTCGGCGGGGACGAGAACACGTGTATCGGGTGTTTCAGGCACGGCAATATTTGACCACCAATACATCGGCACGGTTTGGTCATGTGGATTAGTGATGCGGACGCGAACAAATAGTACTGGCGAGTTGTCGGGCAGCCAGTTATCTATTTGGAAGGGTGTTTGGCGAATCCGTTCCCATTCGTAGAGCCGCAAAATGGGCATTCCATCTGGACTTTCAACGCGTGCAGCAAAGAGGGGGGCGCAAGTAAAGGGGGTATGTCCAATTGTGCCGATATTCCATTCGACACCGCCGCTAAACCAAGCGTTACGAAAGGCAAGGTTGGCAGGCTGGAAGGTGGGATTAACGGCAAGAAGCTCTCTACCAGATGGTTTATGAATTATTGACCAAAGCCGTCCGCCAAGTTCGAGCAAAAAGGTGGCGCGTAAGATGTCATTTTCTAAAACGGCAACACGAAAATCGCGTGGTTTTGTCTCGCGACCATACCCATCTTGCATAGTATACGGCATGATATTGGGTACCTGTCCATAATCGAAGTTTCGACGCATATCATCAGGAATATACTCAGGTGCTTCAAAATTAGCGTGCAGATCATGCTCAGATACAATTTGAGGCAGTGGGTTTTCTGAACCCAAATCGGCGGCTGGCATCGTGTAGGTTTCTAGGCGTAATTCGGTCATAATCTCTCCGGTATCAGCAAGGGGGATTTTGCTTTGCACGTATCTGTTGTCCAATCTGGCGTAATACACGTTGTTCGTCTGGATGAATATCGCCAAAGGAACGCGGGCCAACATTGAGGAAAAATACAGCACCCAGCGCTCTAGCTTTTTGATAAGTTTCGAATATTTCTTCGGCACTCTTCAACTTAAAATTCCATGGTTGATACCCCCAACCCATATTTAGATTCCACCAGCAGACAGTTGTTTTATCGCCGATTTCAGTTGTGTTGAAACCAATCGTGTTTTCGCCAGGCAAATCTAATTCCCATGGTTGATAATCTTCGCCCTGCAATGGCGGAATGTGGTGATTGTTACCCACGACGGCGTGGGGCTGGAGTTGATGAATCAAATCATAAGTTCCGGCCAGATCCCACTTGCCGAGTGCTGAGAAATACGCTATTTCATCTTCGCTTTCAAATCTTGTTCGCGGCCAATAGCCATCAAACACAAAACCGCCGATGGGACCGTAGTTTGTGCATAATTCCCGAATTTGTCCCTGATAATAGGCAACATAGGCATCCCAATTTTGACGATAGGCGGGGTGCGTCCAGTCTACGAGAGAATAATAGAAGTGCAGCCCTAGTCCCCGCGCATGAAGCGCTTCGGCCAGTTCGGCAATGATGTCGCGTTTGAAAGGGGTTTTGGTAACTTTGAACTCGGTCAGGGCAGTGTCCCACAGGCAGAAGCCATCGTGGTGTTTGCTGGTGATGACGAGGAATTTCTGTCCCGCTTCAAGCATCAAATCTGCCCATTCGTCGGCGTTGAATTTTGTGGGGTTGAAGCGATCCATACGCTTTTTGTAGGTTTCGAGGGGGATGCGATCTTCGTAATAAATCCATTCGTTGCCGCTGGTGGATAATGTGTATAATCCCCAATGGACGGATAGGCCGTAGGCAGCTTGCACAAAATTTTTTACGCCATCGGGGGTGGCTTGTAATTGGGCGTGACTGGTGTCTTCTACTTCGTAGCTGGTTCTTAGTTCCATGGTTTGTTTACCCTACCTCTGGCATGTCGCGGAATTCGACAAACAGCCGTTTTCCACCATGCAATTCAAACAAAATTAATTCATTTTTTCCCGCCCGCAGCAGCGGCGCAGGCACATACAGCGTTTGCTGCGGACCGCGCTCCCAATAACGTCCCAGATTAAAGCCATTAATCCAGCAGCACCCTTTCGTCCAGCCCGGCAGTGCCAGAAAAGTATCGGCAGGCTCATCAACGGCAAAGGTTCCCCGATAAAAAGCGGGGGCCATGAGCTTATCGATTATCGGCATAAACGTCAGGGTGGACAGATCGGTGAGCGGCAGCGGGTAGATTGTCCAATCGAATAGGAATTGCTGCCCCAACCGCACCGATTCAGTGATGCCTTTGCGATCCAGCAGGTAAGGACCATAGTTGACGCGCCCCATATTTTCCACCAAAATATCCAGCGTTGCGCCTTCCGGTGGCATGGCAATGGAGAGTGTCCGCTCTGGAAATTCCCGCTCCAACACGCCGATGAATTTGCCGTTGAGGAAGATTTGCGCCCGATCGCGCAGGTCACAAATGACAAGCGGTGCGGCGGTTCGGGGGCCGGGGATGTGGGTGCGGTAGAGGATGAAGCCGTAAGCCTGCCCCAGATTTTCCATCGGTTCGGGCGTGGGGCGGTGAACGGACGCTGACAGCGAGTCTAATTGATTGAAGAGAACGGCCGTTTCCGTCAACTTTACTTCGCCATATCCCTTTTTAGGCGAATTGGGCGGCTGTTCGGCGGGAATATGCGCATACTTACCAATCGTTTCGCGGAACGCCAGATATTTGTGCGTGATATCGCCTGCCTCGCTGAGGGGAGCATCGTAGTCGTAGCTGGTAATCGTGGGCTGGTACAACTTATCAGGATGATGGTTGGCTCCGTTCAAAAAGCCAAAATTTGTGCCGCCATGAAACATATAAAAATTGACCGACGCGCCTGCTTGCAAAATCTCATCCAGCGCGGCGGCGGCATCTTCTGGTGGGCGCGTGTGATGTTCTTCGCCCCAATGATCAAACCAGCCATTCCAGAATTCGGCACACATCAGCGGAGCATTGGGCTGAAATTTACGCAACGTGGGAAAAGCGTTTTTGGCATTGGAGCCAAAATTGACGGTTTTGAGAATATGGGGCAGCGTGCCGTATTGCAGCATGTCGGCATCTGGACCATCGGAGGTAAAAAGAAGCACATCAATGCCCCGCGCCTGGTAAGCGTCTTCGAGGTAGTGCAGGTAGGCGGCATCGTTGCCATAGCTGCCGTATTCATTTTCGATTTGCAGGGCAATGATAGAGCCGCCATGCGTGATTTGCAAGGGAACGAGTTGGGGCAGCAGGGCGTCGAGGTAACGGTCTACGGCGTCGAGGTAGGGGCGATTCATGCAGCGCAGACGCATGTTGGGGTCACGCAGCAGCCAGGCCGGCAAGCCGCCAAATTCCCACTCAGCACAAATGTAGGGTCCGGGACGGATGATGCTGTAAAGTCCATGCGCAGCTGCTTGCTTAATGTAGTTAGCCAAATCCAGCCCGCCGCTGAAGTCGAATTGGCCGGGTTCCGGCTCGTGGGCGTTCCAGGCAACGTAGGTTTCGAGGGTGTTTAGTCCCATGGCTCGCATTTTTTGCAGGCGATCATCCCACTGCTGAGGCAGGATGCGGAAATAGTGCATCGCTCCCGCTAAGATGCGGAAAGGGATGCCATTGAGGATGAAGTCGGCGTTATTGATGGTAAACATGGTAGCTATAGATTTGTAATTCATTAATTGTCCTGATAATGGCATTGTTTGAATTTGCGCCCGTTACCTCAAAGGCAGGTATCGTCCCTGCCGGATTGGGCCAATGCTACTTCTAACTTTTTTGCATCTGTAATAGCCATAAGTTCCATGATGTCGGCTGGTGGTCTTTTTTGTTGTAATAGTTTTGCCATGACGTGCATGGGCTGATCAATGTGGTTGAAAAAGTGCTTGTATCCGGTGCACAAATAGTTCAAGCCGGTTTCGCCATCGGGGGTCTTTATCTCATCGTTCCCGGCGCATCCCATCGCTCATGCGATTTGATCATCGGCCAAAATATATAGGATATTTAGTTGTGTTGTAGTCATTTTATTTCACCCTTTCTAGTGCGCTCAAAAAATCGGCCAATGATTTGCTGGGCGCTCCCCCACGCCATGTCCGTTCCGCCAAAATCGCGCGGGGGCGATGAAAGTCTTTTTCAAAAAAGTCGTCTGGTTGCTCTTCTGTGTCATCCGCCCACACACAAATCTTGTAGCCCAGCGAATTGGGGTGTTCGGACAGAACCCATTCATTGTAGAGGTATTCTTCCTTGGGAAACAGATCAAGGCCGGGGGTTAAATAGAGGCTGTCTTCGGCGGTGTGAACCACCGGATATCCGGCGTCGAGGAAAATGTGTGAGTCGCCCCCCTCTACCCACGCATTGACCAGGATATTCTTATCGGGCGAGATGCTGTGGGGCGAGCGCTCCCACCACGACCAGATCTGCATCTGCTTGCCAAACGAGCGCACAAATTCGTTCATCTCGTTAATCCACTCGACAAACACGTCGCCGGCATGAGGGTATCCTTTCGATTGGGCGTACTGCACCAGCTCGGGGCACCGCGCCGGGGCGTCGCCGTCGGGCACTTCATCTGTCCCGATGTGAAAGTATGGCCCGGTGAAGAGGGGGATGTATTCGCTCAGCAGTTCTTTGATCCACTGCCGGGCGTAGGGGTCGGCGTAGTTGATGGTCCAGTTCCCGTTTTTGGCCTCGGCCCAACGGCCATATGCCATCGAGGGGCAGGTAAAGGCCAGGCGCGGGTTGTAGTGGTTGATCACAACGCTGTGGGCAGGCAATTCAATCTCCGGCGTCAAGATGATATGGTATTGATCGGCCCAGGCTTGCAGTTGGGTGATATCGGCTTTGCTGTAAGCTCTATCCGCCGTTAACTTCGGGTGCCGCTCGCTCTGCAAACGAAAAGCGTGTGCGTCGGTGAAATGGAAGTGCAGTTCGTTGAGCTTGAGCCGCGCCATATCCTTCATCAGCGCATGGAGGTAATCCATCTCCCAATACTTGCGCCCAACGTCGAGCATAAGGCTGCGGCAGGCGTAGCGCGGCCAGTCACGGATGGTTCCTGTGGGCAAATCGCCATCAACCAGAAGCTGGCGCAGGGTTTGCAGGCCGTAAAATACGCCGGCCGCGCTTGTAGTGGCAATAGAAATGCTGTCGCTTATTTCCAGAATGTACCCCTGTTCGGGGATTTCGATTGCATCGTTCATCAGGCAATGGATGTCGCCATTTTGGGGCATGTCTGTGTGGGCGATGGGGAGATCGCCGATTTCAGCGCGCATGGTTTGCAGGGTGGGCAGCAATTGGACGGCTTGCGCGGCGGCACATGTGAGCCGGGTGTGGGATGAGGGGGTAAAACAGCCGTTTCCCGCCGCCCATTCTTGTATTTGAGGTATTACGGTGGGTATCATACTATGACTTCACCGCGCCCGCCGTGATACCGCTAATAATGGTCTCAGACAATAGCACGAAGAGGATAAAAGTCGGCACAAACAGGACAACGATTCCCGCAAACATCCCGGCCCAATTTCCGGTGTAGCGCATGGCCCGCATAATGGCTTCTACCCCCAACATAAGGGTGCGGCGTTCATCAGTGTTCACAAAAATCAAGGCCCACAGGTAATCATTCCACAGACCGATGAAATTGAAGATTGACAACGTAATGATCCCTGGTTGGGCAATCGGCAACATCACTCTCCAAAATGCCTGGATTTCGGAACAACCATCGATCTTGGCAGCATCGCTCAACTCTGAGGGTAATGAACCAAAGAAGCCAGTTAGAAAGAACACCGAAAACGGGATCCCCCCCCCAACGTAGATGAGAATCAGCCCAGCGGTGGTACCGACCAGATTGAGCCGTAATAACAACATGAACAAGGGGATAATCAACATCATCCCTGGAATACCCATCCCGCTGATGAACATATTGTAAATAAACTGTTTTCCAAGAAAATCAAAGCGGCTCAGGGCATAAGAAGCAGGTGCCGCGATCACGAGCAATAACGCGGTTGAAATACTCACGTAAATAATACTGTTGACGAAGTACAAACCCAGTTTGTGGGTGGTCAATGCCGTAATATAATTTTCAAAGTGCCAGCCGCTTGCCAGCAAGTTGTTTGTAAAAATTTCTCTTGTTGTACTAAGAGATGAGATAAAAATCCAGCCTATTGCATAAAAGACAAATAATGTCCACCCTCCAAGAATCAGATAGGCAATGGGTTTGATTGTAAAGCTTTTCAAAAGATTATTTATTTTCAGCATTTTCGCGCTCTCCCAGTTCCACAGGAATGGTTAGCATCCAAGAATAATTCCCAAGTTTGGGAAAATTCTCTGGTTCAGTTTCACACTGAAAAAGGAAAGTCATTTCAGGATGCTTACTTAGTTTGACAATGTCACATTTCAAATTTGATGTCATTGCGAGCCAGCTTTTCCAGCGAAGCAATCCCCTAACCAATGACAATCGGCCTGCCGTGTCCTCTTCTATTTTAATCATACTAGTGACATTAATGTTGCCATTATCAAGTTACTTAGAATTCTAGTTTTTCTTCTTTAAATACCCGGTTGATCACCATCGAGAAAGCGATGACTAAAACCAGCAGTATGACGGCGATGGCAGCCCCTTTTCCCACAGCAATAGTTGTTTCTCCCGCTTGTTCGCGAGCGCCAAATGCGATCGAAAACAGGTAAACCGCAGGAGTGTAGGTTCCTTCTATGGGCGTTACTGGTGTCCAGAGTTTGGGGAAAGTAAACAAATTAATCTGCCCAATACTCCAAAATACAAAGGTTACCCGCAGCACATCTCGCAGCAAGGGAAGGGTGACATAACGAAATTGCTGCAGCGCCGAAGCGCCATCTAAACGCGCCGCATCGTACAACGCTGTTGGGATACGTTCCATTCCAGCCAGAATGATGATCAGGGTCCAGCCTACACCACCCCACACATAGGCAATCAACATCCCCCAAAAAACCATATCTAAAGAATTCCACTGGATTTTGGCTAAAGTTTCCAACCCCAGCGCTGTAAATACAGTCTTCATGAAGCCAAAACGCGGGTGGTAGATATATTGTGTCCACAGGGCGACAATCGCTACGGCCGGGATCAGATTGGGCAGGTAAATAACCGCACGGAAGAATTTTTTACCTTTGATCCCAGAATTCAGCAGCATAGCAAAGATGAACACCAAAGCAAATAATGCGATCCCCCCAACAGACCAGATCAAGAAGATGTTTTTAAAAGATACCTTGAATAAAGGCGTATGGATTAATTCTTTGTAGTTAGCGATACCCCGAAAAGTGAGATCCGTTCCAGCCAAGTTCTTGACTTGAAAAAAACTTAAATAAATAGTCCGGACAAGAGGATATGCAAAATAAAGCAGAAAGAAAATAATTGCAGGAGCCAGAAAGATAAATAAGGTTAAATTTCTTGGTTTAGCCTTAGTGTTGTTCATGCATAATTCCTTAGAGAATGGGCGAAATTTAGAAAAGAAGTGCGCAGAGGTCTTACCCCTGCGCACTTCACTTACAGATTACTATTTACTCCCGGGTTGCCCAGAATTCAGCTTGTTCAGCGGAAATCTTAGCGACAAACTCTTCAGGAGTAATCTTCCCAACGAACAGGTCGGTAAAGTTGGGGAGCACCACGTTAGAGAAGATTTCGCCCGTATCCCACAGGCCGCAGGCCCATGGCAGGCTGACATCGGCTTTCTTGAAGGCAATGTAAGCATCGGTCAAAGGTCCTAACCAGGGGACATCCATACGAGCGCCCGGAGAATTGCCATTAGTCACCATGTCAATTTGGGCATCATAGCTAGCCACGAAGCGCAGCAGATCAAAGGCCGCATCTGGATTCTCGGAGGCCTGGTTGACGCTCATGGCCTGAGAACCGGACTCGACGTGGGTGTTGGCGCCAGCACCGTAAGGCAGGTTGGGGAAGCTGAATACGCCCCAGTTGAAGTCTGGGCCAGTCAACTCCAGCATTTCGCTGGGCAGCCAAGAACCGTTCAGGTTCATGGTGACTTCACCCAGCCCGACCCGCTGCTGTCCAGCAGGGAACAAGTTCCCATCAGTTCCATCTGCCAGGTAGGCGGAGTAATCATAGATATCCTGCGCCATTTGCAACAGAACGGGG